>Ga0272441_10001060_pt1 | contig 59011 bp, 44 predicted proteins | sample SSMProp6N_FD_193582 | JGI IMG/M metagenome (GOLD analysis project Ga0272441, IMG submission 193582) | Marine sediment archaeal communities from Little Sippewissett salt marsh, Falmouth, MA, United States - SSM-Prop-6N | ecosystem: Environmental > Aquatic > Marine > Wetlands > Sediment ...
CCGGCCGCCCTCCCTCTCCCGCCCCCCCCCCCCCCCACCCCCCCCCCCCCCCCGCCCCGGCGGGGGGGGGGGGGGGGGGGGGGGGGCCCCCCCCCGGTCGTTCTGGCGGTTGCCGGGGGGCGTTCGGTCGCTGCGCGTTACGGCGGAATCCGGGGATAGTCTGGTAGTTTCCCTAGTTTTTCCTTGCAGTCTGCTCGCGAATCGCTCGGATGGGGGTCGGAGAGGCGTGGATTGCGGTCCGGTTGGCCCCGGTCCGGCCCTGGCCGGGGCAACGGGCGAGATCATGTCTGCACGTGCTTGTGACCGGCACGCCGTACGAAGAAAGCTGGCCTGTACCGCGTACTTGCTGGGGGTGGCGGTGTTTCTGTTCTGCGTGACGGCCGCGGAGGCCGTGGGGTGCCGTGCGCTCTGCTCGGCGATGCTCTCGCCGCCCCTTCAGTTTGTGGGAAGGCCCGACACGATCCACCAGACCTTCTGGCTGTCGGCGGGGTACTTCTCGCTGCTGCTGTTGCCGGGGCTGTGCTACGGGACGACGGGCAGGGCTCGGTGGCTGGTGCTGCAGGCGGCGTGTGCGGCCGGGCACGTGGGCTGTGCGCTGTTCGTGTAGGCCCGCCGTGGCGGGGCCCGCACGCGCCGATTCAGAGCGAGAAGCTCTCGCCGCAGCCGCACTGGCTCTTGGCGTTGGGGTTGTCGAAGACGAATCCGCCCTGGATGAGCGTGTCGTCGTAGTCGATGGTCGTGCCGTTGAGGAAGGGGAAGCTCTTGGGGTCGCAGACGATGCGGACGCCGCTGCTGAGGGACTCCTCGTCGTCGGGCCCGGGCGCGTCGGTGACGTCGAGGGTGTAGCTGCGTCCGGCGCAGCCGCCGTCTTTGACGCCCACGCGCAGGCAGGCGTCGGCTCCGACGCGGTGACGGCGCAGGAGGGCCCGGATCTTCTCGGCGGCCCGTGGGGTCAGGGCGATGGGCATGGTGGGCTCCGCGGGGTCAGGTGGACGGCGGTGGGGCCGGGACGCGGGGGGCCTGTTTTCTCCGCCAGTCGGCGAGGGCGGCCCGGACGGCGTCCTCGGCCATGACGGAACAGTGGACCTTCTGTTCCGGCAGGGACAGTTCCTCGGCGATATAGGCGTTCTTGAGTTGGGCGGCCTGCTCGACGGTCCGCCCCTTGAGCCACTCGGTCGCCAGGGAGCTGGCGGCGATCGCCGGCCCGCAGCCGAAGGTCTTGAACTTCGCGTCCACGATGCGGTCGCCGCCGTCGATGCGGATCTGGAGCTTCATGACGTCGCCGCAGTCGGCCGAGCCGATCACGCCCGTGCCCACGTTCGGCGAGGCCTTGTCCATCGAGCCGACGTTCCGCGGGTTGCGGAAGTGGTCCATCAGCTTGTCGCTGTAGTGGGCTTCCATGGCCTTACCCTCCCGCCGGGCCGCCGGCCCGCTGCTCGCGCGCCAGCTCGTACAGCGGGCTGAGCTCGCGCAGCTCGTCGACGCCGCGGCGGACCTCGCCGATTGCGAAGTCGATCTCCTCTTGGGTCGTGTCTCGCCCCACGCTGAACCGCAGGGCGGAGTTGATCAGCTCCTCGCCGACGCCGAGCGCCTTGAGCACGTGGCTGGGCTGGCGGGAGGCGCTCGTGCAGGCCGACCCGGAGGAGACCGCGAGGGTGTTGAGCTTCATCATCAGCGCCTCGCCCTCGACGTAGGCGAACGACAGGTTCAGCGTGTTCGGCAGGCGCTCGGTGGGGTGGCCGTGGCGCGTGACCGCTTCGAGCCCCGCGGTGATGCCCGCCTCGAGGCGGTCCCGCAGGGTGGTCAGGCGGGGCGCTTCGTCGGCGAGCTCGTCGCGGCAGATCGCCGCCGCCGCGCCGAGTCCCACCACGCCGGGCACGTTCACCGTGCCGCTGCGCAGGCCGCGCTCGTGCCCGCCGCCGTCGATCTGGCACGTCAGCCGGACGCGCGGCGAGCGCCGGCGGACGTAGAGGCACCCCGCGCCTTTGGGGCCGTAGACCTTGTGCGACGAGAGGCTCAGCAGGTCGATGCCCAACGCCTCGACGTCGAGGCCCACGCGTCCGACGGCCTGCGTGGCGTCGCAATGGAACAGCACGCCGTGCTCCTTGGCGAGCCGCCCGATCTCGGCGAGGGGCTGCAGCGTGCCGATCTCGTTGTTCGCGGCCATGATGCTGATGAGGATTGTCCGGTCCGTGAGGGCGTCGGCGATCTCCTGGGGGTCCACTCGCCCGAAGGCGTCGACACCCAGGACGGTGAGCTTCCGGCCGGCGTCCTGGAGCCTTCGGCAGGGGTCGAGCACGGCGCGGTGCTCGGTGGCGCAGGTGAGGAGGTGGTCGCCCTTTTCGGCGTACATCTGGGCGGCGCCCTTGAGGGCGAGGTTGTTGCTCTCGGTCGCCCCGGAGGTCCAGACGATCTCCCGCCGCGAGGCCCCGATCAGCCGGGCCACCTGCTCGCGGGCGGTCTCGACGGCGTCCTCAGCCTTCCAGCCGTAGGAATGGCTGCCGCTGGCGGCGTTGCCGAACTCGGTGGTGAGGTACGGCATCATCGCCTCCAGGACCCGCCGGTCCAGGGGCGTGGTGGCGTTGTGGTCAAGATAGACGGGCAGTCTCATGGACAGGCGCCTACTCCTGCCCCGCGCCGCCCGCCGCAACGTCGGCGGGTCGAGGGGACACGTCATCCGGCTCCATGATATCCGCCAGCGTGATGGCTTCCAACACCCCGCGCAGCCTTCGGTGCACGAGGTGGACCGGGTCCGAGACTGGGCACTCGGGCGCCCGCCGGCAGGAGGACGGGTCGGCCGCGACCGCCTCGGGGCGCAAGCACGTCGAACGGGGAATGGGTCCCTCGATGTCGCAGAGGATGTCCGCCAGCGTGATCTCCTCGGCCGGGCGAGCCAGTCGGTAGCCGCCGTGGGCGCCGCGGACGGACTCGACATACCCGGCCGCGGCCAACTCCTTGAGCACATTCATCAGCAGGCCCGTCGAAACGGAGAACCGTTCCGCGATGGCCCGCGCGGAGAGAAGGCGCCGCGGCGACTTGGCCAGGAACGTCAGCGCCATCAGGCCGCAGCCCGTTTTTTTCGTCAGACTCAACACCTGCCCACACCTCGCAACATCCCTCCACTTCGGTATAGAACCGGCGAGGCGCCATATCAAGTCGGCCCCGTTCCCCCGGGCGCGCATGTGGACTTATGTCTTGGCAAAACAGCGAGTTGAGGCCGGCGATGCTCAGGCGAACAGCGCGCCGGCGGGCGGCGGGGGGACCAGCTTTTGGTCGAGGAAGAACCGGACGGCTTCTTCGGTAGAGGCGAAGACGCGCGTCGCCGTCTCGGTGACGAAGGGGGAGGGGGCGACCTTCGGCCGCCAAACCACGAAGACGTCCCGCGTGGCCTCGTGGGCGTGTTGCAGCTCCCGCTCGACGCCGCTGGACAGTCCGGCGCGGCCGTCCGGCAGCTCGGGGATCAACGAGATGATCATGTCCGCCTGGTCGATCAGCTTGAAGTCCCGGGCGTAGATCTGCCCGTCGATGTCGGGCAGGATCTGGAGCAGCTCCTTGGTGTCGAGGACGGCCCTCTCGCCGGGCGGTCCGACTTCGACGGTCCGGTGGCCTTCGGAGGCCGCCCGAATGGCCAGCGCGGCGAGGTCCTTCTCCTCCACGTCGCCGGGGTCGAAACAGATGAAGTGCCGCTTCATCTCCCGGCGGAAGCCGTGGATCTCGGCCAGGAGGTCCGGCTGGTCGGACACGTGGGACATCGGGAAGCTCAGGTACGCCTTCCGCTGCGGCGAGCCGGCCAGCAGGCGGGCGAGGGTTTCCTGGGGCGATCCGGCCTCCGTCGCCGGGCCCGAACCGCGCGCCAGGATGTAGAACCGCCCGTGCCCGGCGACGATCTGGCTGAGCAATTCCGTGGCCAGCACCTCCTCCTCTCGCCAGACCATCAGGTCCTTGAGGGAATGGTCGGTGTGCCCGTCGCGGCAGAGGCGGTAGTGGACGCGGTCGACCTGGTCGACCAGCGTGAGGTAGAGGTCGGCCTCCAGGGCCTTCATCTGGTCGTAGTCGAACGCGTAGAACAGCCCGTGGCGCCAGCGGAACGTCGCGTGCGTGTTGACGATCACGTCCGCGCCCGTTCGGCACGTGGCCAGGACGTCCTTGAAGACGCTGCGCCGCACGCTCTGGAGGCGCGAGAGGGGCAGGTCGAGGATCTTGCCCTTCGCCACGTCCGGGGCCTCGGCATACATCATGTCCCCGACGTTGCACGGGACGACGCTTCGGCCGCGGTCCCGCAGGATGGCGGCCACGGCCTCGAGGAACGGCTTCTTGTCCAGCCCGACCTGTCCGGTAATGACGACGCGCATGGCGACACTGTAGTCTGCCGGGCCGGGGCAAATCAACGCCGGGGTCGGCGCGGAGGCCGGTTCAGGGCCTGGTGCAGGCGCGGGGGTCGCAGCCGGCTTCGCCTGTCATTTCTCGGGGTCCTTGGCTGGGGAGCCTGGCTTGGGCGTGGGCTGGGAGAGGGCGTTGTAGAGCGTTCGGGCGAGGTTGAAGCGTGCGTTGTCGGAGAAGATCTTGCCGTCCTTCCCGATCACCCAGACGCCCGGCAGCGACCGGACGCCGTACCGCCGGGCCGTGGGGTCCTCCAGGTGCTTGCCGCTGAAGGCGTGCAGCCAGGTGAGGTTCTTGCGGCGGATGGTCTCCAGGACCTTGGGCTTGTCCTCCGCCTTGTCGAGGTTGACGCTGAGGAAGGCCACGCCCTTGTCGTGGTACTGGTCGTAGGCCCGCTTGAGGTTCGCCAGGCCGACCGTGCAGGGGATCGACCAGGTCGCCCAGAAGTGGACGACCGTGACCTTCCCCTGGAGGTCATCGGGCAGCGTCAGCTTCCGCCCGTCGATCAGCGTGAGGGCGGCGACGAACGGCGGACGGCGACCGTTGCGTCGCAGCAGGACGTTGATGGAGGGGATGTGGGCGTAGTCTTTCTCCAGGGCGTTCAGCAAGTGCCAGTGCAGCCGTTTCTGCTGGGCCTCCGCGGCCAGTTGGACGCCCCGGGCCAGCGCCGCGGGCTTCTCGGCGGTGTCGGCGTAGCGGTCGACGAAGGCGCGGATTTCCTTCTCGGCCGTGGGGGGCGGCCCCGCGGAGGTGGGGCGAACCAGCTCCGACGTGACGAAGTAGTCCGGCGTGAGCTTCGCCTCCATCGGCGCGCCGGAGGACAGGATGCGCCGGGCGAGGGCCAGCCGGAGATGCCGAACCTGGGGGGACTGGTTGGTGCGCGAGAGGAAGTCCGCGGCCATCAGCATCCGGAGTTGGAGGACGTAGAGGTTCTTCGCCTGGGGATAGGCCTTCTCGGCCTTGAGGCCGATGTCGAGGACCTTCGCCATCTGCGCGGCCGTGTACTGGTAGTACTGCGCCTGGGTCATCTTCTGACGCGGGGCCAGGAAGGCCTGGTCGACCTGCTTCAGCACGGCCGGGGGTACGAGCGCGCCTTGGGCGCCGGGCGCGCACAACGCCGCCGTCGGGGCCGCAATCAGGGCCGCTAACGTCGCGATTCCGGCGGCTCGCGTCGGGGGCATTCTGGTCTCCTTGCTCCTGGGCAGGGGGGGGCGGGCCGTCAGGCGGCCCCGTTTCGCATTGTAGGGCGAGGCCGAAGCCGACGCAAAGCCCGGCTCGGCGCGGGGGGCTCGGGGAGGCCCGGGTCGATCAGTACTGGACGTTCCGCCTCGGGGTGGCCGAACAACTGACGGTCCGATACTGGTCGCCTTCCTGGATGTACATCTGGACGATGGCCCGCTGGGTGTACCAGAGGCCGCCTTCTCCCTCGGCCGTGTAGTACGTCACCCAGAACCACCAGACGCGTGCGGGCGAGTCGATGTCCGCGAGGGTCTGGCTGATCGTGTCCCCGTTGACCGTCTGGTGGTAGATCAGCGACTGGGTTCCCGGATCGTACTCGTAGCGGATCTGGGTGATGCCCTGGTCGCCGGCCGGCGGGGTGATGACCAACTCGTTGTACTGGGCGTTGAAGTCCACGGCCTCGGCGGTGCGGATCTCTCGGCGCATCCGCATCAGCAGCATGCGGACGAACCCGTCGGCGGAGGCGGCTTCCTCGTTCTGGCCGTAGGATTGCAGCGAGGCGTGGGTGCCCGCGGCGATCGCGCCGAGCAGCATCGACACCAGCGTGATGCCGATGAGCATCTCCACCAGCGTCAGGCCCCCGCGGCGTCTGTGGGTCTTGTTGTGCATAATGCAGCCCGTCCTTCCTGGATCGCTCCGTTTGGGGCTGGAAACCCGGCTATTCGTCCGTTCCTTGCGTCACCAGCCAGCCCGTGGCGGTGACGGGCTTGTTCTGGTAGGCGACGTCGACCTGGACGTAGACCACGTCGCTGGTTCCCGGCGAGACCGTGGCCGCGGGGTCGTTGGGGTCGCGCCACGACAGGGAGATGGTCTGCGACCACCCGGTCAGGTCGAAGATGGCGACGCCCTGCCCGTCGCGCGGCGGGCTGTAGGTCACGTCCATCAGGTCGTCGAGGTCGTCCACCCAGGTCTGGGGGTTCGTCCCGTCGGGCCCGGGGGGATTGTTCGCGTCGCCGGGATCGGGGTCGCGGAAGGGCAGGGCCATCGTCCACTCCCGGATCTCCTCGACGAGGCAGACCCCCTGCGTGAGTTTCGTGCCGGCGTCGCCCACGCGTGTGTTGGAGCCGACGGCCACGAGCAGCGCCGTCAGCGCGATGCCGACGACCGCGGTCGCGACCGCGACCTCGATGAGGGAGAATCCGCCGCGGCCGCTTCGATACGTTGTGCGTCTCATAGGATCACCTTTGATCTCCTTGCGGCTAGTGCTTGGTCATCACGCTGGAGAGCTTGAAGATCGGCAGCAGGATGCTGGCGACGATGAAGCCGACGACCACGCCCATGACGATGATCATGATGGGCTCGATCATGCTGGTGACGGCCTTGATGGTCGCCTTCAGCTCCCGACCGTAGTAGTCGGAGATATCCGCGAGGACCTCTCCGAGGTTGCCGGATTCCTCGCCGGCGCTGATCATCTGCACGACGTTGGGGGGCAGGAGCTTCTGGTTGCGGAGGGGCTCGACGATCTTCCCGCCCTGTTCGACGGAGCGCTGGACGCCTTCCCACATCTCCCGATGAAGATCGTTGCCGGAGACCTCGCCCGTGATGCCCAGCGTCTCGAGCATGGGCACGCCGGCGCGGACCAGCTCGCCCATCGTGCTCAGGCCCCGCGAGATGTACAGCGCGCGGAACATCCTGCCCATCAGCGGGATCTTGAGCTTCGTCTTATGCCAGGCCCGCCGTCCGCCGTCCGTGCGGACGAGCAGCATGAACGCCGTGATCAGCGCCGCGGCGCCCAGCAGCAGCGTCCACCAGTAGCCCACCATGAAGTCGCTGAGGGCCATGATGGCCTTGGTCAGCACGGGCAGGAACTCCTCCTTGCCCTTGAACAGGGGCGTCAGCTTGGGCAGGACGAAGGTCAGCAGCACCACGGTGGTGACGACGGCCATCACGCCGATGATGCACGGGTACACCATGGCGCCGATCACCATCCGCCGCGTGTCGGCCTGCTGGTTGAGGTAATCGGCGAGGCGCTCGAGCATGTGCCCGAGGTTGCCCGAAAGCTCCGAGGCCCGCACCATGTTGATGTACAGGGGCGGGAAGACCTTCGGGTGCTGGGCGAGGGCCTCGGAGAAGGCCTGGCCGGCCTCGACGTCCCCCTTGATCTGTTGGATGATCGCGCGGAACTTGGCGTTCTTCGCGCCGTCGGCAATGCCCGCCATGGCGTTGCGGATGTTGATGCCCGCCTTGATCATCACCGCGAGCTGGTTGGTGAAGGCGATCACGTCCCGCAGCCCGGGCCCGGCCTCGAAACTGACGCCGCGCATCTTCTGGTAGACGCCGGCGACGCCCGTGTTCGCCGGGCCGATGTCCACCAGCGTCCCGCCCTGCGCGCGGACCATGTTCGTGGCGTCCAGCAGGCTGGGGGCCTGTACGACCCCCGCGGCAACCTGCCCCGCGCCGTCCTGTACCTGGTACTTGTAGCTTGGCATGTTCGTCCCTCTATGCGCTCAGCGCCCGGTGGAGCGCTTCCGGCCGGGCGGCCTTGGCGATGGCGCTCTCCCACGAGATCGCACCGTTGAGGTAGAGCGTCTTGATCGAGTCGTCGAGCGTGCACATCCCGCGCGCACGGTTGGTCTCGATGATGTTGGGGATCTCGTGGATCCGGTTGTCGCGGATACAGTTTCGCACGGCCGCGTTGCAGACCATGATCTCGCACGCCGGCACCATGCCGGGCACGTCCTGGCGTTTGATCAGCGTCATGCTGACCACCGCCTGGAGGGTGTTGGACAGCATCGCGCGGATCTGGTTCTGCTGGGCCGGGGGGTAGACGTCGATGACGCGCTCGATGGTCTGGTGCGCGTTCTGGGTGTGCAGGGTGGACAGGACGAGGTGGCCGGTCTCGGCGGCGGTGATGGCCGCCGAAATCGTCTCCAGGTCCCGCATCTCGCCGACGAGGATGATGTCGGGGTCCTGCCGCAGGGAATGGCGCAGGCCGCTGGCGAACGTCGGCACGTCGATGCCGACCTCCCGCTGCTCCAAGACGCAGCGGTTGCTGACCAGCTCGTACTCGATGGGGTCCTCCAGCGTGATGATGTGGTGCTGGTAGCGTCGGTTCATCGCGTCGATCATCGACGCCAGCGTGGTGCTCTTGCCCGAGCCCGTCGGCCCGGTCACCAGGATCAGCCCGCGAGGCAGGTCGATGAACGTCGAGACGATGGGCGGCAGGTTCAGCTCCTCGATGGCCGGGACCCGGTCGGGAATCGCACGGAAGGCGATGGCGATCCGCCCCTTCTGGAAGTGCGCGTTGACGCGGAACCGCGCCACGCCCTCGATCTCCGTCGAGAAGTCCACGTCCCGCCTCTCGACGAACTCGGCCAGCCGGTTCTGCGGGACCATCTCCTTGACGAACTGCTCGGTCTGCTCCGGGCGCAGGACCTCGTAGCCCTCCATCGAGTCCAGCACGGTGTGGACCCGCACTTGGGGGGCGAGGCCCGGCACGAGGTGCACGTCGCTGGCCCCGATTTCGAACCCGGCCGTCAGTAGCTCTGTCAGGTAGGACATCTTCATCTGCTCCTTCTTTCAGGCCTCGGTGACCCGGATCAGCTCTTCGATGGTTGTCAGGCCGGCCTCGGCCTTGAGTAACCCGTCCTGGCTCAGTGTCCGCATGCCCGTGTTCCTGGCGGCCTCGCGCATCTGCTGCATCGTGGGCTCGCGGCTGATCAGCGCTCGCAGCTCGTCGTTGAGGGTCAGCAGCTCGTAGACGCCCAGCCGGCCCTTGTAGCCGGTCTGGCGGCACTTGTCGCAGCCGGCGCCGCGATAGAGCTGCCGGGGCTTGGCGTCGTACTTCTCCAGGAACTTGGCCTCGACGGCGTTGACGTCCGTCACCGGCTGCTTGCACTCCTTGCAGATGCGGCGGACGAGGCGCTGGGCGAGGATGGCGTTGACCGCGGCGCTGATGAGGAACGGCTCGACACCGATGTTGATCATCCGCGTGATGCTCGACGGCGCGTCGTTCGTGTGGAGCGTCGAGAGGACCAGGTGGCCGGTCAGAGACGCCTGGATGGCGATCCCGGCGGTCTCGGCGTCGCGAATCTCGCCGACCAGGATCACGTCGGGGTCCTGGCGCAGCAGGCTGCGCAGCGCCGCGGCGAACGTCATTCCAATGCTCTCGTGCACGTGGACCTGGTTGCAGAAATCCAGCTCGTACTCGACGGGGTCCTCGACGGTCGAGATGTTCAGCTTGTCGCCGTCCATGATCCGCAGCGCGGAGTACAGCGTCGTGCTCTTGCCGCTGCCGGTCGGCCCCGTGACCAGCACGATGCCGTGCGGCTTGAAGATCTCCTCCTTGAAAGCCGCCAGCATGTCCGGCGCGAAGCCGAGCTTCTCCATGCCCACCATGGTGGCCCGGCCGTCGAGGATCCGGATGACGCACTTCTCGCCGTGGACGACCGGCAAGGTGCTGACGCGCAGATCGACCGTCCGCCCGTGCACGCACGCGCGGATCTTGCCGTCCTGGGGCAGCCGGCGCTCGGCGATGTCAAGGTCGGCCATGATCTTGAGACGCGAGATGATCGCCGCGTGCATCTTCGCCGGCGGGGCCTGCTGGTCGAACAGCACGCCGTCGATACGGCAGCGAACGCGGAGGCGGTTGTCGCCCGGCTCGATGTGAATGTCGCTGGCGCCTTCCTTCACCGCGGTGGAGATCAGGAAGTTCACGTACCGGATGACCGGGCTCTCGCCCGCGAGCATCTCGAGGTCGGCGACTTCCTCGGCCTTGTTGTCGACGACCTCGACGGCGTCCTCGGCGATGCCCTTGATGATCTCGTCGACCTCCGCGATCGGGTCGGCCGAGAGCTCCTCGATCGCGCGCTGGATGTCCGCCGGCGGGGAGACGACCAACTGGATGCGCCCGTCGAGCCGTCGCTTGATGTCGTCGATCAGGAAGATGTCCGCCGGGTCGGAGACGGCGAGCTGGTAGCCGTTCTCGATCCTGCGGATCGGCAGGACGCCCTTGGCCTTGAGGTACTCCACCGGCAGCCGGCCGAACGTCTTGGCGTCCACCTGGGCGGCCTGGATGCGCACGAAGGGCAGGCGGAAGTAGTACGCGACGGCCTGGAGGGCCTCCGTCTCGTCGATGACCTTCTGCTCGACGAGGATGTCGAGCAGGCTCATTCGGGGCTTGTGGCGCTGGGCCGAGGCGGCGGCCTGGTACTGCTGGAGGGTGATGCGCTGGCTTTCGAGCAGGACGCTCTCGGGCCCGCGGCGCGCATCGGAATCAGCCGGCCGCCATACAAACTCCGCCGCGTCGGGGGGCACCGTCGCGGCTGGGTTCGGGAGGGGCGGCGCGGCGGTCGCCCCCCCGGCGGGTTGGCTCGTCCCTCGCTTCATCTACGACCGAGTCCCTCCAGGTTCCTCCGGTACGGCGCTACTGTTGAATCTCCAGCACGTGGGCCAGGTCCTTCCAGCGCAGATGGACCTGTCGCGGCGTGATCTTCTCGATGGTCCAGCCGCCGATCGTCTGCCCCGTGGTCACGAGGTTGCTGGAGATCAGCGCCATCGGCGACGTCGAGCCGACCATGATGGTCTGAAGCTTCAGCGTCTTCAGCGCCGCGAGGGCCTGCTGCTTGCCGTCCGGCTCGGGCGGCGTGATCTGCTCGGGCGCCGGCACGTCGTTGGGCTCGGTCGCGGGCGGCCGGGGGTCGACAAAAACGAACGGATTGCCCGTCAGCCCGCGCAGGCCCACCTGCCTCTGCCGGGCGGCCGTGTAAAACTCCGCGACGATGGCCTTGGCGCTGGTCTTCTGTGCGGCGTCCGCCGCGGTGGGCATGGCGGCAAGCGCGTTGAGGGCGTTCTCGACCTTGGCGTGCGCGGAGTTCTGCTCGCCGAGGGCCGTGGCCGGACCGATCCGCAGGCTGAGGACGTAGATTCCCGTCATGCCGATGGCGAACATGCCGAGCACCACCAGGCTGCCCGGGGTCAGGAAGGGGCTTCGTGTCGAGCCCGGAGGCCCGGCGGCCGCCTGCTGGACGGGCTGGAGCGTGGCGGGCTCCTCGCCGCCGGCGGTGGGCGGCACGGGCGGGGGTACGGTCGCGTTGGGGTTCTTGGGCAGCATGGTCAGGCCCCTTTGTTCACGTCCTGTTTCTCGAAGAAGATGCTCATTTCCAGTTCCGCCTTCACGACCCCCGGGCTGCTGCCGTATCGCTGGACCGACATGCGGCTGATGCGCATGATCCGCGGCTGGTCCTCCAGGGCGAGCAGGAAGCGGTACAGCCCCATGTAGTCCCCTTCGAACTCCACGCGGATCGGCTGTTCCATCTGCGGCGAGCCGTCGGTGACAAACAGGCTCGATCCGTTGAGCTTGGTGGTGTAGATGCCCTTGGTGGTCAGTTGGTTGCTCTCGGCGAGGCGCCAGACCTCCTCCAGGACCCTGTCGATCTCCTTCTCACTCGGCAGCTTTGACTGGAAGAAGTCGATCGCCTTCTCGAGCTCGGCGATCTCGGCCTTGAGGTTGCCGATTGTCGCGGTGGCGCGGTTCAGCTTCTGGAGCTGCTGCTGCTTCGCCTCGATCTGGGCCTTCATCTGGCGGTCGAGGACGTCACGCGGGCGAAAGATCAGATACCACGCGCCGACCAGGATCCCCACGAGCAGCAGGACGAAGATAACCTGGCGGGCGATCTCGGGCTTGTTGAACTTCATGCTCCACCTCCCAACGGCGTCGGGGCGGGTTCGGGTGCGTCCGACGGGTCTGGCTCGGACGCGAGGGCCTCCAACGCGTCGGCGTTGGTCCGCAGCCGGATCCGAATGTGCCACTCTCGGAGGGTGTCCCCTTGGTTCCGCGACTCCTTGCTGTAGGCCAGGTCCACCACCTCCACGAGGCTGTGCTTGGCCAGTTGGGCGATGAAACGGGCAACCTCCACGTCCGTGGCGGCCCGGCCCTTGACGTCGAGCGCAACGGCGAGCTTCTGCTGGGAGGGGTCCTGCATCATCGCCCGCTGCTTGGCGATCATCGCGGCCTTCGACATGCCGGGCGTGGCGACGATCTTCGGGCGGATCGCCATCGTCGTGAGCTTCACGCTTGCCAGCGACGCCCCCTTCGGAAGGGCGTTGTTCAGAATGGCCATCACGTAGCTGCGGGGCAGGCGCTCCATGAGCGAGGCCGCTACCTTCGCCCGGCCGAGCATCTTGTGCTTCTGGTTCTCCAGCTCGTACATCTGGTCGATCAGCCGGGCCGCCTCTTCGTACTGGCGGTTGACCCGATCGCCGACCTCTTGGGTGTTACGCGTCGACCGCTCCGAGACCAGTGCCGCGCCGGCCACCGAGGCCAGCACGACGGCCAGCAGGCCGACGCTGATCGTGTTCACGCGGTGTTGGGACCGCCGTTGGATGTAATCCTGGGGCAGCAGGTTGATCATGTTCTCATCCCGTGACGGAGGGTTATCGCCCGGCGCTCCTGCGCGGGCCGGGCGGGGCGGAAGGCGACAGGGAGCGGGGCGCGCGGACAGAAAGCCGATCGGGAGGCACACGACGCGGGCAACGCTGCAATCCCTTGGGATCCAACGCTTTGCGCACCGGCCTTCCGACCGGATTGCCCTGATCCGCTTCTGGCACCTTTGTCCATTCTCAAGATACGATCCTGTAGGGGCTTAGACAACTCCCGCCTCGCCGCGCACCACACCCGGTTCCTATATCGACCGGCGGGAAGGCGGCGTTGAGTACCGCGCAAGACATTGGGCCGACAATGCGCCGAACCGCCTGCCGCGGACGGGGAAACAGGGCGCGAGGGGAGGGGAGTTCCACGCACGCAACGACCGGGCCGAGCCCCTCTGCCGCCCCCCCCGGGCGCGGCTCCGTCGCTGCGAGGGAGGCGTCAATCCGAGTCGTCGTCGTCGGACTTGGACTTCTTACGGGTGCCGCGACGCTTCTTCCTGGAGGGCCGGTCGTCCCGGCTCTCCGCGTCGTCGTCTTGCTCGTCTTCGGCCTCATCCTCGTTGAGGGACTCGTCGCCTTCGTCTTCCTCGGCGGGCGGCGGGGGCTTGCTGCCGTAGCTGATGAAGAACCGCTTTCCGTTGCGTTCCATCTCGACCGACGTCTGCTCGATGCTCAGGACGGTCGCCCCGTTCACCTCGCTGCCGACCTTCACGAACCGGTCGTTCACGTTGGCGTACGTGCCGGTCTTCTGGTGAATCACACCCGTGAACCAGAAGCCCCGGGGACAGGTGATGTACTGGACGGCCTTGGGCTTGGCCGGGTCGTCCGGCCGGGGCGTCGGCGGGGCCGAGGGCTGGGGCGTTGCCGCGGGTGGCCGAGCGGCCGGGGGCTTGGGGCGAGGAGGTGACTCGCGCGGCTGGAAGGGCGGCGCGACCCGCAACGGCGGTTTGGGCGGGCGGTTTGTCGGCTTGGGGCGGTCCGGCAGGATGGACGGGAGGGCCTCGGCCCACTTGGGCTCCGGCTGGCGCGGCGGGCGGGCGTAGGGGTCGTCCATGTTGAGCCGGCGTCTGGGGTCGCGATGGACGGCGATGACCTTGGTGGTTCGCGGGAACTTCGGGCTGGGGCGCGACGTGGGGGCAGCCGTCGCCGCACGCGCCCTGCGCGGGCCTGCGGAGGGGACGTCCTCGCCGCCGGAGAACAGCATCACGATCAGCGCGCCGACGACGACGAGGCCGCCGATCGGCAGGGCCCAGAGGATGGGCCGCTGCCGACATGCGGCGGACCAATGGGCCCAGGCGCCGCCGTCGGGGGCCTGGGGGCGTGTCGGCAGGGAGGGCGTGCCGGATGCCATCTGGCTGAGATCGAGCAGGGCGGTCCGCATTCCCTCGGCGGGCTCATGGCGGCGCGGTGGCGTCTCGTCCTCGGCCGAAAGATCGAAAACCTGCGAGGCCGGCGGCGCGAGGCGTTCCTCTTCCTCGGACAGGGGGACGGAGGCCGGTGGCTCGGGTGCGGTCGGTATCGGTTCCGCCTGCTCGTCCGTGCCGGTGATCCCCAGTCGGTTCGTGCCGTAGCTGGTGGCCTTCTTCGCGTGCCCGGGGCGCCCCGGTCCGATCCCTCGGGCCAGTCGGCCGGCTGCGAGATCCAGGCCTTTCTTCTTGTCCATCGGGTTCGCTCCGGCAGGCGGGCGCGGGTGCGAGACGACCCGGCCGCGTCAGCCGCCTCCGATCGGGCCGGCCGAGTCGCGCGCGGCGCCCACGGCTTCGGCTTCCTTCTCCTGTGAGTTGGGTTCCTCCGCCTCCTCCGGGTGGTCTTGTCCCCTCATCCTGCGGAGCAAGGCCTGGAGGGCGGGGAACCGGCCTTGGTTCCCTTGGCTCCCGGCGTCCTGTTGCTCTCTCTCGGCGGCCTGCTGTTGGAGCAGGCGCGTCAGGGGCGTCACCTCTTCCTCCGGTTTGGCTTCCTCGTCGACGTTCGGCACGGTCGCCGTGCCGTCGGCCGGGGAGGGGGCTGGCCCCGGGGGGATCGGGGCCTTGGCGGCCTCGAGCTGGGGGGCGGTCTCGGCGGTCTCGGCGGGTGGGGCGGCCTGCGGGTGAGGCTGTTCTGCGGGCAAAGGTCTGGCCGTGAGCTCGGGTTCGGGCTCGGGCTCGGGCCGGGGCGCCTGTGCATCGCTGGTCTTGGCGGTATCGAGTTTGCTCTTGGCTTGGACCAGACGGTCGAGGTATGCCGTCAAGTTCGGGAACGCGGCGTCGGACGCGCCGTCCTGTGCCGTCGGCGTCGGCTCGGGGCCTACGGGCGAGGCCGCTTCGGGCCGGGGTGCGGAGGCCTGGGGGGTTGCCATGCCCGGCTGGGGAGGCTGCGGCGACACCAGAGGGCTCGCGGTGGAGGCAACAGGCGACAGGACCTCCGAGGCCGGCTGGGCCGGTGGCGGCCACGTGAGTGCCGGGGGCCCCTGCGATGGGGGCGCCCACGGATTGGGCCCTCCGAATCGCGGGACCGCCTCGCCTGGCGCGTCGGCCGGGCGAGGCGGCGGCGGCGTCTGTTCGGGGCCAGTGCGCGGCGGGGCCGGGCTCGTGTCGGCGGCCGGCGCGGAAAGAGCGTCGGGCGCGGCGGCGGGCGGCTCGTCCGGCGGTCTGCGCTCTGGCGTTGGCAGGGCCTCGCGCGGGTCCGTTGCGGCCGATTTGCCCGCCGCGGCCCGGACGCTGGCGGCGGCATTGTCCCGCAGGCTGGCGATGGCGCACTGCTCGGTGGCGGTCGTCGACGGATTGCCCGCCTCCAGGTGCCACACGGCCGGCTGCTGCCAGGCGTCCGGGTGGGTGAGCATTTCCTTGGCCAGCGCCATGTAGTCCTGGGCGGCGTTGGAGTCCGGGGCAAAGCCGTAGATGCTCTCGCCCGAGGCCGGACATTCCCGCATCCGCACGTTCTCGCGAATGACGGTCTGGAAGACCTTGCCCGGCAGGGATCGGCGGAGCTCCTCGAGGACGAGGCGACTGAGGCGGGTCCGCCCGTCGAAGCGGCAGGCCAGCACGCCGGCCAGGACGATGCTGTGCCCGAAGCCTTCGCGAATGTCCTCCAGGGTGGTCAGCAGGATCTTCAGGCCGTCCAGCGCGAGGATGGAGGTCTCCACCGGCACGAGGGCGTGGGTGGCGGCCAGCAGGGCGTTGCCGATCAGGCGGTTGCCCAGGCTGGGGGGGCAATCGAGGACGACCAGGTCGTATTCGTCCTGGACCCGCTTGAGGATCTTGCGAAGCTGCCCCCCCTGGCTGGGGCGCAGGTCGTGGGCGACGGAATCCAGCTTGCCGGTCGCCGGCGCGAGAGAGACGTTCGGCGCGACGTTCGGGATCGGCTCCAGCCCGCCGCCTGCGATCATCGCGTCGGCGAGGCGGTTGTCCTCTTCCACGCCGAGCCAGCGAGAAGCGGCCGCCTGTCCGTCCAGGTCCACCAACAGCACGCGCTGCCCCAGGCCGCCCATCGCAGCCGAAAGGCTCACCGCCGTGGTGGTCTTGGCCGTGCCCCCCTTCTCGTTGACGATGGCTATGGTCGGCATCTTGTCTCACCAGGCTCGATCGCCGGTGCCTTCCGGTTCGTGTCGTTTCGCGCTGCGCTCGTGCCCCGGGTCGCCGCGCCCGGCCCTGCCGCGTCGCGTTCGCAGGCCGACGGCGGCCGGGCCTTCCACCCTATGCCGCCTGCGCTCCGCCCAGGCTCAAGCCAATGGCGACGGCCCAACGAGGCTGGGGCTCGCGGCGGTCGAGCCCACAGTCCGGAGACAGGGCGTTGCTGGCACCGATCCGGACGAGGGGATCGCCGATCTGGGCAGGCAGGTTCAGTCGCTGGGCGATCGTCTGGCAGAGGCGTCGGTTCATCGCCTGGCCGCCCAGGAAGATCACCCGCTCGATGCTCTGGCTGCGGAAGACGGCCTCGTAGTACAGCAGGCATTGGCTCAACTCGTCGATGAGCTGATCGATCGCCTGGGACATGCACATGTACAGCTCCGAGACGCGCGGGTCGGCCGGGTCTTCCGCGTCGAGCTGCCGGCGGATCTGGTGGGCCTCGGCGGGGGGAATGCCGAGCGCCTCGGCCACGGCTGCGTCCAGGGTCCGCCCGGCGACGGAGACGTTCCGGGCGAAGACGATCTGCCGCCCGTGGCTGAGGACCACCTGGGTGCTGGCGTGTCCGAGGTCGATGAACAGGACGGGGCGGTTCTGGTCGCTGGCGCGGCGGAGGACCCTGCCGAAGCAGTCCACGATGGCGCAGGACTCGACGTTAATGCCTACCACGTCGAGCTTCGCCCGCCTGGCCATGGCGAGCTGGGCCTGGACGGTCGCTCGGGGGACGGCCACGACAATGACCTCCAGTCGCGGCTGATCGTTGCCGGGGATGTCGCCGGCGACGACGTGTCGGATCTCGGCCTCGCTGGCCGGAAATGGCAGCTTGCCGGCCAACTCCCCCAGAAGGGTCTGGTGGATCTGGTCTGGGGGGCGTTTGGGGACCTTCACGTGGTGAACAAAGGTCGCGTCGGCCGGGACACTCAGGACGGCCTGGCGGCCTCGGAACCCGTTGATCCGGACGATGTCTCGGATCGCCTTCTCGCAGAAGTGCAGTCGCACGTTGAAGTTGTCTTGACATTCCGGCGGGAGTTCTGCCGAGCCGGCAGCGACCAGATCGTACACGCTTTGCGTTTCGCTGAGTTGGGCGAGCTTCAACGAGGTGCTGCCGAGGTCGATGCCGATCGGCAGGACGTTTCCCTTCACGATCTTGACGGCCATCACCAACTCCGTGTACAGCAGGCGGAAAGAAGGGGCGCAAAGCCTGCCGGCGCACCAACGCCACCTTGGGCCGCAGACGCGAAGGCTGTTCCCGTAACTCCAAGCAAAGCGACACGTTCTATGCTCGCTCGGGGCTGGGACCGCCGTCGGCCGCCTGCTGTGCCTCCTCCTGAAGCTAACATACGTTTACCTGCCACCTGTGGGCAAATCGCGCGTTTGTGGGTTTATGTGCCCCGGTTACTCATCGGTCCGGTGGCCGAACACGTTGAGTAGCGCCCTGCCCCGGAGACGGTTTTTCACGCCTCGGCCAGGATGTCCGCAAGGACCGCATCCGCGACGAACAGCGCTTGAGAAGTGAAGCGAACATGGCTGGCGGTGACCTCCAGCATGCCCAGGGCCACGTGGCGGGCGAGGCTCTGGGGGAACGCCTGGCCGACGTCCTGACCGTAGCGATCCATAAAGCATTTTCGGTCAAGGCCTTCCAGTAGGCGGAGCGCGAGCATGACCGTCTCGGCCATCGCGGCCCGGCCAGCAAGCCGCTCCCCCGTCGCCGGCGGGGCGACGCCCCGGCGATGGGCGCCGACGTACGCCCCCAGGTCCGGGCGATTCGTCCGCCGCAGCCCGCCGAGGTAGCTTGCCGCGGCCGGCCCGATGCCCAGGTACGGCTCGTTGCGCCAGTAGGTCAGGTTGTGACGGCACGGTCGGCCGGGGCGGGCAAAGTTGGAGAGCTCGTACTGCTCCAGCCCGGCCCGGGCGCAGGCCTCGATCGCGCGGCGGTAACAGGCCTCCTGCAAGTCTTCGTCCATCTCGCGGATCTCGCCCGCATGGAGGGCCGCCGCCATCGGCGTGCCGGGCTCGAAGCTCAGGGCGTAACAGCTCACGTGTTGCGGCGCCAGCGCCAGCGCCTCGGCGAGCGTGCGGTCCCAAGACGGGAACGACTGCCCCGGGATGCCGTAGATCAGGTCGAGCCCGAGGTTGTCGATGCCTGCCGCCCGCAGCAGCCCGGCCGCCTGCCGGGCCTGTGCGGCGGAGTGGATTCGCCCGAGGCGCTGCAGCTCGGCGTCGTCGAACGACTGCGCCCCGAGTGTCACGCGGTTGACGCCCGCCTCGGTCAAGGCGGCGGCTTTGGCGAGGTCCAGCGTGCCGGGATTGGCCTCGACGGAGAACTCGGTTTCCGGCCCCCGCCAGGCCCGGGGGATGTCCAGGAGTTCCGAGAGCCTCTCGACGGGCAGGACGGTGGGCGTGCCGCCGCCGACGTAGACGCTTTCGAGCGGGCGAGCGACCTGGTGGGCATGGGCGTTCCACTCGGCGGCGGCGGCGTGCACGTAGGCGGTCGACGCGGCGTCGTCGAAGGCGACGGAGTAGAAATCGCAGTAGGCGCACTTGGCCGCGCAGAACGGCACGTGGACGTACAGAGCCCGGCAGCAGGCGGGGGGAAGATCGCGATGATTTTGCTTGCAGCGCGGAGGGAACATCATAGAATAGGGGCGCTGAGCCCGGTACGGTTCACGCACATCTCAACGTGTACTCGCCTCTTACAGGATGCGGTAGGACGACCATGGACGCGAATCTTGTCATGTTCAGGCCCAACGGGCAGCGCAAGGATTTCCCCCTGATCAAGAACGTCACGGTGATCGGCCGGGGAGAAAACTGCGATCTGCGGATCCCGTTGGGGAACGTTTCCCGCCGGCACTGCGAGATCACGCTTGCCGGCGACGAGGTGAAGGCCAAGGACCTGGCGTCCTCCAACGGCACGTACGTGGACAACAAGCGGATCAACGAGTGTGCGCTTGCCGCGGGGAACCGTCTGGTCATCGGGCCGGTCGTCTTCACGGTGCAGATCGACGGCGTGCCCGAGCAGATCGAGCCGGTCAAGACGAAGGCCCAGAGGGCGGCCACCGAGGGCGCCGGAGAGGAAATCGTCGAGCTGGAGGCCGATGTCCTCGAAGAGGGGGAGGATGTCGATATCGACGTGCTGGCCGCCGCCGCGGAAGAGGATACCGGCGAGATCGACCCGATCGCCGCGCTGGAGGCCTTGGCGGCCGAGGGCGAGGACAGGAAGGAAAACGAGTAGCACCCGGCCGCGCCGATCGGCACGACGGGGTTGCCGGCCGCTTGTCGGCGGAGGGAATGCGCCGCCGCTCACAAGCGGCCTTTCGCTGCGCCGGGACGGGGACCGGCGTCTTGCGGTCTGGGGGCCCGCTCCGGGCCGTCGGCGGCGAGGAAGTCCCGGAGCATTTCCGCGGCCGCGACGGCGTCCTGGCGGACCTTTTTCTGCTTTCGGGTGAACGCGCCGGCGAGGGCCTGGTCGGCGGCGTAGCTACTGAGGCGCTCGTCCCACAACCGCACGTCGATGTCCAGGGCTTCGGCCAGGCGCAGCGCCGCCGCCCGGGCCAGGGCGCCCTGGGGGCCTTCGGAATCGTCCATGTTCAGGGGCCAGCCGACGACGACGCCCTCGACGCCGTATTCGTCGCTCAGGGCCGCGACCTTTCGGTAGAGGGACTCGGCGGGCTCGGCGGGCACGACGGCCAGGGGGGTGGCAATCCCCCCCGGGGCGCTGCCGACGGCAATGCCCACGCGCTTCGTACCGTGATCGATGCCCAGCCAGCGGCCCACCAGTTCCCGTTTCTCGCTCTCGGCGACGCTAAAGGTGCTTCTCGCCGTACCGTTCGCCCAGCTCGGCCACGAGTTCCTTGAGGCGCTGGGCGTCGGACTTCTTGCAGACGAGCGTCGCGTCCGCCGAGTGCACGACCACGCAGTCGTCCATGCCCATCACCGCCAGGAGGTGATCGCCCTCCGAGACGATCACGTTGTTCCCCCCGTCCAGGACCAGGGCGTTTTCCGCCACCACCGTGTTGCCGTCCTCGTCCGGCTCGGAGACCGACGCCAGCGCCGGCCAGGAACCCACGTCATGCCACTCGCAGCCCAACTCCACCATCAGCACGCGGTCGGCCTTCTCCATCACGGCAAAGTCGATGCTGATCTTCTCCAGCGTCGGATAGGTCTCGGCGAGCAGGGGGGCGACGTCCCTGCCCTCCGCGGCCGCGGCGCCGATGGGGCGGAGCTTCTCGACGGAGTCGGGCAGGTGCGTGCGTAGCGCGGCGCGGATCGCGTCGAGCGTCCACACGAACATGCCGCTGTTCCAGAAATGCCTGCCGCTTTCGACGTATTGCCTCGCCACGGGGCGCTGGGGTTTTTCGCGGAAGCCCAGGACCTCGTGCAGGGCGTCGCCGAGCTGCTTGCCGCAGTGGATGTATCCCAGGCCCGTGTGGGGCCAGGCCGGACGCACGCCGAAGGTCACCAGGGCGTCGGGGTGGTCCTCGGCGGCCCGGCAGGCGGTCTCCACCGCCTTGCGGAACTGCGCCGCCGGCCGGATGACGTGGTCGGCGGTGAAGATGGCCATCGTGGCCGACGGGTCCCTCGCGGCGAGCACTTCGGCGCCGAGGGCGATCGCGTTGGCGGTGTCCCGGCCCATGGGCTCGCCGATGACGTTCCCCGCGGGGATGCGCGGCAGGACCCGACGGACCTGGTCGGCGTACTGGGCGCTCGTGATGATCCAGACCTGCTCGGGCCCGAACGCCCCCTCCAGCCGGTCGACGGCCAGTTCCAACAGGCACTTGCCCCCAACCAGCGGCAGCAGTTGCTTGGGCCGGAGCTTCCGGCTGAGGGGCCAGAGGCGCTGGCCGGCGCCCCCGGCCAGGATGACTGCATATCGCATGGGAGAGTTCTCCTCGTAGGATGTCGGCGCGGGGCGAAACGCCACCGTACCGGTCCCGCAGTATACCGTATTGCTACGCCTATCGTCATTTCCGCACTTCTGGCGTTACCGGCTCGGCCCGGTTGCCGGCGGGGGGTCGGCCGGGCCGTAGGGCTTCACCCGGCCCGGGAAGACGGTGCGCCCCCGAACGCGGCGTATCGACCATTCAGATATCCTAGGCTCGTACAGCCCCGCCCGCCAGGTGGGATCGGGTTGGCTTCCGCGGCCCGGGGGTGTATACTCACGGGCAGTTCCCCTCGATTCGACCAGGTCCACGATGGAAAGGGCGTTCCGTTGATCTACCGAGAGTTGGGCAGTACGGGCTTACGGGTCTCGCAGTTGGGTTTCGGCGCGATGCGGCTGCCGATGCTGGGCGAGGGCAAGGAGGCCCGCGTCAACGACGAGCTGGCCCTTCCCATGATCCACCGCGCCTTCGAGGCCGGCGTGAACTACATCGACACGGCCGTGGGATACTGCAACCGCGACAGCCAACGCACCGTCGGCGTGGCCCTGAAGGGCTGGCGGGAGAAGATCGTCGTCTCCACGAAGAACCACTACTACGGCGAGGACGAGGGCGAGTGGTGGAAGAACCTGGAGGACTCGCTGCGGCTGCTACAGGTTGAGGCGATCGACATCTACAACCACCACGGCATGCGGTGGAAGCGGTGGCAGGAGGACGTCGAGCCGCGCGTGGGCACGTGGATGAGGAAGGCCCACGAGCAGGGCTTGGTGCGCCACATCTGCATCTCGTTCCACGACGACAACGACGCCCTGCGGAAGCTGGTCGACACGGGCTACCCCGAGTCGATCACGCTCCAGTACAACCTGCTGGACCGCAAGCTGGAGGACGGCATCGCCTACGCCCGGGAGAAGGGTCTCGGCGTGGTGGTGATGGGGCCCGTGGGCGGCGGGCGGCTGGGCGTCGACAGCGAGGTGCTCGAGAGCGTCTTGCCGAACGTCCGCCGCGTGCCGGAGCTGGCGCTGCGGTTCGTGCTGGCCAACCCGAACGTCTCGGTGGCGCTGTCGGGCATGAGCACCCTGCAGCAGGTGGAGGAGAACCTCGCTGTCGCCTCCGACGGCGCGGCGCTGTCCGAGGCCGACCAGGCCGCCATCGACGAGCATCTCCAGCGCCTCAAGAAGATGGCCGACCTCTACTGCACGGGCTGCGGATACTGCATGCCCTGTCCCGAGGAGGTCGCGATCCCGAAGATCTTCGAGCGGTACAACCGCGGCCGGGTCTACGGGCTGTGGGAGTCGGCCCGGAAGGCCTACGGCGATCTCGGCGTGATCCCGTGGGACAAGGGCAAGAAGGCCGACGCCTGCGTGGACTGCGGCGAGTGCGAGGAGAAGTGCCCGCAGAACCTCCCCATCCGCGAGCAGCTCAAGGAGGCCCACCAGGCCCTGACGAGCGAATAGGCGTCCCGCCCGCGTGCCTACAATGCCTCATGGACTGTTCGGCTAGCACATGGGGCGCGCGGGCCGATGCCCGAAGCCTGAGAGGCGTTCCGATTCGCCTGCCGAAGGGCCCGCCCAGACCGTCTCTGTGTCCGTCGCCGTAAGAGCGTAAGAGTCGAGGCCGTCCGCGAGGGCCACCACCGTGAGCGCCGACCAGCCGGACAGCACGACGGGGCCTCCAAGCGATCGGGAACTCCACGAACTGTTCACCTTGTCGCTGGCGATGCTGTGCATCGCCGACCCGCGGGGGTACTTCCGGCGGGTGAATCCCGCGTTCGTGACCACGCTGGGCTATACGGAGCGGGAGCTTCTCGCCCGGCCTTTCCTCGAGCTGGTCCATCCCGACGACCGGGAGGCGACGCTCCGGGAGCTGGCCTGTCTTGCCGACGGGATTCCCACGGCCCGGTTCCAGAACCGCTACCGGCACAAGGACGGTTCATACCGGTGGCTGTCGTGGACGGCTATGCCGGACGGCAACGGGTCGCGCATCTACGCCGCCGCGATGGACGTGACCGACGCCAAGGAGGCGGAGGCGGCGCTGCGCCGCAGCGAGGAGCGGTACCGGGGGCTGCTCGGGGCGGTCACGACGTACACCTATTCGGTCCACGTCGGCGAGGACGGCCCGAGCCGCACGGAGCACAGCCCGACCTGCCTGGCCGCAACGGGCTACACGCCGGAGGAGTACGCCGGCGACGGGAGTCTCTGGATCGACATGGTCCATCCCGACGACCGGGCGAGAGTGCTGCAACAGGTGGCGCGAGTTCTGGAAGGCAAGGCCGTTGCGCCCATCGAGCACCGCATACGCCACAAGGACGGCACGACGCGCTGGGTCCGGGACACGATCGTGTCCCATCGGGGCCCCGACGGGCGCCTCGCCCGGTACGACGGACTGGTCGAGGACATCACCGACCGCAAGACGGCCGAAGAGCAGTACCGCCACCTGATGGAGTCCGCCCCCGACGGCATGGTGATGGTCGACGGCGAGGGGGGCATCGTCTTGGCCAACGGCCGAGTGGAGGAGTTGTTCGGCTACCGGCTGGACGAGCTGACAGGCCGGCCGATCGAGCTGCTTGTGCCCGCCGCCCTGCGAGAACGCCACCGGGCGCTGCGGGAGCAGTACCAGCGCAAGCCGAGGCCCCGGTCGATGGGCAGGGGGATGGAGCTCGTCGGCCGGCGGAAGGACGGCACGGAATTCCCGGCCGAGATCGCGCTGTCTCCGCAGTACACCGAGGGCGGGGGGCTGTTGGTCACCTGCGTGATTCACGACATCACGGCGCGGAAGGCCGCCCAGCGGACGATCCTGGAGAACGAGGCCCAGCTTCTGGCCGCCCAGCGGATTCAGCAGTACCTCCTGCCGACCGGGCCGCCGGCGGTGGAGGGATTCGAGATCGCCGGGGCGACGTGTCCGGCGAATTTCGCCGCCGGGGACTATTACGACTTCCTGTCCCTTGCCGACGGCTCGACGGGCGTGGTGGTGGCGGACGTCAGCGGGCACGGCGTGGCGTCGGCGCTGCTGATGGCGTCCACCCGGGCCTATCTGCGGTCGTTGGCGACGCACCACGACGACATCGTCGAGATGTTGACGCACGCAGACGAGATCCTCGCCCGGGAGATCGAGCCGGGGAACTTCATCACGCTGTTCCTCGGGCGGCTGGACCCCGGAACACGCACCTTCGAGTACGCCAGCGCCGGGCACCCCACCGGCTACGTGCTGGGCGCCGACGGCCGGGTCCTTGCCGAGCTGCCCAGCACGTCCATGCCGCTGGGCCTGCACGTGCCGGTGATCTTCTCCCGCGGCGGGCCGGTCGCCCTGGCCGAGGGCTCGATGGTGCTGCTGCTGACCGACGGTGTGCTGGAGGCGTCGTCCCCGGCGGACGAGTCCTTCGGGGCCGAGCGCGCGATCGCCGTCGCCCGCGCGGCCCGTGCTCGCCCGGCCCGCCAGATCGTGGAGGCCTTCCGCGAGGCCGTCTGCGGGTTCACCGGCGCGGCCAGACCCGCGGACGACGTGACCGCCGTTGTCATCAAGGTTCTGCCGCAACGCTGAGGGATCGGGGCTTTATCGGGCGCGCTCGCTCCGGCATGATGTAGGGGCGCGTGCGCCGCGTCGCGCGGCGCCGGAACCTCGTACGCCAACCGGGCGGGAGCAGATTGTGGCGGTGTTGGCCGGGATCGACGAAGCGGGCTTCGGCCCGCTGCTCGGGCCGCTGGTGGTCTCCGCGGCCGTGCTGCGCGTGCCCGAGGAGGCCTTCGACGCCGACCTCTGGAGCGTGCTCCGCGGGGCGGTCACCCGCAAGCCCCGCAAGCGCCCGGGCACGCTCGCCATCGGCGACAGCAAGAAGCTCTACAACCGCAAGAAGCCCAACGCCCTCCAGCACCTGGAGCGCGGCGTGCTCGCCATGCTCGCGACGCGCGGCGTGAAGGTCGAATCCCTCCGCGGGCTCCTGGGGGCCGTCTGCCCCCCCGCCGAGGCCGCGATGGAGCAGTACCCCTGGTACGCCGGCCGGGACCTGCCCCTGCCGCACGCCGTCAGCGCCACGGACGTGGCCCTTGCGGGCAACGCCCTGGGCGCGGGCATGAAGGCCGCGGGGGTCGAGCTGGTCGAGCTGCGCCCGGAGGTGGTCCTCGCAGGCGAGTACAACCGCATCGCCCACGCGACGCACAACAAGGCGGCCCTGCTGTTCGGCGTCAACAGCCGCCTGCTGGTCCACATCTGCACGAGTGCACCGCCCGGGCCGCTGCGGATCCACGCCGATCGGCACGGGGGGCGGATCCGCTACCGCGCGCCGCTCCAGCGGGTCTTCGCCCGTTGCGGGTTGCGAATCCTGGGCGAGTCGAAGGAGTGGAGCGGCTATGAGATTACCGGGCGGCGACGGGCGGTGGAGTTGTACTTCGGCGTGGAGTTCGATCGCCACCACCTCGCCGTCGCCCTGGCCTCGATGGTCAGCAAGTACCTCCGCGAGCTGTTCATGGAGTTGTTCAACCGCTTCTGGGCCGAACGCGTCGACGGGCTGGCCCCCACGGCGGGGTACTACGCGGACGGCAGGCGGTTTCTGGGCGACATCGCCGAGGCCGTCGACGCGATGCGCCTGGACGCGAACCTGCTCCAGCGGTGCCGCTGAGCCCCCCGGCCGTCGGCGCGACGGATGCGCCGGACAGCCTCGGCGTTCCGCGGCGCGCGTGCTTTTCGGCGTCGAAGCAGTTGACCCGCGGCGGCGCTTGGGATAAGGTCTCTGACGACGCCGACCGCATCGGAAAGGAAGCTGGCCGATGGGAATTCAGAATTGGTCTGACGAGATCATCGTGGTGGACCTGGCGGACGACCCCCAATTCACCGACGAGTTGAACGCCGTATCGGATGCCGTCGACAGCGCCCCGAAGCACGTGGTGCTGAACTTCGCCGCCGTGGGCTTCATCAACAGCTCGAACGTCGCCAAGCTTCTGCGCATTCGCAAGGCCGTCGGCGCCAAGGCCCGCAAGCTGCTGCTCTGTGACGTCAACACACAGGTCTGGGGCGTCTTCCTCGTGACCGGCCTGGACAAGATCTTCACCTTCACCAACGACGTGGCCACCGCGCTGGCCTCCCTCCAACTCGGCGCGACCACCGAGGACGCCGACGAGGCCTGACCCCGGCGTTGGGGGCTACCTTCCCAGCAGCATCGTCCACGTCTTGCGGGCCCGGCCGAGGCCCACCCGCCGATGCCTCCCGAGCATGTTCCGCAGGTGCCCGGGGCTGTGGAACCACATGCGGATCGCGCCCGCGCCCGTACTCGTGCCGGCGGCGATGTTCTCCCCGCTGGCGCGCGTTCCGGCCCGCCGGGCCCGCTGGCCGAACGACCGCTTGCCGGGCACGGGGGAGACGTGGCTGAAGAACCTCCGCTCGACCATGTCCCTGGAGTGATCGCGGGCGGCCTGGCAGAGGCGCAGGTCGACCTGGAGGGCGGGCATGGCCAGGAGCAGGCGGATGCGATTCAGCGTGCGAATGCCCGCTGCTTCCTCCGCCTGGAGCTCGCCTTCGTGGCGGGCGTTGTGCTCGATCATGCGGCGGGCGTAGGCGTCGGCGGGTATCGCCAGCAGGACCCCGGTCTCCTCCACGGCGGCGAGGTCCGTCTTGGCGTTGCCGCCGGCGGGCCGGTCTACGCGGTCACGAAGCCCCAGCACGGCGTGCAGCGCGGTGCGCCTCGCCGAGAGCTCGGCCTCGCCCTTCAATACGTCCGTCGGGTCGACAAGCAGCAGCTCCGAGAGCCGCTTTATCGCCGGATCGGCCGTGGACTGGATCCGCGCCTTCGACAGCCCGCCGCTCGACAGCAGCCCCGCCACGTCCGCGCGCAGACCGCGGATCTCCCTGTCCAACTCGTTGCGGCCGGACTGCCGCGCCGATTCGGCCAGGCGGTCCGCAAGGAGCCTTCGCGCGCGGAGCGCAAACGCGCCGAGGTACTGGGTCCGCAGCCCGCGGAGCTTGAGGTCCAGGACCGCCCGCAGCTCCTTCTTGCCCGTCTCGCCCAGTTGCAGCAGTTCCTCCGCGGCCGCGAACCACGCCTCCGACCCGGCCGGTGCTTGCTGCACCGTGCCGCGCAGGGCAATCAGCCGACCCCGCTGGTCGGGCGAGAGTCCCTCCTCGCCGCCCCCCGCGGGCGCGCACAGCGCCGCCGCCACAAGGAGAGAACCGCCCGTCCATCGCCGTCCCCCGCACGGCCGGAAGGACCATCTGACCCCCGCAACCGGCACTTCCACGTCCACTCCTCGATTGGGTCCGCCGCCGTCACTTCGCCTCGACGCGCACGGACCACCCGCACGGTCTCATCTCCGGCCGCCACGTCAGGCAGTTCCAGAGGATCTGCCGGAACGGGCCGTTCTGGAAGTCGGCCGCGGCGTGGCCCGGCTGCAGGTAGAACACCCAGCCCTTGCCCGCGGGCTTGTACCACCCCGAGCGGTCCTGCATGATCGCCCGCTTGCCTTCGCCCGGATCGGCCAGGAAACCGAACAGCACGGTCTTGGCCCGCCCGTCGGTGAAGTGCTGGTTGAGGAAGATCTCCGTGCGGGGCAGGTCGATCGCCGGGAGCTTCACCGGGCGGCTCGGCGCGTCCGACGAGAGATACGTCACCCGCCGGTCGTATCGGACCCTGTGGCTGGTGACGTAATGCCCCGGGCGGAGGTTCACCAGCGTGTGCGTCGTGTTGCCCAGGACCTTCCACGGGTGGTTCGGGTCGTCCCGCGGGGCGATGTGCATGCCGGTGAACGCCATCCACGAGGGCGTTCGTACCTTGCCCGACGCGATCCCGTGGTGCAGGATCACCAGCCGTCCGCCGCCTTGGGTATAGGCGATCATCGCCTGGCTGGCCGGCTCGCTCAGCCGCCCGTGGACGTACATGAACACGCCGGCGAAGGCGCCGAGGTCCTTCGGGAGCTTCTTCTGGTCGACGGACTCCACCGCGTACCCGGCCGTCTGACGGAGGTACCCGGTGAGGGGCTCCATCGGCCCCCACTCGTCGGCGACGATCAGCACCTTCCCGGCGGGGGCATGCGTCTTGGCGTCCCTGGCTGCCGCGTGAGAGGCCAACGCAAGGCCGCACACCGCCAAGACGAGCGCCGGCGGCGCCCAGGGCGTCGCTCTGTAGTCCGCAATTCGTACGCCGCAGTTCTCAGTTCGCAAGGGAGATCACCCCTTCATGCCCGTCAGCGTGACGCCCTGGATGAAGTACTTCTGCGCGAAGAAGAAGATGACGATCACCGGGACGGTCATCAGGAGGCTGCCGGCCATTGTCAGGGCGGGGTTGTTGTTGACCTGCACGCTGAAGGCGTAGAGGCCGAAGGCCAGCGGGTAGAGGCGCTGATCGGCGATGTAGATCAGCGGCCCCATGAAGTTGTTCCACGTCCCGAGGAAGGTGAAGATCGCGATCGCCGCCAGCGACGGCTTGATCAGCGGCAGCATGATGTGCCAGTAGATGCGGAGGAACCCGCAGCCGTCGAGGCGGGCGGCGTCTTCGAGGTCTCGCGGGACGGTCTTGAGGAACTGGCGCAGCAGGAAGATGAAGAACGCGTTGCCGAACACCGGCCCCAGCCACAGCGGCGTCAGCGTGTTGTAGGCCCCCAGGTTCTTCCAGATCAGGAACTGGGGGATCATGAGGACCTGGTGGGGGATCATCATCGTCGCGAGCATGAGGAGGAAGCAGAAATCCCGCCCGGGCCAGTTCAGCCGGGCGAACGCGTAGGCCACCAGCGAGGAGAAGATCACCGTCAGGGCGATGTTCGCGATAACGAGGAACAGGCTCACGCGCAGGTACCGCCAGAAGGGGATGTGGTCCAGCACCTTGCGGTAGTTCAGGGCGATCTTGTTCCACCACGCCCCCAGTTGGCTGCTGCGGCGGAACTCGAAGGTCAGGCGGATGCGGTTGGGATCGTCGAGGATGTCCCCGCCGCGCCCGGCCTCGTCGGCGACGATCCACGTCTTGATCTTCGTCGAGTCGTCGTCGGGCCCCGGCGGCTGCCACGCGGCCGTGGTCACCTCGTAATTGGCCACCGGCCAGGCGCGGGAGGCGCGGTAACGGACGCCGCCTTTCTCCATCGTCATCCACAACTCGTGCCACGTGTCGTCCGGGCGGATCTCGACGAACACGCGGTGCAGGTCGGCCAGGTCGACCCCTGGCGGGACGGTGTACGTTCCGCTGAGGACGAAGCGGTCGGCGTCGGAGAAGTCGTAGTTCAGCAGGACGAAGTGCTCGCTCTTCTCGCGGACCTCCTCCAGCCGCACCACGTTGGGGTCGCGGTTTTCCAGGCGCTCGCACAGCGGCACGGTGCCGTCGGGCCCCGCGCCCAACTCGACTTCCTGCCGGCTGTACGTCCGCAGGCGGATCGGGCCCATGCACAGCCGGCGGTAGACGTTGGCGAACGCCTCGGAGACCATCGCCTCGGTGACCTCCGCCGTCGCGGCCTCCGTGAGGGCCGAGACGACCGCCGCCTCGTCGCCGATCGCCGTGCCGTCCTCCCGCTTCCCGTTCCACAACCATGCCGGCAAGCGATTGCGGAGCCGGTCGTACAGCGCGCGGGCCACCTGCTGCCGGGCCCGCTCGGCGTTGACGTGCGAGGGCAACGCGAACCCGCTGGCCCCCACGAGCCGCTCGAAGACCGGCAGGAGCCGGTCCTGGTACGGGCCGTCGAGGTCCACGTACCGCCGATCGTCCACATAGGGACTGCGCGTCTGCGGCCGGGGGGTCATCGGCATCAGGCGCAGCTCCTTCGTCTGCAGCTCGCGGTCGACCTTGAAGCTGGTGGCGGCCATCCAGAGGAACGGGAAGCTGAAGACGGCCGCGCCCGTCACGAGCAGAAGGTAGAGGATGGATTTGATCAGCTTGCGCATCGCCGGTTCTGGTGGCGGCGGGTCATTCCGCCTCGTAGTGCACCCATCGCTTGGACAGCTTCATCTGGATGAGGGTCAGCAGGAACACGATCAGGAACAGGAACCACGCCATCGCGGCCGCGTAGCCCATGTGGCCGTAGCGGAAGGCGTTGTTGAACAGGTGGTAGACGTAAAACAGGGTCGAGTTTGCCGGCCCGCCCTGGGTCATGATGAACGCCTGCCCGAAGATCTGGAACGTGGCGATGGTCCCCATGACCAGGTTGAAGAAGATGTAGGGCGTCAGTTGCGGGACGGTGACGTGGAGGAACTTCTGCCACGCGTTCGCCCCGTCGACGTCGGCGGCCTCGTAGAGCACGTCCGGGATGCCCTTGAGCCCCGCCAGCCAGATGATCATCCCCCCGCCGGCGCCCCAGAGGCCCATGACGATGATCGCGGGCTTGGCCCACGTCTGGTCCTGAAGCCACAGCGGCCCTTGAATGCCGATCAACTCCAAGGCCTTGTTGAGGAACCCCCCCTGGGGATTGAAGATCCAGATCCAGAGGATGCTGGCGGCCACCATGGGCACGATGGCCGGCAGGTAGAAGAACGTCCGCCAGACGGCCATGCCGCGGACCTTGGTGTTCAGCAGCATGGCCATGAACAGGCTGACGGTCATGCCCAGCGGCACGCCGATCAGCATGAACGCCGTGTTGCCCAGCGCCTTCCAGAACAATTCGTCCTGGCGGAACATGTAGGCGTAGTTGCCCGTGCCGACGAGCTTGGCGGGGTTGATCACGTCGAAGTCGCAGAAGCTCATCACCAGGCTGAACAGCATCGGTCCGCCGGCCATCACGATGAAGCCGATGATCCACGGCGCGGCGCAGACGTACCCGCCGAACCACTGTCGGCGGAGGTAGCCGCCCCGGGCGCCCTCGATGGTGGCCTCGGCCTTCTGCCTGGACATGCCGAACAGCCGCCCGATCCGGCTGCGGAAGCCCCGCTTCGTGTCCCACAGGACCACCAGCAGGCCCATCACCGCCAGAAGCGTCCCGTACAGCGCGAAGAACCACGCCCAGCCGGAGATCGGCTTGCCCGGCTTCGGATGGAGGATCTCGTCGAGGCGGCGCTGTACGGCGTCCCGGTGGTACTTCAGCGCCGCCGCGGGCGTGCGGCTGGAGCCTTCGAGGATTTCCTCCGCCGCGTCGCGGTGCTTGTTCCAGAGGAACTGGCCGACCGGGGTGACGGGGCGGAACTTGGAGTAGGGCAGCAGGTCGTTGAAGACCTTGTACGCCGCCTTGAACCGCTCCGGCAGGCGGTCGTTGCCCAGGACGTACTGCTCGTAGAACTCCTCGTTGAGCTTTCGGACGGGGCACTGGACGGGCAGGAAGAGCCGCCCCTGGCTTTCGGCGAGGATGCGGTCGTTCTCCGCCGCGATGCGGAACGCCCGGTCGGACGTCAGGAAGCGGACCAGTTCCCAGCCGGCGTCCTTGTTGCGAGCGGTGGAGGGGATCGCGTACGCCCAGCCGCCGCACCAGGAGATGGCGGGCGTCTTGCCCGCGGCGGTCAGCTCGTCGACGCGGTCCTGCGGCATGGGGTTGGGCGCGACGCCGAAGTTCAAGTCGCGCCCGTACTTGGCGAGGTTCGGCAACTGCCAGACCCCGTCGATCTTCATCGCCACCTTGCCCTGGATGAACGGGTCCAGCTCGTTGCCCTGGAAGCCCGCCTCGAAGGCCTTGACCTCGGTGTAGCCCTCCTCCGCCTGGGCGTCGTAGACGTCCTTGAGATACGACAGGGCCTCGACGATCGGCGGCTTGTGCAGCCAGCACTCGGTGCGGTCGGGGCTCATGAACTGCGCGCCGTTCATCCAGCCGTACATGTACAGCCAACTGTTGCCGTAATACGCCGGGAAGCCGATGACCTTCAGCTTGCCCTTCTCGTCCCGCTGGGTCAGCTTGACGCCGTAGGCCTTCAGCTCCGCCCAGTTGGCCGGGGGACGGGCCCGCACCGTGCCGTCGGGGCCCTGCTCCTTCAACCCGGCGGCGATGAGCAGGTCGGCGTTGTAGTACAGGGCGCGGTTGTCGACGCTGTTGGGAATGCCGTAGACCTTGCCCTCGTACATCCCCTCCTCCCAGCAGGGCGCGTAGAAGCGTTCCGGCCGGGGGACGTCGGCGGGCACAATGTCGGTCCGCCGGCCGGCGGCGATATCGGCCAGGTCGCCGCGGATGTAGCCGTCCAGCGGCTCGAAGCCCCCCCGGGCGGCCCACTCGGCGACGGCGTAGCGGTCGAAGTAGATCACGTCCGGCGGCATCCCGCCGGCCACGGAGACCAGGAACCGCGTGGGGTCCTCCACCTGGTTCCGCGCGGCGCTCTGCCCGGAGACGACGCGGTAGATCGGGCGGTTGGGATCGGCGGCGTGGGCGGCCTCGCTGCGGCGCTCGAACTCCCGCAGCAGGTCGTACATCGTGGTGGTCATCTGTCCGCCGGGACCCATGAAGGCGATCTCGACGACGTCTTCCCCCGCCTTCTCCCCGAGCTGCCGGGACGGATACAGCCACCACAGCACGGACACAATCAGCAGCAGTCCCGCGATGGTCTTCCAACTACTCAACAGGCGTCTCCGGCCGAACAACCGTGCCCGCCCCGACGGCGTTCGGGCGGGCTCGCCATTAGAATTCCCGAGCAGGGCGCAGGCAAGCGCTTTCCGGGACGGCGCCCGGTTGGCTGGGAGCCCCCTTGCCCTCCGGCGCACGGCGGTTGCCGCATGGTGCTTGCGTCCCCGAGCCGGTATATTGATCGCAGTTCACATGCGGCAGCGCGTCGTTCGGCCGCGCCGGCCGACGCGCCGACGAGAGGACCATACAGCATGGCGATGCAGACGCAGGAGGTGGTGGATCGGTTCGCCACGCAGGCGATGGCGGCGATCCTAGGCAACAACGAGGCGTTGAAGCAGATCACCGGCTACGGGCCGGAGGCGCTGATGGCGCCGGAGGGCATCAACGCCGTGGTCACGAAGGCCTATGAGATCGCCGCGGCAATGATCGCCGAGCGAGCCCGGCGGCTTCGCGTCGAGCCGGAATTCAAGCTCAGGACGAAGGAACCGAAGCTCTAAGCGGGCTCAGGTAAGTCATGTTGGGTTCCTGCTGGTCCACGACCCGTCTGGCGGCGTCGGCCTGCATCGCCTGCTTCGGCCTCCTTGCCAGCCGAGCCGCGTCCTGCGCAGGCACCGCAACGGACTTACACGAGACCGCTTAGCGCCGGACGGCCTTACCGGGCTACCGGCTCCGGGCTACGTCTTGCGTTGCGGGCCGGACCCGCGTTGCGGTCTCCGCGCCTCCGCGGTCCGCACATCCGGTTCAGCGCAGGATGTCCGTCTCGCCGAGGGCGCGGGCGAGGTGCTCGACGATGCGGCGGAGGTCGGCGAGCTGGGCCTCGAGCCGGTCGATGCGGTCGGTCAGGCCGGGGTCGGCGGGGGGTGCGGGTTCGGGCGCGGCCGCGGGCGCGGCGGTCGGGGCGGCGTCGAGGGGGTGCAGGTCGGGGCAGAGCAATTGGGCGTAGCGCGGCGCGCGGCTGCCGGGGGCGGGGGCGACGCGCTGCACCAGCGGCTCGTCGCGGTCCATCATGTACCGGAGAACGTTGCCCGCCTCCTCCAGCGATCCCAGGGGGTGCATGCGGCTGGCGCGGCCGCGAATCTCGCCGACGGTCTGCGGGCCGCGGAGCATCAGCTCGGTCAGGATCACGAGCTCGTTCGTGCCGACCTCCAGGGCCTCGCGGCCATTGTGCTTGTACTTCATCACGCGGCTGTTGAGGGTGTCGGCGAAGGTAACGAGGCCCTTGTCGCGCAGCGATTCCAGGGCACGGACGGCGCGGTCGTCGTCGAACTGGACGACCGGGTTGCGGTTGGACTTCTGGCTGCACCCGGTGACGACGGCGTTAAGGGACATCGGGTACTGGGAGGCGGTCGTGTGGGCCTTCTCGACCAGCACGCCGAGGACGCGGCATTCGTCGGGTCGGAGTTGGATCATGTCGGCTTCCCTTCCGGGTTCGAGCCGGGCCCGGGGCCGGCTCCGCGAGATTATACGCCCGCGGTCTTGTCGGCGGGGGCCGTTCGGACAATTTGCTTTTCGGCCGGTTGGCCGTCTGGCATAACCGGGCGTCGTGGAATCCCGTTTCAGGAGAGCGGCTCTCGCCGGGGTCAACAGGAGACCGGGCATGATCGAGTGGAGAGGCATCGTGGCGGCAGGCGTTGTTCTCGCGGCCGTCTCTACGGCATGGGCGGCGAGGACGTACCACGTCGCACCGGACGGCGACGACAGCGCGGCCGGAACGGTCGAGAAGCCGTTCGCCACGCTGGAGCGGGCCCGCGGCGCGATCCGGGCGCTGAAGGCGGCGGGCGGGCTGCCGGCCGGGGGGGTCGTCGTGGAGCTGCACGGCGGGGTCTATGAGCGCGACGGGGCGTTCGCATTGACGGCGGCGGACTCGGGCACGCGGGAGGCCCCGATCGTCTACCGCGCCCGGGCGGGCGCGGCGGCCCGGATCGTCGGCGGGAAGGTCGTCACCGGCTGGCGCCCGGCCGCCGACGCGAAGGTCCTCGCCCGGCTCGTGCCGGCGGCGCGCGGGAAGGTCCTTCAGGCCGACCTGAAGGCGCAGGGCGTTGGCGACCTCGGCCGGCTGACCCGCCGCGGGTTCGGCGAGCCGATGCGGGCGGCGCACCTGGAGCTGTTCTTCGACGCCCGGCCGATGACGCCGGCCCGCTGGCCGAACGAGGGCTACGCGCGGATCGCGTCGCTGCCGGGCGGAAAGGAGGCGCGGGTCTTCGCGTACTCCGGCGATCGCCCGAAACGGTGGCTCGACGAGCCGGACCTGTGGGTCTACGGCTACTGGTACCACGACTGGGCCGACACGTACATGAAGGTCGAGGCGATCGACCCCGCCAAGCGGACGATCACCACGCGAGCCCCGCGGCACCGTTACGGCCTGCGGAAGGGCAACCGCTGGCGCGTGCTGAACGCCCTCTGCGAGTTGGACGCGCCCGGGGAGTACACCGTCGATCGGGCCACGGGCCTGCTGTACTTCTACCCGCCCAAGGCGATCGGGTCGGGCCAGGCGGTGGTGAGCGTCGCCTCGCAGCTCGTCACCATGAAGGACGCCTCGCACGTGACGATCCAGGGCATGACGCTGGAGGCCTGCCGCGGCACGGCGGTGGCCATTGACGGCGGGGCCGCGTGCCGCGTTGTCGGCTGCACGATCCGCAACATCGGCAACCGGGCCGTCAGCGCCGCCGGGCGAGAGCATGCCGTCATCGGCTGCCGCATCCACGAGACGGGCGACGGGGGCATCGGCCTGTCCGGGGGCGACCGCAGGACCCTCGCCCCGGGCGGCCTGCTGGCCGAGAACAACCACATTCACCACTTCAGCCGGTGGTGTCACACGTACCGCCCGGCCGTCAAGGTCAGCGGGTGCGGCAACCGGGTGCGGCACAACCTGATCCACGACGGCCCGCATAACGCGATCCAACTGGGCGGCAACGATCACCTGATCGAGCGCAACGAGATCCACCACGTCTGCACGGACACCGGCGACGTGGGCGCGTTTTACATGGGCCGGGACTGGACCGCCCGCGGGACGGTCATTCGGGAGAACTACTTTCACGACATTGCCGGCCCGGGGCGGATCGGCGCGATGGGCGTCTACCTCGACGACCAGGCGAGCGGGATTGCCATCCGCTCCAACGTGTTCCACAAGGTGACGCGGGCGGTGTTCATCGGCGGCGGGTGCGACAACGTGGTGGAGAACAACGTCTTCGTGGACTGCGTGCCTTCGGTGCACATCGACGCCCGGGGGCTCGGCTGGCAGAAGAAGGCCACCGACGACCCCAAGGGCACGCTCCGCACGCGCCTGGCGGCCATGCCGATCGACGGCGAGCTGTGGCGCAAGCGGTACCCGAACCTGCCGGGCATCCTGGCCGACGACCCCGGCACGCCGAAGCGCAACCGGATCGCCCGCAACATCAGCGTCGGCGGCACGTGGGACGACATCCACGCGGGCACGCGGCGGCACCAGGCGATCGAGCGCAACCTCGTCGGTACCGACCCCCGCTTCGTCGATGCCAGGAAGCTCGACTTCCGCCTGCGAAAGGACTCCCCCGCCTGGAAGCTCGGCTTCCAGCCCATCCCCACCGACAAGATCGGCCTCTACGCAGACCCTCGTCGGGCCGCCGATACGACAAGGCGGTGAAGGCCCCGCGCGGGTCTGATCACGCTTCTATCGGACTGTCAGCTTGTAGCAATAGAGGAACGAGTCGTCCCGGGCGAAGAGGCGGTTCCCCACGATGGCGGGGCGGGAGTACGTCGCGCCGGAGAGCTTCGCCTTGAGGAGGATGCTGCCCCCTGTGCGGTTGGCCTCGATGAGGAGGACGTGGCCGTCCCGGCTGAAGACGTAGGTCTTCTGCTCGTGGCAGACGATGTGCAGGATGTCGGCCTGGAGGGATTCGTCGGCCTCCGTCGCCCAGAGGGTCTCGATTGTCCTGGCATCCATGCAGGTCAGCGCGCCGTTCCCGATGAGGATCAGGTCGCCCCGGACAAACGGGCTGGAGAGGTCGCTGGTAACATCCTCGTTTATGACGACGGGGGCCTTCGACAAGATGCCGTTCTTGTCAAACTGGTGCAGGCGCGCTCCTTTGTAGCCGTCCACCAGCAGCAGCTTGTCGCCGATCACGGCGGGCGTGGGGACAATGTACCCGGCCGCGTTCTCGACCGGGATCTTCCAGAGCACCTTTCCGGCCATGGGGTCCAGGCCGAGCAGCGTCTTCTGGTCGTAGAGGATCACCTGCATTCGGCCGCCCTGGTTGGTAACGACGGGGTCTGCGTAGTTGGCCTTGTTGGTCTTGATCTCCCAGATCTCCTTCCCGTCGCCGGGCCCCAGGGAGAGCACGCCCGATTCCCCGCCCGCAGCCACGATCAGATGGTCCCCCAGGAGAACGGGCGAGATGCAGAAGCCCCACGTCGGGTTGGGCGCGAGGAAGTCGGTCCGGTAATTCGCCTTCCAGCGGACCTTGCCGTCCGGCAAGTGCAGCGCCCGCAACTCGCCCGATGCACCGAGGCAGACAACCTCATGGCCGCAGAACAGCGGGGCGGCCCTGGGCGCCGAGCCGAAGTCATACTCCATCGTGTTCTCGTAGGCGTGCTCCCAGAGCCGCTTGCCCGTCGCGCCCGAGCAGGCCCTCCAGTAGTCGCGGCCGTCCACGTTGCCGCCGATGACGACCATGCCCCGGTCCGCGGCGACCGGCGCGAGGCCGGGCCCGTCGACCTTCACCTTCCACAACAGCGGCAGCTTTGTCAGCTCGGACGCCTTGCCTGCCTTAGGGGGCTGCGCGGGCTCGGGGACGGTCGGCCGCGTGTCGCGCCGCTTCGCGTTGCCGCCGATGCAGTACATCCGGTCGGAGTGGCGGAGGTACATGCGGTTGCCTCGGAATACGGGCGTCGAGAGGATGCCCATCCAGTCGGAGCTCGCCCCCACCTTGTTGGACGGCGCCTGGCGGCGCAGCTCGTTGACGGCGACCTCCTGGTAGGTTCGCCCCGGCTTGAAGACAACCGTCTTGCCCGTGTAGCCGCCGCTGACGTAGATGTACGGCCCGGCCAGCGTCGGGGAGGAGGGGTTGTAGATCTGGAGGTGCGTTCGCGTCATGTCCTTAACGTAGACGGTCTCGCCGGTCTTCGCATCGAGGACCCACAACTCGCCGCTGCGCGGTTGGTTTCGGTGCGTGTAGGAATGGACGCAGCTCACGGTGTACAGCAGGCCGTCGTGGATCAGCGGCGAGGCGTCGAACTTGTACCGCGGCATCTCCTTGGACCAGAGGACCTTCAGGTTCAGCACGTCCCCGTCCAGCTTGCCGGGGAGCTTCACGGCCCGGATCAGGCTCCGTCCGGGCCCGTCCCGGGAGATGTACATCACCCCGTCCTGGAGGACGGGCGTCATGAACATGCCCCACTTGAGCCGCTGGTCGTGGATGTCCGCCAGCACATGGCCGTCCGAGACGCGGTAGAACTTCTCGTTGACGGTGACGACGTCGACCCCGCCGACCGAGAACGCGACCGGCGTGCCGTGGCTCAGCTTGATTCGGCCGCTCTTCCAGAGAATGCTGCCGTCGGTGGCATTCAGGATGTAGAAGTGGTTCACGAAGGCCACGATCAGGCGATTGCCGATAAGGCAGGGCGAGGAATGGTCGCCGTGGTGGTGCGTTTCCCAGTCGGCGGTGAGCATCGTGTACCACAGCCGCTTGCCGGTCTCGACGTCGAGGCAGACCAGTACCCCGCTGTCGAATTTCATGTACAGCCGCTTGCCGTCTGTCACCGGCGTCGCGTCGGCCGGGCCGCCATGGTCCCCGGTCTTGCCCGAGCGGTACGTCGTCGCGTTGACGTACTTCCCGCCTTCCGATCGGGCGAGCTTATCGTTGATGTCCTCCACGCGTTGGAGCATCCGTTGGATTTCGGCGTCTCGCTGCTCCTGGGTCCAGTCGGCCCAGGGAAGGCCGCGCTTGCGCTGGTCGTCGGGGCTCCTGCGAATGCCCCGCAGCGCAAACTGTGTCTTGCTTCGCAGGCGCTGCAGCGCGTCGACCTCCTGAAGGGCCGCATTCGCCTTGTCCAACTCCTCCCCTTTGAGGATATCCATGAATACGTGGTTGGCCGTGGCCCAGAGCTGCGTGCCGGTATGGGCATCCAGGCACACAACGAGCGCGGGCCCGGCCGTGGTGAGGAGCTTGTCCCCGACGAGAACGGGCGACGAGTAGCTTGCGCCATGCTGGAACGGTACGGACCAGACGATGTTCTGTCCCGCGGTCCAGAACGTAGGCGGATCGGCGTCCGGGTAGCGCCCCGAGCCGTTCATACGCCAGCCGAGGACCTCTCCGCCCGACACGATCGTGCAGGCCCAGCACAACAGGAGCACCGAGACGGCAGGCGCTCTCCCGAGCTTCCCAGGTGTGTCCATCGGTTTCTCCGGTGAGGCGATCCGCCGGCGTCGTCACTCGCTCTGTCCGGCGGGCAGGCGCAGCCGATACGCGTCCTTACCCAGCAGGCCAATGTACAGGACGTTGCCGACGGGGTCCCAACTCCCGCGGAGGTTGCCGCCGCGCCACCCGGCGTCCTTCTTGTCCGGCAGCCAATACTCGGCGATCTTCTTCCAGCGCTGCCCCGCGTTGTCGGTCCTGAACCAACCGTCCTTGCCCAGAATGACCATCGTGTGCTTGTTGCCGCCGAAGTAGGGCCCCAACAGCGGCTCGGCGACGGGCTGGCCCATCCGCTTCCACGTCCTGCCCCGGTCGCGGGTGACCGTCACGCCATCGGAGCACCGCCAGAACAGGTCGTCGCCGTGGCGGGCGGGTACGACGGCCGAGGGGGTGAACCGGCCCACCTTCCGCATCGTCTTGCCCCGGTCGCTCGTCAGCAGGATGTCGGCGATTCTCCGGGCCTTCTTGCGCTCGGGGCCCTTAAGCGTCCGTACCTGCTCCCACGCCAGTTCCTTGCCGTTCAGCAGGTAGTACTCCCTGCCGAGGAACACCGCGTTCGCGTCCAGCATGGCGGCGTACTCGAAGCCCTCGGCGATCTTTTCCCAGCTCCGGCCACCGTCCGTGCTCAGCCAGGTGGCCTTGGGCTTGGAGTGGTGCTGCCGCGCGAGCAGCGTTCGCGGCGGGGTCCGGGTCCAGTCGGCCATGCCGGAGTTCCACCCGTCACCGATGTTCTCGATCGGCAGCAGCTTCGTGCCGCGGTTCAGCACGACCGCTGACCGGTTGGCCCCCTTGCCCCCGTTGACCTTGAAGAGGACGAAGTCCCCCGTCTCGGGGTTGGGGAACACCCCGAGGTCGCCCACGTGGCGGCCGAGCGCGACCTGGTTGTCCAGGAGCTTCCACGTCCGGCCGCAGTCCCTGCTGCGATACGTCCCCCAGCCTTCGCAGAGCGACACGTAGACGTCGCCCGTGACGTTGTCCGCGTGGATCTTGCCCAGCCGCCGATTCCACCAGCCCTCGCCGTCCTTGTAGCCGGGAATGCCCTCCAGTAGTTTCGCCGTGATGTTCTCCCACTCGGCCGCCGGCGCAGGCTGAGCTGTCGCACTGGACAGAATCCCGCAGATCAGGGCAGGTCCGGCAATACCTTTCATCGATGCGTTCTCCTTCGCAGGCGGCTTGGGCCGACCTGTTTCATCCACGAATAACGCGCAGGGACAGCAACTGTCATTACGTTTTTGCGTTGAGTATCTACGGGCATCTCCTGGGGTCAAACCTACACTTTTTACTTTTTGGGCTCACAGCGGCTGGGAAGGGGGCTCCCGATACCCAAAAAGTAAAAAGTGTAGGTTTGACCCCGTTAGGAGGCCGGCCACCAGGCATTGATGAGGGCGGTGAGGTGTTTGACCTTGTCGGGGTGTTTGGGGGCGAGGTCGGTCTTCTCGTGGGGGTCGGCGAGGACGTCGAAGAGCCGGGGCTTTTCGTTCGGCAGGCGGGCGGGGTTGGGCAGGAGGAGCTTCCAGCGGCCTTCAATGCACCAGCGGCGGCGCAGGCCGGACGCGGGGTGGGCGAGGTCCACGATGTCGTGCTCGAACGACGCGCCAAAGACGGCCTTCCGCTTCGCGACGGCGTCGGCGTCCAGCAGGTTCAGGCCGGGCATCTGCGGCGTGGGCTTCAGGCCGCAGGCGGCGAGGACGGTGGGCGCGAGGTCGACGCTGCTGGCGAGGGCCTGCTCGTCGCGGCGGGGCGTGATCTTGCCGGGCCAGCGGAGCAGGATCGGCGTGCGGACCCCGCCCTCGTAGGCCGTGCGCTTGCCGCGGAGGGCCTCGAAGGACAGGCGTTTCTTGGGCCACTGCACCCAGCCGTTATCGCAGACGTAGGCAACCAGCGTGTTGTCGGCGAGTTTGCGTTCGGCGAGGCCGTCGAGCAGTTGCCCGCAGGTCTCGTCGAACCACTCGCACATGGCGTAGTACCGGGCGACGGGCAGGGGGCGGTCCGGGGCGGTGTACTTGTCCAGGAGGCGCTTCGGCGGGGTATGGGGCGTGTGGGGCATGAAGGGGGCGTACCAGACGAAGAAGGGCTTGCCGGCCTTCGTGGTGCGGTCGATGAAGTCGAAGACGGGCTTGAGGCCCTTTCGGCCGATCGTCAGCCCCGCATCTCCGTGCCGCCCGCCGCGCTTGGGGTCGCCGTGGGTCATTCCCGCGGTGAACCCGCCGCGCGTGTGGTGGCCCTCCCACCACTTGCCGGACTGGAAGCTGGCGTAGCCGGCCCGGCCGAGCAGGCGGGGCAGCGTGGGGAGCTTCTCGAACTGGCGGATCATCTCCTCCCGCCCGGCGAGGTTGCGCCCGCCGCCGTTGGGATCGTTGCCCACCGTGCCGTGCTGGCAGGGGTAGAGGCCCGTGCACATCGTCGCGAGGCTGGGCCGGCACAGCGCGGTGGGCACGTAGCCTCGGGTGTAGACCAGCGATTCGGTCGCCAGCCGGTCCAGTCGGGGCGTGCGGACGGTCTTGTGGCCCATGAAGCCGTAGTCCGTCCAGCCCTGGTCGTCGGAGATGATCAGGACGACGTTGGGGCGGGCCCCGTTCCGGGCGGCCGCGGCAGTCCCCCCGAGCAGGCCGTGGGTGAGTCCGGCGGCGACGGTCACGCCGGTGCGTTTCAGGAAGTCTCGACGATTCATAGGAAGCTCCTCGTTTCGGGGCCCGCGGTTGCGGCGCGACATGCCACGCAGCATACTGACACGGTCACGCGAAAGGAAAGGGGCAACCGAATGGAACCCGCAGACCGTGGCGTACCGGCCCGTCGGATCGCGGCGGTTGTACTTCCGGCCCTGCACCTCGCCTGCGCCGCGCCGCCGCTGGCGCACACGGCGTTCCTGATTTCCCGGTTCAACCGCTCGCGGTAGGCGGGGCGGCGTGTAAAATACCGCTCCATGATCGTCCGACACGCGAGAGTCCCCGACGCCCCGGCCATCTGCGAGCTGGTGAACTACCACGCCGAGCGCGGGCGGATGCTGCACCGCAGCCTGGAAGACATCTACGAGATGCTCCGGGAGTTCCAGGTGGCCGAGGAAGACAGCCGGGTCGTCGGGTGCGCCGCGGTGGACATCTTCTGGTCGGACCTGGCGGAGGTGAAATCGGTCGCGGTGGTTCCCGAGAAGCGGGGCCGTGGGATCGGGTCGCGGTTGTTGGCGGCGGCGTGCGAGGACGCTCGGGCGATCGGGGTCCGTCGGTTGTTCGCGCTGACGTACGAGCAGGCCTTCTTCGAGAAGCACGGCTTCGCGGTCATCGACCGGTCGACGCTTCCGGAGAAGGTCTGGACCGAGTGCATCACCTGTCCCAAAGCCGACGCGTGCGACGAGATCGCGGTGATCAAGCAGTTGTGAAGCCGGCCATGAGTGAGCAGGAGACCATCATCCGGCTCGAGGGCGTTCACAAGGCCTTCGGGAAGCTCGTCGTTCTGGACGGGGTGGATCTCTCGATTCGCCCGGGGCAGACCACGGTGGTGATCGGGCCCAGCGGCTGCGGGAAGAGCGTGCTGCTGAAGCACATCATCGGCCTGCTTCGTCCGGACCGGGGGCGGGTGTACTTTCGCGAGCACCTCGTTTCATCGATGACCGAGCGGGACCTGGTGGCGGTGCGCCGGCGGATGGGCTTCCTGTTCCAGGGCGGGGCGCTGTTCGACTCGATGACGGTGGAGGAGAACATCTGCTTCCCGCTGGCCCAGCACGGGGTGGGCACGGACCGGCAGCAGAAGGAACGATGCGCCGAGGTCCTCTCGCTGGTGGGGCTGGGCGGGCTCCAGCAGCGCATGCCGGCGGAGCTGTCCGGCGGGCAGCAGAAACGGGTCGCGCTGGCCCGGGCGATCGCGCTGCGGCCGGAAGTGATCCTCTACGACGAGCCGACGACCGGGCTGGACCCGGTCCGGGCGGACCTGATCAACGAGTTGATTCTCCGGCTCCAGGCGGAGCTGGGCACGACGGCGGTGGTGGTGACGCACGACATGGCGTCGGCGCGGAAGGTGGGGGACCGGATCGTGATGCTGCACGAGGGGCGGTTTGTGGTCGACACGACGCCGGATAGACTGGAGGATGTCGAGAGCGACGTGGTGGTGCGGTTTGTCGAGGGGCGTGCCAGCCGGGAGGAGCTGGCGCAGATCCAGGCCGGGCGGGCGAAGCCCGTGCCCGGCGCCGGTTGCGGCGCGGAGAGCGGCGAATGAGAGAACACACGCGAAACCTCACGGTGGGACTGACGGTGCTCGTGGCGATCGGGATGTTGGGGGGGATGATCCTGTTCTTCGCGGGGCTGCCGGAGGTGTTCCGCCCCGGCTGGAAGCTGCGCATGCGGTTCCCGGTCAGCGGCGGGGTGGCGGAGGGCGACTGGGTGCACCTGTCGGGCATACCGGTGGGGAAGGTCACGGAGATCGCTTTTCTGGACGGTGACGCGCGGAAGGGGGTGCTGGTGGTCGCGCGCCTGGACCGGGGCACGAAGATCCCGGGCACGGTCCGCCCGGAGATCGTCAGCAGCGGGTTCGGGCGCCCGCACATCGGGCTCGCCACGGGCGGGCGGAAGCAGATCGACCCCAACTCCGTCGACGGGGCGGGCTTCCTGCGGGAGCAATGGGAGGGGGTCCTGCCCGGTCGGCTGGCCGTCGGCGGGGCGCTGAGCGAGGCGGCCGAGGGACTCACCAAACTCGCCGAGACGCTGAACGACCTGCTGGCCCCGGAGGCGCCCGCGACGGCGGCGGCGACGGGCCCGGCCGCCACGCAGACCGCGTCGCCGGCCCCGGCGGGGCTGCGGGCCACGCTGGCCAAGCTGGACCGGGCGCTGGGCGGGATGGCGGCGATCTTCGGCAGCGAGAAGAACCAGAAGAACCTGGAGCAGACGCTGACCAACGTCGCGGCGCTGACCGAGGACGGCGTCGGGACGATGGCGGCGATCAAGTCCTTCGCCGAGGAGGCCTCCGCCGTGGCGGACGAGGCGAGGCGCACCCTGGCCGGCGCGGGCGACGTGATGGTCGACGCCTCCAAGGCCGCCACGCAGTTCGCCACGCTCGCCGAGCACGCCGACGAGCGCGTCGACGAGATCAGCCAGAAACTCATCGAGGACGCCGAAGGGCTCAGCAAGCTGCTGTCGTCTCTCAACCGCGTGGTCACGAAGGTGGAGGCGGGCCAGGGCACGGCCGGGCAATTGCTCAACGACCCGGAGCTCTACCGAAACCTGCTGGAGGCCTCCCAGAAGCTCACCGCGCTGCTGAAGGAGCTTCGGGACCTGGCGGAGCACTGGAAGAAGCACGGGCTGCCGCTGAAGCTCGTCAAGTAGACGCACGGTTGTGTGAGCATGACGATCGGCAGCCGCGTGTACCGTTTCCGATGGGCCGTTCTGGCGGGGTGGCTCGTAGTCGCGGGCGCCTTGGCCGGCTTCGTGCCGGGCCTGGACCCCGGCGCGAACGAGCCGGACAGTTTTCTCCCGGCCGACTGCGCGTACACGCGGGCCGTCCGCGCGGTAGCGGAGAGCTTCCCGGCGTCGAGCGGCTTGAGCGAGGCGGTGGTGGTTTTCGAGCGGGAATCGGCCCCGCTGACGGCGGGGGACTTTCGCGCGATCGAGGCCGTGGCGGACCGGATCCGCCGGCCGAGCCCGCCCGAGGTGACCGCGGCCGACCTGGAAGGCGTTCGGGTCCGCACGCCGCGGTCGATCCCCCTGCCGGTCAACCCCCTGCGGAGCGCCGACGGCCGGGCCGCGCTGATCGTCGCGAGCGTTCCCGCGAACTTCGTGACGGTCCGGTCCTCGCGGGTGGTGGAGCACGTTCGGGGGGTGCTGGCGGGGGCGAGTCTGTCGGCGGGCCTGTCGGCGTCGGTGACCGGGTCGGCGGGGTTCGGGCACGACTACGCCGAGGCGGGCAAGCAGAGCCACGAGCGGATCGGCCACGTGACGCTGGTGGCGGTGGTGCTGATTCTCGTGCTGGTGTACCGCGCGCCGCTGGCGGCGCTCGTGCCGCTGCTGGGCATCAGCGCGGCGGCGTTTGTGGCGATGCACGTTCTGGCCGTCGCGCAGCACCTGGGGATGCACGTCGGCACGGGCGAGCGGATCTTCTGTTTCGTGCTGATCTACGGCGCGGGCATGGACTACTCGCTGCTGTTCATCAGCCGCTACCGGGAGTTTCTCGACGCGGGCCTGGCGCCGGGCGCCGCGGCGGGCCGGGGCCTCGGGGCGACGTTCCCGGCCATTCTCGCGTCGGGGGGCACGGACGCGATCGGTCTGCTGATGTTGTGCACGGCCTCGTACGCGGTGTTCCGGACGGCGGGCCCGGCCATCGCGGCGGCGCTGGGAGTGACGCTGGTCGCGGCGGTCACCCTCGTGCCCGCCCTGGTGGGGCTGTTCGGCCGGCGGCTGTTCTGGCCCAGCCGGCACATGGGGCAGATCGGGCGGCGGCTCTGGCCACGGGTCGCGGGTGGCGTGACGGCCCGGCCGGCGCTCGTGCTGGGGCTGACCGTCGTTCTGATGGCCCCGCCGGCGATCCACGCCCTGGGCCTGACGTGGGTGTACGACGCGCTCGCGGAGATCCCCGTCCGCGCGCCCGGCGGGGTGGGCAACGCGGCGGCGGGACTGGCCGCGGCGCGGCGCCACTGGCCGACGGGGCAGATCGCCCCCGTAACCGTCCTGCTGCGCAGCGCCGAGCCCCTGGACGCCGAGACGTGGCGCGCCGCGGCCGGCACGCTGACCGCCGCGGTCACGGCAACGCCCGGCGTGCAGGACGTTCGCAGCGTCACGCGGCCCCTCGGCGCGGAGGCCGAGCGCCTCGGGGGAGCCAAGGCCCTCACGCTGCGGGCGGCACTGGCGTTGGCGGCGGGGTCGATCCGTGCGGAGTACGTCTCCGCCGACGGGCGGGCGATGCGGCTCCAGGCGATTCTGGCCCACCCGGCGCTGTCGTTGGAGGCCATGGACGCGGTCGAGCGCGTGCGTGCCGCGGCCGCCGGGGCCGCGACGGCCCGGGGGCTCCGCGCCGAGCTGCACCTGTCCGGGGCGACGGCGGAGATGATGGACATCCGGCGGGTCACCCGCGACGACACGCGGCGGATCATCCTGCTCGTTCTGGGCGTGATCTTCGTGATGGTGCTCGTGCTGCTGCGCGACCCGATCCTGTCGGCGTTCATCGTGGCCGCCACGGTGCTGGGCTACCTGGCGACGCTGGGCCTGGCGGCGTGGCTGCTGCCGTGGCTCGGGGAGGCGGCGGGCGGGCTGGCGGACGGGGCCGGCCTGTCCGGGTGGGCGGCGCTGGCGGGCGGCGGCGGGGGGCTCGACTGGAAGGTCGAGATCTTCCTGTTCGTCGTGATGGTGGCCGTGGGCGTGGACTACAGCATTTTCCTGGCCGCGAGGGTCTCCCAGGAGGCCCGGTCCGCCCCGGTGGGGCGGGCGGTCTGCGAGGCGGTCATTCACACCGGGCCGGTGATCTCGTCGTGCGGCGTGATCATGGCCGCCACGTTGGGCAGCCTGGTGGCCGGGGAGTTGAAGCTCTTCGTGCAGATGGGCGTGGCGATGGCGTTGGGGATGCTGATCGACACGTTCGTCGTCCGCCCGCTGCTGCTGCCCGCCTTCATCGCCCTGACCGGCCGAACGGGGCGAGTCCCCCGGGCGCTGGAATGACCCCGACGACGGGCTCCGCCCGCAGCGCTGCTCGCAGCCCGTCGCCGGCGACCGGCACAGGCACAACAGAAGCCCGCGCTTTACCCCCGCGGTGACCTGCGGCTCAGCGCGCGGTGAAGTGGGTTTCCTCGGCCTTCTGGAGCGTCAGGTCCAGAAAGCGGGTCGACCGGACGATCAGGGACTTGGCGTGCAGGTCGGCGAAGTACTTGCGGGTCAGCTCCATGTACATCCGGCTGCGGAGGGTCTTGGCGATCTGCTCCTGGGCCTGCTCGAAGGGGACGACCTCGCCGCCGACCACCTCCGCCGCCTTGACGAGGTAGAAGCCCGTGTCCGTCTCGATGGGCCCGGCGACCTGGCCCTCGGGCAGCTTGAAGGCCGCCTGCTCGACCTCCGTCTCGCGGAACGTGCCCGCCTCCATGGCCGGCCAGAGCCCGCCCGTCGACGCCTTCACGCCCCGGCTGAGGCGCTTGCAGACGGCGGCGAAGTCTTCCCCGGCCTTCACGGCGGCGTCGGCCTGCTGGATGACGGCCTGGGCCTTCGTTCGCGCGGCGGCCTTTTCGGCCTCGGAGGGGCGGTCGACCTTCTCGGGCAGGAAGCGGGCGAACGGCGCGGCGATGAGCTGCATCCGCACCTTCTTCTCGCTGCTGAACTCCTCCACGTTTCGCCGGTAGTAGTCCCAGAGCATCTTTCGCGTGATGACGATATTGGGCATGAAGCGGCCCTGGAGGTACAGGCGGAAGGCGGCGCCTTCCCGGTGGTCGGTGAGGACCTCGTCGAGCGTGGTCCCCTCGCGGGCCAGCTTCTGCTTGAGGGCCGTCTTGCTGCCGGCGGAGGCGGCGAGCATGGCGTTGCGGGCCTCCTGGACCTCCACGTCGACCTGCTTCTTCTGCTGGTCGGTCATGCGTTTGTCGGCCTCTTCGAGGACGAGCATCTGGTTGATTCGCGACTCGACCTCCTGGCCGATCCACGGCGCGACCCGTCGGCGGAAGGCGTCGCGCGAGATTGTCGGCGAGAGCTCGTCCATCTTCGGACGGATGCGCCGCAGGATGTCGGAGACGGTGATGAACCGCCGGTTGACCTGGATGGCCGACGCGGTCACGAGCTGCTCGGGGCCGGTGGGCGTGGGCTGCTCGCCGGGCGGGAGAACGGTCCTGCCGATGACCCGGTCGGGGGGGGGCGTGGGCTTCGGGCTGGGGCCGGGCGCCGGCGGCGTGGGCGCCGGGCCGGGCGCGGGCGCGGGCACGGGCGGCGGGGGCACGGGGACCGGCGCGGGGGTCGCCGTGGGCGTGGGTGTCGGGCTCGGCGTGGGCGGAACGGTCGGCGGCGCGGGGTCGGGCCCGGCCGTGGGGGGCCCGGGCGTCGGCACGGGTGTAACCACCGGCTGGGCCGTCGGAGGCGTCGGGCTCGGCGTGGGCGTGGGTGTCGCCGTCGGCGCGGGCGCGCCGCCGGGGCCGTAGAGCAGGTCCGTCAGATTCGTCGGCCGTCCGGCGGGCGGGGCGGGGTCGCCGTGGGGCTGCGCGGGGCTCGGCGCGGGCGTTGGCGTTGGCGCGGCCGCGACGGCCGGGCCGGCGGGCACGTCGGCGTTGGGGTCCTCCTGGGGCTGCGTGACGGGGACTCCCTCCTCCTCGCCGCCCCAGGGCCAGACCTTGCGCACCCACGCGCAGCCCGGCAGCAGCGACGAGACCAGCAGGACGGCCAGTAGATAGCGTACTCTCATATCCAGATCACCCGGTGGGATTGCGCACCCGGCATTATACCGTGTGGGGGGCCTGTCTCAATCGCTTAAGCAGGACGCGCAGCAGCGTGGGCATCTCGCGGTACGCCGGCGGGGGGCGCCAGTGGGCGGTGTGGTCGTCGGGCAGGCGGACGGTCCCGGCGGCGCCCTCGAACACGCCGCGGGCGGCCTGGAAGTCCCGCACGCTGAACACGAGGTCCGGGCCCATCAGGATCACGCTCTTGATGCCCAGCGCCCCGGCGAGCACGCGGGCCTCGGCGAGGTCCAGCAGGGTCTCGATCTCGCCCGGCACGGGGCCGTAGGCGTCGGCGAGGTCGTCGCGCACCTGCGCGAGGTCCTCGGGGCTGTGGCAGGCGGCCAGGCGGCGGTAGACCTCCATCCGCTGGCGCTGCGAGGGGATGTACGACCGCGGGATGTACGCCTCGATCCCCAGCTCCAGGTGGACGTCGCGGCGCTCGGGGACCCGCTCGCCCCGCATCTCCCGCACGGAGTGCTCCAGCAGTTGGCAGTACAGCTCGTAGCCCACCGCCGCGATGTGCCCGCTCTGCTCCCGGCCCAGGATGTTCCCCGCGCCGCGAATCTCCAGGTCCCGCATGGCGATCTGGAACCCCGCGCCGAGGTCGCTGAACTCCTCGATGGCCTTCAGTCGCTTGGCCGCCACGGCCGAGATGCTCCGCCGCTGCGGCAGCAGCAGGTAGCAGTAGGCCCGGTGCTTGTACCGCCCCACCCGCCCGCGGAGCTGGTGCAGGGCGGCGAGGCCGAACCGGTCGGCGTCCTGGATGATCATCGTGTTGGCCGTGGGGATGTCCAGCCCGGACTCGATGATCGTGGTGCAGACGAGCACGTCGATCTCGCGGTTGACGAAGCGGAGCATGGTCTCTTCGAGCTGGTGCTCCTTCATTCGCCCGTGGGCGAAGGTCACGCGGGCCTCGGGCACGAGCGTGCGGACGCCGTGCGCGACCGACTCGATGTTGTACACGCGGTTGTGGACGTAGAAGACCTGCCCCTGTCGGTTCAGCTCGCGGAGGATGGCCTGGCGGACGAGCTGCTCGCTGTAGTGGCAGACCTCGGTGTGGATCGCCCGGCGGTCCATCGGCGGGGTCGTCAGCGAGCTGATATCCCGCAGGCCCAGCAGGGCCATGTGCAGCGTGCGGGGGATGGGCGTGGCCGTCATGGTCAGCACGTCGACGGTCGCGCGAAGGGCCTTGAGGCGTTCCTTGTGCTCCACGCCGAACCGCTGCTCCTCGTCGACGATCGCCAGGCCGAGGTCGCGGAACGTCACGTCGGGGCTGAGCAGCCGGTGCGTGCCGATGAGCACGTCGAGCTTGCCCTCCGCCGCGCGGTGCGTGATGGACGCCTGCTCGCTCGTCGTGCGGAAGCGGCTGATGGCGTCGATCTCGAAGGGGTAGTCCGCCATCCGCTCGCGGAACGTCCGCAGGTGCTGGGCGGCCAGGACGGTCGTCGGCACGAGGACGGCGACCTGCTTGCCCGCCTCGATCACCTTGAACGCCGCCCGCATCGCCAGCTCGGTCTTGCCGTAGCCCACGTCGCCGCACAGCAGGCGGTCCATCGGCGGGCCGGCGGCCATGTCCGCGTCGACCTGCCGCATCGTCGAGATCTGGTCCTCGGTCTCGGTGTAGAGGAACTCCTCGGCGAACTGCTTCTGCCAGTCGCTCTCCGCGGGGTAGGTGATGCCCGGCTGCGTTCGGCGGACGGCCTGGATGCGGATCATCTCGGCGGCGAGGTCGCGGACGGCCTCCGTGGCGCGCTGCTTCTGCCGCCCCCACGCGCTGCCGCCCAGGCGGCTGAGTGTCGGGCGGAACTTCCTCGAGCCGATGTACTTCTGCACGAGGTCGATCCGGCTGGCCGGGACGTGCAGGACGGTCCCGCCGGCGAACTTCAGCGCGAGGAACTCCTCGCTTTGCCCGTCGCGCTCGATGAGCTGGAGGCCCTCGAACTTCGCGATCCCGTGGGCGACGTGAACGACGTAGTCCCCCTCGCCCAGGTCGAGCAGGCTCTCGATCGGCCGCCCGGCGCGGACGCGGCGAATCCGCCGCCGCTTGGCATAGCGGTGGAAGATCTCGTGGTGGCCCACGACGACCAGCCGCAGGTCGGGCCAGTGAAACCCCGCCGATACGTGCCCGATGGCCGTGCGGACCCGCCCGGTGAGACGCGGGTGCTTCTCGGCCAGCAGCTCCGCGAACCGCTGCTGCTCGGCGGGGTTTTCGCAGTAGACCCACACGTCGGCGGCGTCGGCGAGGTCGCCCAGCTCGGTCAGGGCCTCGTGCGTGCCGACACCCAGGCGCTGGAGCGACCGGATGCCCAGCGGCGGGCCCGCGCCGTCGGTGCCGGCGTCGGCTTGCTGCCCGCCCCCCGTTGGGCTCCGGCCCGTGAAGGCCGTCAGCTCGACCAGCGCCAGCCGGGCGAGTGCCGGCCAGAGGTCCTCCGGCGAGTGCATCGCCGCGGCGACCTTGCTTTCGAGGTCCCGCGTGCGGTCGTAGAGCTGGGCGGCGACCTCGGCGACCTGCGACGGCTCGATCATGCAGACGATCGCGTCGTCCGGCAGGTAGCCGAGCAAATGCGTGGTCTCGCCGTACTCCAGCCCCACGGCCAGGCCCGTGACGGTGTATCGCCCGAGCTGGTCGGTGGATCGCTGCGTGTCCAGGTCGAACCGCCGGATCGAGTCGATCTGGTCGCCGAAGAACTCGATCCGCACCGGCTGGGCCGTGCCGGCGGGGAAGATGTCCACGATCCCGCCGCGGCGGGCGAACTCCCCCTGCTGGTCGATCTGCTCGACGCGCTCGAAGCCCGCGTCCACGAGCCACCCGGCGAGGTCCTCGATGTCCCGCTCGTCGCCGACGGCCAGCTCCAGCCGACCCGCGGCGAGGCCCGCCGGCGTGGGAACCGGCTGGAGCAGCGCCATCGCCGGCGCGACGATCACGTCGGCGGGCTCGTCCCGCTCGCCCGGCCCGGCCGCCAGCAGGGTGCAGACCCGCAGGCGCTCGCCGGTGACCTCCTCGTTCAGGTGGTCCGTGCCGACGTCCACTTCCCACGCCGGCAGCAGCAGGGCGGGCCGGCCCGTCAGGACCTCCACGTCGTCGGCCGCGTCGTCCGCGGCGTCGATATGCGCGGTCACCAGCAGGACGGGGCGTTGGGCGCGGCGGCCCAGCGCGGCGGCGACGGCGGGCCCGGCCGAGCCCCACACGCCCCCGATGCGCAGCGTTCGCCCGCGCGCGGCCCCCTCGGCCGCCCGCGCGACCGGCCGGCTCTGTAGGATCCTCTCGAAGATCTCGCCCAACGCGGTCTCCGCGCAGCAACACGCGCGAGCGAACGGCCCCGCCCGCTCGTGCACTGCCGCCTTCCGTCGTGTACGAAACGCCCGACCGTGACGCCGGCCCGCATCATAGCCGCCCCGGGCCCGTTGGGGAACCGCCCGCCGCCCGCCCGGAACCGGGGCGAGGGCTCAGCCGGCGCTGAGCGGGGCGAAGCGCTTGACGAGCTTGGCGCACTGGGCGGGCTGGTCGCTGTAGCGGTCGTAGATGCCGACGATCACGCCGTCGGTGGGCTTGAGGGCGGCGAACGTCTGGCGGAAGGCCCGCTCGACCCACTCGTCCCGCTCGCTGAGCCGCCCGGCGGCGAGGACCTTGAACGCCAGGCAGGGGCGCTTCGTCTCGCGGATCCGCCGGTACATCCGCGGCGGGTCGTCCTCCAGGTACACCTCCCGCGGGGGGATCGGCACGTGCCCGAGCAGCTTCTTGAGGGCGGCGGCGCTGCGGTGACGCTCGTAGACGCAGGTCATGTAGTAGTCCACGTCCCAGCCCTTGGACTCGACGGCGTCGATGACGTCGGGCATGTGCGTCGAGACGCCCACCACCAGCCCCGCGTCGCGGACCTTCTTGAGGTAGTCGTTCATCCGGTCGAGCTTGCCCTGCTTGAAGAGGCTGTCGGTCGTCTCCCCGTGGTGGGCGATGGCGACGGTCCCGGCCTCGGCGAGCTGCTTGATGGAGTCCGCCCCGCCGGAGTCGATCGCGATGTAGCGCATCGAGCCGCCCTCGGCGCGGTGACGCCCGTAGTCGTCCAGGTTGCCGCACCCCGCCTGCCAGCAGGTGATGCCCGCCTCCTCGCACCGCCGCAGCGTCTTGAGGATCTGCTGCGGCGTGTAGTACTCCTTCATCTGGCGGTTGACGAACACCGACAGGTGCGAGCCGGCGTTGAAGCAGTTCGCCCCGCAGATCAGCCGGCTGATCGAGTGCTTGCCCAGGCGGATCTGCGGCAGCTTCGCCGTCTCGGCCGCGTCGGCGCCGCCGGCAGCCCCGCTCGCCGCGACCGCCGCGGGGATCGCCACGGCCTTCTTGAGGAAATCCCGCCGGCTCTCGTCCCGCCCGCCGCTCGTACCCGATTCATTCGACATGCCGATCGCTCCTGTTGTGCCGACTCGTGCCCGCCCCCGCCGAGCCGTAGCCTATCGTTTGCGTTGCCGATCCCCAAGACGTCTGTTCCCATGTCCCCCGCCTCGCCTCGCTTCTCTCCTTCCCGTCACCGCCGGTCTGGCCCCGGCGAGACGCTGATTGGGCACCTACAGCCCGCGCCCCCGCTCCGCCGAAATGGGGTCGGCGGGGCCGGGAGGCGCGGGAGGTCGGGCGGGGTGGCGCCTTCAGGCGGAGCGTGTGGATGGTACCCAACGGACAGAACGCGGCCGAGGCCCAGCGGTTGTCGGAGTCGGCGCCGGGCGGCCGTCCGTCCTGGGGTGGCCGTCGGGGGGCAGCTACGGGCTGATAGGCAAAGAAGCAACTATCCAGGAAAGTGCTTGACTAACAGGATGCTTCAGCTACAATAGCATAGGCAAGGCAACACCGTGGCGGTGTATGTCTGCGCCGGTGTACCCGTCCGGACGGGGCGTATCCCGATGTCGGACGCCCGGCGGGGCCGAGGCGAGGGCGGAGGTCATTGGTCACGGGTCAGAGCTCACAGGTCATGGGCCAAAGCCAGAGGCCAGAGGGGCGGTCGGCGCCAAACAAAGCCAACAGGGCATTATTGTCGGAATGGGGTATCCACTTCGCTCTCGTAAGCCCAACATATGGGATCTGGGCGTGGTTGAACAGATTCCAGGCATCCAGTGGGCAGCGCGGGCCATCCTCGCATGTTGCCTGAACTCGACGAGTAGCGGAGAAGACAACGGGATCAATGTCGTAGAGACGAGGTGTAAGGCTTGACGTAACATCGTAATACCAAAGGCGACTCGGCGCCCTGCCGCCGCGAGCTTTCCCGGCGGGCATCGGTATCCCCAGCATGCCCGAAGGGGCACCTGACAACCCAGTGCCGTGCAGCCCGCAGCGGTTCGGGCAGGCACAACATGTGGGAGGTACGAGACTGAAGTGGATACCCATTTTGTCGGATTGGGCCATTGGGTAGAATACGCATTGTGAGAGGAGTGGCCGTGTGTCACCCTTCGGGGCAAGGGGGAACGCGGCCTTGTGTAAGTATTTGCAAAACAAAGACATACTGCTGACTGTGTCGAAGTGCGGCGTGCGGTACGGACACACAAGTGACACAAGCCCGGACGGCTCGCCGCGACCGGATCAGGCGCCGACGTTCTCCTGGAAGGGCCGGTCGGTGTCCGTGCGCAGGCACCAGTCGATCATCCGCTGCTGGAGGTCCAGCACGACGCGGGCGAGGTCGGCGTCCTGCTCGTGTCGGCCCCAGAGGTTATCCAGTTCCCAGGGGTCGGCGGCGAGGTCGTACAGCTCGTTGCCGCCGGCCAGGCGGGTGACCAGCTTCCAGCGTTCCGTGCGGGCCATCTTCGCGCGGGCCATCGTCTCCGGGACGTCGCGGTAGGTGATCTGCTTGCCCGACAGCGGGCGGGGGTTGCCGTCCGTGTCCGCCGCGGGGAAGTCGAACCGGCCCCACATCTCGGCCTCGTGTCCGCCGTCGGCGAAGACGCACTCCTTGCCCGCTCCGCCGCGGACCATGGGCAGGAGGCTCTGGCCGTGGACGCCCCAGTCGGCCTGCACATCGAGCAGCTCGCAGATCGTCGGCAGCAGGTCGACGTGCTCGCTGAGCCCGTCGACGGGGCGGCCGGTGGGCAGGTCCTGGTCCCACACGATCAGCGGCACGTGGAGGAGGCAATCGGCGAGGCACGTGTCCCACTTCTCGTAGAGGCCGTACTGGCCGGCGAAGTCACCGTGGTCGACGGTGAAGATCACGACCGAATCGTCCATGAGCCCCTCGGCCTCGATCGTGCCCAGCAGCGTGCCGATCAGCGACTCGACCTTGGCGATCATGGCGTAGTAGACGGCCTGGATCTCGCGGAGGGCGGCCTCGGGCGGAGGGGGGTCGAGGCTCGTGCGGACCTGCCGCATCACCCGCATGTGCAGGGGGGCGTTGGCGGGCAGGTCGTGGGGGAAGGCGCGGATCGCGGCGCGGTCGACCATCGAGTAGTACGGCTCGGGGGCCTCGTACTTCGGGTGCGGCCTGCTGAGGTTCACGTGCAGGTAGAAGGGGCGGTCGCGGTCGCGCGTCTTCGTCAGGTAGTCCACCGCCTGGGCCGTGCGGGCGTCGTCGGAGAAGCCGGTGATCCTGCCCTCGATCCGCCGGCCGTAGTCGAAGCCCACGTCCAGCTCCGGCCGCTGCCAGCTACCCGGGCCCGGGGCGGGGACGGGGAACTCGGCGAAGGCCATATCGTGGTAGTGGCCGGCGAAGGAATGCCAGTCGGCGTAGCCCTCGTGGGGCGTGTGCGAGTCGAACAGCGTTTGCCAGGCGTGGTTGAGGCCGAAGACGGCCGTCTCGTATCCCGCCCGCCGCAGCAGCGGCAGGAGATTGGGCTCGTCCGGCGGCATGTGCTGGTAGATCGTGCGGTAGCCGTCGGTGTGGCAGTACCGGCCGGTGAGCATGGAGATGCGGCTGGGGACGCACTTGCCGTGCACGGCGAAGTGCTGGGGGAACATCACGCCGCGCTGGGCGAACCGGTCTAGGTGGGGGGTGCGGCAGTCCTCGTTGCCCAGGAAGCCGACGCAGTCGCCGCGCATCTCGTCGCAGGTCAGGACAATCAGGTTCTTCCGTCGCGCACGCATACGGTGCTCCCGTCGTAGGGATCGCCGAGGATACCACCTTCGTCCCCGCGGCGTCAGGGGGTATCATGGGGGCGAGGACCGAAGACCGAAGACCGAAGACCGAAGACCGAGGACCGAGGACCGAGGACCGAGGACCGAGGACCGGGGGCCGGGGACCGAAGACCGGGGGCCGGGGAGCGGGGAGCGGAGGCCGGGGGCCGGGGACCGAGGACTGTTGACCGAGAGGCAGGAGCAGGTGATGGGCGTTCTCGCTATGAGACGGTCTGTTGTGGCGTTGGCTGTCGGGCTGGCCGTTGCGGCGGGCGCCGTCGCACAGCCTCGGCGCAAGCCGTTGAAGCGGAACGCGCCGCGCCCAGCCACCCCGGCGGTGCTGCGTTTCCAGGACCTCCGCGACGGTCTCGAGGACCTGACGGAGACCTTCGGCGACGAGTATCCCGACGGGAAGAAACACCTCGCGCGCCTGGACGCGCTGGAGCGCCGTGCGGCCTCGACGCCGAAGTCGCAGCACGCCCGGCTGGCCGGCGAGCTCGACGCCCTCCGCCGCGAGGCCCTGCTGGCCCATCCGCTGCTGCGGGGCGAGAGACTGCTCGTGTTGAAGCGGAAGCGTGGGCAGTTGGGCCTGCCGACCAACCACCAGTGCAACACGGCCCTGAAGCAGAAGGGCTACGACAACGAGATCGCCGTTCTGGCCCCGCCCCGCCCGGGCGGGACGCTGACGACGCGGTTCCGGCCCAAGGACGGTGCCTACGTCGGCGAGATCGACCTGCACTGGGACGCCCGCCGCCTGCTGTTCACCATGCCCAACGGGCGGACGTGGCAGATTCACGAGCTGGACCTCGACACGGGTCGGGCGCGGCAGGTCTCGCGGGAAGACCGCGGCGTGGACAACTTCGACGCCGGCTACCTCCCCGACGGCGGGATCGCCTTCGTCTCGACGGCCTGCTACACCGGCGTGCCCTGCTGGCACGGGCAGCAGCGGGCGTGCGCGATCTACCGCATGGCCGCCGACGGCTCGAACATGCGCCAGCTCTGCTTCGACCAGGACCTGGACCTGCACCCGTCGGTGCTGTCCAACGGGCAGGTCGTCTTCAACCGCTGGGACTACACCGGGCCGCTGCACATGTACCTCGCGCCGCTGATGACCATGAACCCCGACGGCAGCAACCAGCGGGCGATCTACGGCAGCAACTCCTACTGGCCCAACCGGCTGTACTTCCCCCGGGCCGTGCCGGGCCGCCCGGGCCTGCTCATCGCGATCGCCGCCGGGTATCACGGGTTCAACCGCGCGGGCATCTCGGTCCTGCTGGACACGAACCGCGGCGGCTTCGGCGGGGAGGGCGTCCTCCAGTACGTCCCCGGGCGGGCCGCGCCCGTGGACCACGCCGCGCAGATCGACACGTGGTACGCCCGGACCTGGCCCAAGCACCTGCACCCGTTTCCGCTGGGCGACCCCGACCGGCCGGAAACGTGCGGCAAGAGCTTCCTGATCGCCATCCAGCCGGCGCGGAACCGGCCGTGGGGCATCTACCTGGTGGACGTATTCGACAACGTCGTGCCCGTGCTGACGGACCCCCAGTGGGACTTCTTCGAGCCGATCCCCCTGCGCCCCCGGCCCGTTCCGCCGACCATCGCCGACCGCACCGACCGGTCCCGCACCGACGCCGTCGTGTTCCTCCAGGACGTCTACGCCGGGCCGGGCCTGCGCGGCGTGCCCCGCGGCACGGTTAAGAAGCTCCGCGTGGTGGCGTACCATTACGGCCTGCCGAACATGGCCGGGCCGGACAAGGCCGGGCTCGGCGGGCCGTGGGAGGTGATGCGGATCGTCGGCACGGTCCCGGTGGGCCCGGACGGCTCGGTGCTGTTCCGCGTGCCGGCCAACACGCCGCTGACGCTCCAGCCTCTCGACGCCGAGGGCAAGGCCGTCCAACTGATGCGGAGCTGGTACACCGCCATGCCCGGCGAGACCGTCTCCTGCGTGGGCTGCCACGAGCAGACGCGGGACGTTCCCGCGGCCGGGGCGCCGCCGGCGGGGCGGGCCGTCGAGGAGATTCGCCCGTGGTACGGCCCGGCGCGGGGGTTCGACTTCGAGCGGGAGGTCCAGCCGGTGCTGGACCGCTACTGCGTCGGCTGCCACGACGGCGGCAAGAAGGGCCCGCCCAAGCCCGACCTGCGGAACGAGAAGCTGCGCCCCGACTACACGGGCCACGCGCTCGCCCGCCTCGGGGCGACGCGGCTGCACCCGGACCTCGCCAAGCACTTCGGGGGGCGGCGCGTGAGATACACGCCGGCCTACGAGGCCCTCCTGCCGTACGTCCGCCGCGTGGGCATCGAGGACGAGGTGAGCCTGCTCGTGCCCGGCGAGTACCACGCCGATACCTCCGAGCTGATCCAGAGGCTCCGCAAGGGCCACCACGGCGTGCGGCTCGACGCCGAGGCGTGGGACCGCCTGGTGACGTGGATCGACCTCAACGCCCCGTGCCACGGCACGTGGAACGACGTGGCCGCCGTGCCGGAGCGGACGGACCGCCGCCGCTGGGAGCTGAGCCGCAAGTACGGGGGCCCCGCCGAGGACTTCGAGGTCGTTGCCGATCTGCCCAGGCCCGACACCACGCCGGTCGCGCCGCAGCGCGTCGCGTCCGCACCGCCCGCGCCCAAGGTGCCCGGCTGGCCGTTCGACGCCGCCGAAGCGAAGCGCCGCCAGCGCGCCGACGGCGGCGGCGAGACCGAACGGACGGTCGACCTCGGGGGGGGCGTGGCGATCCGCCTGGTGCGCATACCGGCCGGGGCGTTCTGCATGGGCGATCCCTACGGGGCCCCGGACGAGCGGGCCGCGGCGCGGGTTCGGATCGACAAGGCCTTCTGGCTCGGTGCGTGCGAGGTCACCAACGCCCATTTCCGGCGCTTCGACCCGGCCCACCGGTCGGGCCTTCTGACGAAGCGGTACCCCGGCTTCGACGGGCCGGGCATGTCCCTGGACGGCCCCGAGCAGCCGGCGGTGCGGGTCTCCTGGCGGCAGGCGGAGGCGTTCTGCCGGTGGCTTGGCCGAAAGACGGGCCTGCGGTTCGACCTGCCGACCGAAGCCCAGTGGGAGTATGCCTGCCGGGCCGGGTCGGCCGAGGCGATGAGCTTCGGCGGCCTGGCGGGGGACTTCTCCGCCTTCGCGAACCTCGCCGACCGCGCCCTGGCCGTGCCGACCTCCGCCACCGGCGGGCTGACGACCGGCCTGACCAACCCCCACCACGAGAAGCGCCAGCCCCGCGGGCGGAAGATCACCGG
>Ga0272441_10001061_pt1 | contig 58993 bp, 58 predicted proteins | sample SSMProp6N_FD_193582 | JGI IMG/M metagenome (GOLD analysis project Ga0272441, IMG submission 193582) | Marine sediment archaeal communities from Little Sippewissett salt marsh, Falmouth, MA, United States - SSM-Prop-6N | ecosystem: Environmental > Aquatic > Marine > Wetlands > Sediment ...
CCTATTGCGCCTCGAAGTTCGGACTGAACGGTTTTTCAGAGGCGCTCATGGAGGAACTGCGTGAGTACGGCATACGGGTCTCTTCGGTCAATCCCGGCTCGACCGGAACGGAATTTTTTACGCACGCCGGCATTGAACCGAAAAAACTGATGAGAGCCGGCGAGCTGGCTTCCTTCATTCTTTCGATGATAGAACTTCCCGACGACATGCTGCCCGACCAGGTCGTCCTGCGCCCGCTTTGAACCGCAACGCAACCCGGTTTATGGAAAAAGAACGTTCCGCGCCCGTTCAGGGCGAACCCATAGCGGCCGTCGCCACTCCCGTGGGAGTGGGCGCGCTGGCGATCGTACGCATGAGCGGCGAGGGAGTGTTCGCGATCGCCGACAGGATTTTCGCCGCGGCGCACGGTTCCGAAACGCCGCTTTCGGAGGCCGCCGGTTATACCGCCCGTTTCGGCAGGCTCTACGACGGCGGAACGATGCTCGACGAGGTGGTCGCGCTGGTCTTCCGCTCGCCGCATTCGTTCACCGCCGAGGACATGGTGGAAATCACCTGCCACGGCGGTCCGGTCGTCACGAAGCATGTGCTGCAGGTGCTGCTCGACAACGGCTGCCGCCTGGCCGCTCCGGGCGAGTTCACCCGCCGGGCGTTCCTCAACGGCCGTATCGACCTCTTGCAGGCCGAAGCCATCGGTGAGATGATCCACGCCCGTTCCGAGGCGGCCTACCGCACGGCGGTGACCCAGCTGAAGGGAGGGCTTTCGGAAAAACTCGACGCTTTGAGGGAACGCCTGCTCGGTTCGTGCGCGCTGCTCGAGCTGGAGCTGGATTTCAGCGAGGAAGACCTGGAGTTCCAGAGCCGCGAGGAACTGAGCGCGCAGGTGGACGGTCTCCGGAGCGAGGTGGAGCGGCTCGTGGATTCCTACCAGCACGGCAGGCTGCTCAGCGAAGGGGTGGCGACGGCCATCATCGGGCGTCCGAACGCCGGGAAATCGACCCTGCTCAACGCCCTGCTCGGCGAGGAGCGGGCGATCGTGAGCCACATGCCGGGCACGACGAGGGACTACATAGAGGAGTGCTTCATTCACGACAAAACCATGTTCCGCCTGACCGACACCGCCGGGCTGCGCGAAGCGGTCGAGGAGATCGAGCACGAAGGCATCCGCCGCAGCTACGAAAAGATCGCCCAGGCCGACCTGATCCTGTTTCTCCTGGACATCGGTGAGGAAAACTATGAGGAAGAGATAACCACCATACGGAAAATCGCCGATGAATATCCCTCTACGAAACTCCTCGTGGTGGCCAACAAGGCCGACAGTGCAGAGGACGCCGGGGAGCGGATGGAAAATATCAGGGAAAAGACCGGCCGCGCCGTGCTCGGCATTTCGGCCCTCCGCGAGGAAGGGCTCGAGGAACTGAAGCGGGAGATGAGCGCCATGACCGGGGGGCTCGACAAGCTGCACGACGCGAGCGTGCTCGTCACCAGCATGCGTCACTACGAGGCCCTGCGAAACGCCCAGGACGCCCTCCAGAACGCCCGTGAACTGATCGACGCGCAGGCCGAAACCGAGCTTGTGGCCTTCGAACTCCGCTCCGCCCTCGACTACGTCGGCGAGATCACCGGCAGGGTGGTCAACGAGGAGGTGCTCAACCTCATCTTCGACCGGTTCTGCATCGGAAAGTAAACGTCCGACGGCTCGTGATCCGGCCGGTCCGGTTAACGGTGTCGGGTTAGTTTCTTCCGGAGGTTTCATCTATCGCGTTTCCTCAATACTGAAAAAAGCAGCGCGACGGCCACGAACAGGACGAGATACCCTATCGCAAGCGGTGCGTTGTCCCCCATGACGGACCATCGCAGTTCATCCAGTCCGATAAAATCCAGAATTCCTACGATACTCTCTCCGATCGAGTAGGCCAGTTCATTGATTATGTCGTACATGGCGAGGTTGTTTATGTGATGCTTTGTTGAAAATGGATCGGTGAAACGTCAGGAGCCCTTATCCTCCAAGCTGATAGAGCGTCTGCAGGAGGTTGATCTTCGATTTCCTGGTGAGGCGGTCCGATTCGAAGAGTTTCCCGGCAGGGAGCGTGAAAACCTCTTCCGGGAAACTCGCACGGTCGACGGCGTCGGCAACCCTCTTCCGCCACGCTTCGCTGCTCATCACGGCGTTCCAGTCGCACCAGGGCCCTTGTGAGCCCCTGACGAGGCCGGTTTTCTGCGCCGCGGTGAAGACCGGAAAGGTTACGGCCCGTATGGCCATGTTCACGGGCCACGGGTAGTACGGCAGCCAGCCGTCGGCGTGCGGCAGGAAGCGCGAGGCCTTCAGGAGCGGTTTTGCCATGCGTTGGATCAGTCGCCGGTTGAGTTTCCATTCCTGCGGTATTCGTGCGGAGAGCTTCACGGCTTCGCAGGAAATGAACGGCTCGTAGCTCCTGAAGAGCCGGCGGTTGCCGTGCAGGTTCGGCGACATCCTGTTCATCGAACTTGGCCAGAGCTCGAACCATTCATTCGCGGATCGTGGCCGAAGCGTTCGTACAAGGGCCATGTGTTCCCGGCGTCTCCGCTCGAGCGCTTCGAACACGTCGTTTTCGAGGATGCCGGTGGAAAGATGGCGGTATTGCGTTTCGTGCTTTTCACTGAAACGCGGAAGAAAGGGCAGGTAGCGCAGGCCCTTCCATTTCGGAACGTGCGATCCCTTGAAGAGCGCGTCCGAATAGAGCCCTCCGAAGACAGCGGTGTATTGTGCAAGTCCCGCGGTTTCATGAAATCCCCAGGTATGCACATGGGTGTATTCCGCTCCGCAGCCGACGAGGTCGCTGCACTGCGGCAGCACATCAAGGTAGCGGGTCGGGGAGCGCTCGAAGAACCTGAACCGGGCGCCATGGATGGCCGCTGCTTTTCGGGCCACCCGTCCCTCGCGGTTCATGGAATCGAGGAAGACGATCGAGTCGCGTCGGCAGCGTTCGGGAAGCAGCGAGAGCACCGTCCGGGAGTCCTCGCCGCCGCTGAGGAAGACTCCCACGTGCTCCATGCCGCAGGTCACCGACGTTACATAGGTATGCAGGGCTTTTCTCAGGTCCGCAGCGGCATCTTCGAGCGTTGCGGGCGGCATGCTCTCGCGCGGCTGCCAGTAATGCCTGCTCCGCGGGGCGCAGCCGCCGTTCGGGTTCCATTCGTGAACGGAGGCCGGGGCCAGCTGGCTTATCCCCCGGTAGGCGGTGTGGGGATAGGTGACGTAGCCGTGCAGGACGAAATCCGCAAGGGAAACGCCGTCCCGGTCGGCCTGCTTTCCCGCCGCCAGCGCGAGAGCATCGACATGGGTTCCGGCAAGGAAGCTGTTGCCGGTTCCGGCGTGATATACGGCGATGAAGGACATGAGATCGGTCACGATCTTCAGGAGGCCCTGTTTTTTGTCCACCAGCAGCAGGGCGAACGGTCCGCTCAGGTCACTGTCCCAGCGGATACCCTGGCGGGAATGCATTTTTTCGGCGATGAGGCGCGTTCCGGCGACGGGGTCGTCAGCCGTGAGGAATCCGTTGGAGCAAAAGGTAAGCTGCGGCCCGCCGATCACGACCAGGATTTCGGACTCCGTTTCAAGAGGGTCGAAGCCGTTGTAATGGTTGCGGCCGACACAGAGGCTTCCCCAGCGTCCATGATATTCAACGACAGGCGGTCCGTGATGAAAGGCGCTGCCGAGTATCCGGCTGAGTACTCCCTCCCGTATCCTCGTTACGGAAAAGATGAAATCACTCATCTGCTGCACACTGCGGGGGAGGTTTTTGTCCGACAAAAGGAAATTTCGAATAATTTTTACCGTCGAGCAAAAAGAATCATCGGCGGCGGGCCGGAGCAGGATCACTGTTCGCCGACAAGGTTCCGGTAGATGTCGATGGTTTTTTCCGCGCAGCGTTTCCAGGTGAAGTGCCGTATTCTCTTGCTGCCGAGTTCCGTCAGTTCGAGGCTTCTTCCGGGTGAATAGACCACGCGTTCGATGGCTTCCGCCATGTCTTCGGCGGATGAGGGGTCGAAGTACTCTCCGGCGTTGCCGACGACTTCCGGCATGGCGCTCGTGTTACTGCTGACCACCGGGCAGCGGTGGGACATGGCTTCGAGCGGAGGCAGGCCGAACCCCTCGTACAGGGAAGGGTAGACGAACGCGGCCGCCGACCGGTAGCAGGCCGCGAGCTCGGCGTCGTTCCCTCCGGTGTGGCGCACCTGTCCCTCCCGGTAGCCCAGTTTCGACAGCAGTGCCGCTTCCTCCGGGTTGAACGGACCGCTGCCGAACGCAACGATGTCGAAATCCGACCGCAGTCGGGGGGAAGATGCGACCGCGCGGAGCAGGGTCGAAAAATTCTTGTATCCCTTACGGATGCCGACATGGAGGAGAAACGGGCGCTGCGGGACACGTTCACCGTTTTCGATGTTCCGGTTTCCGCTAAAGAGGCTGAAGCCGAGGTGGACCACGGAAACCTTGTCGTTGCGGACGCCGAAGCGCTCGATCAGGTCGTGTTTCGTGTTTTCCGATATGCAGATGACGTGTGCCGCCCGTTCGACCGCGGCTCGCTTGCGCTCCGAGGTTCTGTCGCGCTTCGCGAAATGTTCCCTGAAGCGTTCGTGGATCATGTCGTAGACCGTCACTACCGACGGACAACCGGAAGGGACGATGCCGGAAGCCGAATAATAGGTTTCATGAACGATATGCGGCCGCCATGCGGCGACTGTTTTTTTCGACAGCAGGCGGTTGATGGCAAGCATCATCGGGCGGCTTTTCGGAGGATATCGTTCGAGACGACGGCCGTGCACGATGCCGTCCGGCAGTTCGTCGAGATAGGCGTTCTTGTGCAGCGGAGCGAACACGCCCGTTTCCTCTCCCATCATCCGGCATTCCCCGGCAAGGCTCGCGAAGTAGCGGGAAATTCCTCCGAAGGACTGAAGGCAGAAAATCTGGTGGTCGTAGGCGATGCGCATGGTTTTTTCCTCCCCGAGTCGTTCCCGCCGGACGGGAACGCTTCAAAGTTACGCATTGCGGTTGAAAAATGCACGGCCCGCAAGAGCGGGCGGGGAAGTGCAATGGAGGCTTTTTTCTTATTTTTAGAGAAAGAAGCGGATAATTTCACCTGTTGTCGTTATGAAAAGCAGTCGGGGCATCGGTGTCGATATCGTCGATATCAGGCGGATACGGGAGTCGGTGGAAAAGTACGGAGAACAGTTCCTTCGAAAGGTGCTGACGGAAACCGAGCTTGCCTACTGCCGGAAAAAGGCTGATATGATGCCCAGCGTGGCGGCGCGCTTCGCCGCCAAGGAGGCGTTGTCCAAAGCGATCGGGGAGGGGATATCGGAGGCGTTTTCCTTCGGGAGCGTCGAGATTCTAAACGACGCGCGTGGGCGCCCTTTCGTCAGGGTGATCGATTCCGGTCTGGGTATCGCGGAAGAAGCCGTCAGGATTTCCCTTTCCCACGACGGGGATTATGCGGTTGCCTTTGTTCAGGTAGGGTATTGAATGTTACACTTTTAGGATTCAGGATCAGGGAGGATCATATGGAATGCATGAAGAGTGCTGCTATACAGTGCCCGTATTGCGGCGCGCTGAACGAGACGCTCATAGACTGTTCGGTCGAACCGCCGGAAGAGTATGTCGAGGATTGCGAGGTCTGCTGCAGTCCGATGGTGCTGACGGTGCTGTCGGTCGACGAGGATGTTCCGGTCGTGGAGGTAAGGAGGGAGAACGAATAACGGGCGCGGGCCCACAAAAAAAACTCCCGCGCGTTGGCGGCGGGAGTCATGCGGGCTGTATTCTGCTGAGCCGGCGGGATCAGGAGGTGCCGGTTTCTCCTTCGAATGCTTCGAGGCGCACTTTTGTCACGCCCTTGTTAAGCAGTCCGATCTCCTTCGCGGCTTCGAGCGAAAGGTCGATGATCCTTCCCTTGACGAAGGGCCCCCGGTCGTTGATGCGGACGATGACCGCCTTGCCGTTGGCGAGATTGGTTACCCGGACCATGGAGCCGAACGGCAGTGACTTGTGCGCCGCGGTCAGGTCGTTCATGTCGAAGCGCTCACCGTTCGCGGTAAGCCTGCCATGGAAATAGTCCGCGTAGTAGGACGCTTTTCCTTCGTCGGTCAGGAACAGTTTGCCCAGCGACTGTTCGAGGTCGTTGATACCGGCACGCGTTTCGCGTTCCATCCGGCTGTTGACGTCTGAGCGGCTTTCGCCTCTCAGCGGGACGGTTGTATTTATGGACGAATACTGTGAACTGGTCTGGCAACCGGTCAGTTGCAGGAGCAGCAGTATCGCCAGTGCGGGAAAAAATGCGAGTCTGGTCAATCCTTTTTCACGATTCATTTCATATTCTTTTTGTTATGCCTGACGGTTCCCGTGCATTGCGGCGGGGTCCGTTGCACATTGCTTCCGGCGCCGTCGGCCGGAACAGGCAAGAAACTCTAAAAAAGGGGGGATATCCTGTCGGATCGCTTGGCTAATATAAGAAAAAAAATTATAATCAAGTCCAAGGCCTGTTTTCCATCCTCTATCGCCTTTTTTCAGAAAAGGTTACGACACTTTTCCCTTTCACCGGCCGTTGCCGGTTATTTTCTTCCCTTTTCAGGACGGTTCTAAACTAATTGTGCTTCGCCGGACGTTATTAGATACGGTGTTGTGTTTCTCTCACTTTCGGAAAGGAGATGCCGATGCGATTGATTCTTATGACAGGGAAAGGCGGGGTCGGAAAAACGTCGATGGCGGCCGCGACCGGATTGGGCTGCGCCCAGAAAGGGTACAAGACTCTCGTGCTGAGTACCGATCCCGCTCATTCCCTCGCGGACAGTTTCGCCGTCGAACTCGGCCACGAGCCGAAAATGATCTGCGAGAACCTCTGGGCGGCCGAACTCGACGTGCTCGAGGAACTGGAGAAGAACTGGGGTTCCGTGAAGCGCTACATCACCGAGGTGCTGCAGGCAAGGGGACTCGAGGGCGTACAGGCGGAGGAACTGGCCATTCTGCCGGGATCCGACGAGATTTTCGGTCTGGTGAGGGTTTTCCGTCACCACAAGGAGGGGCAGTTCGACGTACTGATCATCGATTCGGCCCCCACGGGCACCGCCCTGCGACTGCTGAGCATTCCCGAGGTCACCGGCTGGTACATGCGCCGCTTCTACAAGCCGTTCGAGAAGGTCGCCATGACGCTCCGGCCGGTTGTCGAGCCTATTTTCCGCCCGCTTGCCGGTTTTTCGCTTCCCGACAAGGAGATGATGGACGTTCCGTACGAGTTCTACCAGAAAATCGAGCATCTCGGGGAAATCCTCACGGACAACAGCGTAACCTCCGTCCGTCTGGTGACGAATCCCGAGCGCATGGTGATCAACGAGTCTCTCAGGGCGCACGCCTACCTGAGCCTGTACGATATTTCGACCGATCTCATCATCGCCAACAGGATCATTCCGGACGAGGTCACCGATCCCTATTTTGAATACTGGAAAAGAAACCAGAGGGAATACCGGCAGGAAATCCACGAGAATTTCAGCCCGCTTCCCGTCAAGGAGGTGCCGCTCTATTCGAGGGAGATCTGCGGGCTCGATTCGCTTGGAAAGCTTCGGGAGCTGCTCTACGGCGACGAGGATCCTTCGCGCGTCTATCACAGGGAGAGCACGATGAGGGTCAACCAGATAAAGCACGGCTACACGCTCGAACTTTCCCTGCCGGGCATACGCAAGGACCGGCTCGATATCAGCAAGCGGGGGGACGAACTGAACGTGAGGATAGGCAATCACCGCAGGAATATAGTGCTTCCCCAGGCGCTGGCCTCGCTCAGAACGGCCGGGGCCGAAATGGATGACGAGGTGCTCAGGATCACGTTTCAGGAGGAAAACGCCGGAAAAGCCCCGGAAAAAGAGAAAAAGCGCTGAATTCCACAGGTTTTGCGTATATTGCAGCTTGACTTTTTCCCTTCTTCTTGGTAGTGTTAACAATAGTTGATTTCTTTTACGCCATCCGGCCGTTCGGGCCGTTTCAGGGAGGTTGCATTTCATGAGCTTGCAGATCGGTGACCCCGTGATATACAGAAAACCGAAAAGTTCTCCCCGCCCCGGTCCGCGGGCGAGACAGGTCTACGCTCTCGAACGCGGGGAGTCGTATCATTACGTCGTCGACAAGTTCTGGAAGGTTTCGGATGTCCACGAAGACGGTACGGTTGACGTGGTGACGCGTAGAGGCAAGACGCATTGCCTGCAGGAGGACGATCCCAACCTTCAGAAAGCCGGCTTCCTGAAATATCTCCTTTTCAGAAAGAAATTTCCTGACGCCTGATCCCGTCGGAAGCGTTCAGTCTTCCCCTTCGCCCACGGGTTCCGATCCTGTCCGCAGGTGGAGCACCTCGGTGTCGAACCAGAGCGGCTTTTCGTTTCTCAGCATGCTGATGACGACCTGGAATTCGGCCGGGTCCCGGAACTCCCTGTTCTCGATAAGCTGGTTGCTCGAATCGTACAGAGCGATCCTGCCGATATGTTCGTTCATGTCCCACCTGCTGTAGTAGCTTGCGACAAGTACGTTTGCCATTTTCGATAAGCTTTTTTGTGCGTTGATTATTCCCGATCCTCGAAGCGCGCACCCTTCAGAACCGCCCAGGAGGACGTGGCTTTTCCGCCGGAGGGGAGTACGGTTTCAGACGACAGCACCGCCCGGTCGAGAACGGTCTCAAACAGCCTGGAGCCTTCGAGGTTGGCCCCTCTCAGGTCTGCTCCGGTGAGATCGGTTTCGAACAGGCTCGCGTTGCCGAGGTTTGCGTTCCTTAAATTCGCACCCTGAAGCCGGGCTCCCTGGAGGACCGCGCCGGTCAGGTCGGCGTTTTCAAGATCGGCGTTTCTCATGAAGGCTTTTTCAAAATTGGCGCCGGCAAGGTTTGCGTTCCGGAAGCTGGTTTCCATCAGGTCGGCCCGTTTCCACGAGGTGCCGGAAAGATCGGCGCCGCTGAAGTCCGCCTTGTCGAAGTCCGCTCCGTCCATTTTCGCGCCGCTCATGGATGCATCGCGCATATCGGCCCCCTCCAGCCTGGCGTCACCGAGGTTCTCGCCGGGCATTTCGGTTTTGATTTCAGGGTTGCTGTTGCGCATGGCGTTCCATGTTTCGACATCTTCCGTATGAAGCAGTTCAGGCATCTGTTCCCGCATCTTTTCAGGCTCGATCCTCTCGGTTCGGCCTGCTGTCCCCTGCTTGGGCTGAGCGGTTTTCAGCATGGCGAGGGCAGGGGTATCCGCGGGCATCGATACCGCCGGCCGTTCGGTTTCATCCGAATACCGCGCGTCGTTCAGTGACGCCCAGAGCCGGGTTGCCCGTTCACCTGACGGAAGGATGGTGTTGTTCGAGAGCCTCGCTCCCCGGAGGTTGGCCTGTTTGAGCAGTTCGGCCCCGGAGAAGTTCGCGCCTCTCAGGTCGCTGTTGGCCAGATTCGCTTCATAGAGAAGGGCTTTTTCGAGGCTCGCTCCCCCGAGGTTCGCGCCTTCGAGATTCGTGAAGCGAAGATCGGCCATCGACAGGTTGCAGCTTTTCATGTTCGCCTGTTTCATGAAGGCTTTGCTCATGTCCGCCCTGACGAGATTCGCGCCCGACAGATCGGCGTCGACAAGTGACGCACGGGAAAGTCTTGCGAGAGGCATGGAGGCGTTGCGCAGGTCCGCGTTCCTGAGTTTCGCCCCTTCGAGGCGTGCTCCCGCCAGGCGGGCGTTGTTCAGGTTTGCATTGTCGAGTTCCGCGTCTTCCAGGTCCGCCCGTTCGAGATCGACGGCCATTGCAGGCTGCTGTGCTCTCACCGAGTTCCATTTCCCGGTGCCGGAAAGCAGCGTTTTCAGCTGTTCGGCATCGAAAGCGCGGGCGGTTCGGCTGCACGGCCCCGAAAGAAGCAGGGGGAGCATGACGAGAATAAACGTTCGTTTCATGGTCGCTTCGGTTGGTGTTGCCGGGGAGGTCCCCGGCGGGAAGGGTTTCTGGGATAATATAGGCAACGTTACGTTCTCATGCGGAAAGAATTGCCCGTTTCCCGTCATATCCGCGAGCGTATCAGGATGAAGGAGCCCGCTATGATCAGTGCTCCGCCCGCCCATGCCGAGGCGGGGGGGATTTCCTGCCAGAAAAGATAGCCGTAGACGATCGAGAAGATAATCGAGGCGTAACTGGCTGCCGCCACGACCGGGGCGTGGTCCAGCCTGTAGGCGAGCGTCATCAGGTACTGGCCGCATGTCGAAAACAGCGCGATACCCGCCAGCAGCAGCCACTGGCGTTCGGTGGGCATGATGAACGAGGGGCCTGTCCAGACGGCGCCGAGAAGGGCGGTCACCATGAAAAAGTTAGCCACGATGGTTGCGGGATCGTCTGTCCGGTTCAGCTTCCTGACCAGAAGGTGAGCCATCGCCGAAGCCGATGCTCCCCCGATGCTTGCCCAGGCTGCCGGTTCCCAGCCGAACGATGGTTCCAGAATGAGAATGATGCCGAGTATCCCGGTGCCGATCGCGAACCACACGCTGCCGGTCGGTTTTTCTCCGATGACCAGAGGCGCAAGTATCGCCAGGATCAACGGCTGCGTCCTGCCGAGGAAGACGCTTTCGGCAAGCGGGATATTGGCCAGGGCGTAATAGAAGCCGCTCATGGCCAGAACGCCGAAAAGCGAGCGCAGCACGAGCGTTTTGCGCGCCTGTACCAGAAATCTTTTTTTCCCGGCGGCAAGCGCTCCGAGAAAGAACGGCAGCGGGAGGATGCTGCGAAAAAAAATGATCTCCGGGATCGGCAGCGAGTAGCCGATGCCTTTGATCATCGCGGCCATCGTGGCGAAGCAGGCCGACGCTATGAGCATGAGAACGACGCTCATGGAAAGTCCGGTAGCAGCATGAAAGAGACCTGCATCGCAGAGCGCAGGGTGTTTCGGGTTGTTCCGCCATGATTGTGGGAATCAAAAAAGTGAAAAAATACGAGTATTCATAGAGCCGCATCGGGTTCATACGGTCGATGGCGGCATCGGGTCACGACGGCGGTGAAACGAAAAGACGCAACGGGTTGTTACCTCTTTTTAAATGGAAAAAGTAAAAATTGAAGGTAAAGACGGAGGCGATATCATGACTGAAAAAGCCGGATACAAGGGTAAGGTGCTGGTTGCCGGAGCGACCGGGAAAACAGGACGCTGGGTTGTTTCCAGGTTGCAGCGGTACGGGGTGCCGGTAAAAGTGCTGTCACGCTCGGAGGAAAAGGCCCGAACGCTGGGAGAGGTGGAGGTCGTCACTGGAAAAATACAGAACGACGAAGATGTGGCCAGGGCCGTCGAGGGCTGTTCGGCGGTGATCTCCGCTCTCGGGTCGAGTGAGGTGTTCGGCGAGGCTTCTCCGGGCGAGGTCGATCGCGACGGGGTCATACGTCTTGTCGACCAGGCGGCGAAGGCCGGGGTGAAGCATTTCGGGCTCGTCAGCTCTATGGCGGTTACGAAATGGTATCATCCCCTGAACCTGTTCGGAGGGGTGCTTACGAAGAAGTTCGAAGCCGAGGAGCATCTGAGGAATGTTTTCGGAAAGGAAGGCCGGAGTTACACGATCGTGCGCCCCGGGGGTCTGAAGGACGGCGAGCCGTTACTGCACGAACTGCATGTCGAACAGGGCGACAACATGTGGAGCGGGTGGATAAACCGTGGAGATGTTGCGGAGCTGCTGGTTGTTTCCCTCTGGACGGACAAGGCGAGAAACAAGACTTTCGAGGTCGTCAACGAAGGCGAGGGCGAACAGCCTCAGGACAACCTCGAAAAATACTACGACCGCCTTGCCGGTTGACACGATTACGATCGGGGGCGTCGGTACCCGATGCGGATATTCGTTCCGATGCGGGAAACACGGCGCCTTCTATCCTCTTCAGAATATCGGGCACTCTTTGCCAAGGCACTCGTTGTTGTGCTGTTTCTGCGCGCATTGTATGGCATGATCGGCTTTCAGGGGTATGTCGAGCAGTTTCGCGGAGAGTTTTGCGCTGTGAACCAGGGCTATCCAGCAGTCCCGCTGGCAGCATCTGGCTGCCTCATGGTCCGCGATTCGTCGGAGAATTTCAGCCGTGACCTGCTGGGCCGACCGGCGTTCCCCCGGCTTGAGGGGGTTGGCCCTGAGCATGATGCTGAAAGCGATTCCCGCCCCGGCGGCCGCTCCGCAGATGCCCATGAAGCCGCACGATCCGCCGGTCAGGGTTCTTCCCCGGTTGATCCCGCTTTCGATGTTCATGTCGATGATGTCCCCGCCGAGGTTGCGCCAGGTGGAAAGTATGATGCCGGGCACCATCGCGTGGTATTCAGGCCCGTGTATCTTGACGGCGGGGTGTGAACGGATACGCTCGAAAAGTTTCAGCATGTCCGTTTCGCGGGTGGTCAGGCAGAGATGACGGATGACCTCGACCGCATCGTCGGCGTGGCAGTTGTCGCACACATAGTGGCCGTCCCGGCAGACGGTCTGCGTCGAATATTGCCTGCCGCAGTAACTGCAGGTGCGCGCCGATTCCCGTTCTTCACAGACGAGAGGCTCGCCGCAAACCATGCATCCCGAGGAGTGGTTTTCTTCTTCCCGCTGCGGGGATGCTTGTGCTCCCGTGGATTTCTCTTCGGGCGCGACAGCGCACGAACAGCAGTTTTCCGCCTCGATATTGGTGACGTAGCCCTGGTCGTCGAGCAGGAAGAGCGCATCGCCGAGTTCATCGGCCTCACGCTCGTCGAGGGTGACGGCTTTTCCCCTGCAGAGCAGTGTTCCCCGGTCGGTGAGGACCCAGGGCAGCGGCCCCCGGTACATGCCGGTTACGGTTTCCGAGGCTGCCGGTTTGCATGCCCTGGTGGTGAGCGAGAAAAACCGGTGACCTTTTACGTTCCTGTAAGGAAAACGCTTGACGAGCTGTATGTTCTCGAAACCGGTCTCTTCGAGCAGCGAGAGCAGGTGGGTTTCCGTCAGGGCTCCGGCGATGCATTCTCCCCTGAGCGATTCGTCGTTTCGGATCGACGCATCGGGTTCCGTTTCGCAGACGACGTCCGAGATGACCATTCTGCCGCCGGGTTTGAGCACGCGCCTGATCTCGCTGTAGGCTTTTCTCTTGTCCAGGGAGAGGTTCATGACGCAGTTTGAGAGGACGACATCGGCGACTCCGTCCCCGAGAGGCAGTGATTCCAGCACGCCCTTTTGGAAGATCACGTTGCCGTATCCCAGCGAGGCCCTGACGCCGGGAAGGGCTTTTTCTGCAAGCGACAGCATGGGATCGAGCATGTCGATGCCGGTTACGGAGCCGTCCCGGCCGGTCAGGCGTGAGGCGATGAAGCATTCCACACCGCTGCCGCAGCCGAGGTCGACGACGTGTTCCCCCTGCCGGATGGCCGCGTCCATAACCGGGCTGCCGCAGCCGTAACCCCGGAACCTGAAGGCTTCCGGAATGTGGTCGACCAGCGCGGTTTCGTAGCCGACTGGATTGAGTATATCCTCGTTGCGGTCCCCGGCCGCGGAACTGTAGAATTCGCGAATCGAGGCGAGGCTTTCATTCGTCGCGGCCGCAAGCAGGCAGTTCGAGTGCAGGAGGGCGACCTTGCCGTGCGCGCCGCAGCTTTCCAGTATTTCGCCCATCCGCAGGCGGAGAGCGGGTTTCAGGTTTTGCCGCGCTTCCGGAGCGGAACGGGCGATGAGCCAGAGGGCGGTCGCTTCATGGAGCGGCAGGTAGGGGTCGGAGCCCGAGAACGACCTGTCGCGGCTGTAGCTGTGATCGAGGTCTCCCCCGCCAAGGATGTAACGCATCGGAGAACGGGTGTCGACAACCGATGTTTTCCTGATGCGTTCGAGCACCGGGCTTTCTTTCCAGGCGGTCACGAGCCCCCGGTCGAGAGGGGTCGCGAGCTCTGCGTTACCTACAAGGGCGGGGGTCGGGTACAGCTTTCCGTCAGGGCCTACGGCCAGGGATTCCCAGCCGGCGTTGCTGCCGTCGTGAATCGTGCCGGGAGGTGCGAAAACCTGGGTTCTGAGCGATTCGACGTTGTCGATGTATACGCCCAGCCGCCCGGCTTGTTCCGCTGAGCGGCGCAGGCAGTCGAAGAGTTCTTCCGGTGGGGCGAACCGTTCCCTCGCGCCGCGTCCCCGGATGAAGTACCACATGAAATGGACGTTTGAAACGCCGTTTGCCGCTGCGTACTCGACGACGTGCTCCATCCCGGCCATGTTGTCGCGCGTGACGCACATCGAAAGCGTGCAGGGCACTCCTTGCGAGCGAATGTTCTGCAGGCTTGCCGTAAGCCGCTCGAACGCTCCTTTTCCCCGTATCGCGTCGTGCTGCTCGCCGATGCCGTCGATGCTGATCTGCAGGTGCAGCCTGTCGAGGTCGCGGGGAAATTCCCGCAGGAGTTTTTCCGCAAGAATTCCGTTGGTAAGGAGGGCGACATGTGAGCCGTCGAGGTCGAGCAGCCCCCGGACGATCTCATTGACGGCAGGGTGGACGAGCGGTTCTCCTCCCGTGAGAGCGAACAGGCGGCAGCCGGTAGCCCAGGCCTCTTCCGCGAGCCGCAGAACGGTTTTCTCGTCCAGTTCGCCGGCAGCCGAGGGTTCGGACGAGAAAAGGCAGTGGGTGCAGCTCATGTTGCACCGGTTGGTGAGGTGAAACCAGAGTTCTCGAATATGGTCGAGGTCGAGCGACGCGCTTCTTCCTTCGTAAGCCGACGGGCTGTTTTCCGGGAGACGCGAGAGAAAGGCGAGGTGTTCGGCGCTGCCGTTCCGCCCGGCTTCTCCTGCAAGTCCTGTCAGAAAACGGTCACCTGCGTCGTTGGGAACAAACCAGTTTGCCGTCGAGGTGCTGACGTATACCGGGGTGGTGCCGTATACAAGGCGTTCCCAGCCGGAAAAAAGAGTATGCATTGTTGAAAGAGCTTGCGGTTGGCAATGACGTCGCGGGAGTATCAACGGACATGTTCCGCAAAATGTTTCGACGAGCGCGGTCGATTGCGTCCCTCTCGCCGAACCAATAAAAAAGCCTTCCCCCCCGGGGAAGGCTTTCGATTTACGGCCTCGCGTTCCGACAGACGGTTCTACAGCTTCTTTCCGCCGGGGAGAACGGAGGAGACGACGTTGCCGACTGTGCCGGCGACGTTCTGCACTGCCGAAAGTACCGTATTGCCCGTGGAACCGACAATCTCTGCTCCCTGCCAGACTACGCCGCTAATGGTTTTTATGCCGGAAACGGCAACATTTCCTGCGGTTTCAACCAGCGAATTCAGCGAACCACCGACTGACTCGATCGTCTGCGTCAGCGTTTTGACGCTGGATTCAAGCGTCGATGTGGCAGTCTTGCTCATTGCCTCCAGGGTTGGAGCAAGAGCTTTCAACGCATTGTTGGCCAGATCTACCTGTGCAACCGCAAGATTGCCGATATTCTGCGCCATATCCGTGATAGCCTGACCGACGTTTGCTGTTCCTTCGTTTGCCATGATGACTTCTCCTCTGGTTGGACTTGATGGATATTGTTTTGAATTTGAATCGCCTGCTGCAATAAAAATACCAACTTTCGGATGCGGCAAAATGTTTCTGAAAGATAACCTTTTTACGGTGACGGTGCCTATAGCACTATGGTCAGGGAGGTGCCGACGATGTTGAGTTTCTCCCAGCCCCGGCCGAAATTTTCCGTTTCGTATTCGTAATAGAGTTCCGTGCGGATCTTTGGCGTAACGGGAATCTCGATACCGGTCGAGAGGGTATTGCGCTCTATGCGTCCTTCGCTGGCGTTGTAGTAGAGCTCGTTCGAAAGAAAGGGGGTCGGGCCGTCGGCGGCCAGGGCGATCGCAACGAAACCCCTGGCTCTCCACTCCGTGCCGTAACCTTTTCCCCTGGAGCGGTATTCAAGCCTTTTGCGGAACATGACGGACAGGGGCGAGGGGGCGGCGCGATAGACGAGAACGGAGCTCAGACGGTTTTCCGGAACCCATTGCCCGTTGATCCTCTTGTCCATGTGGCGGTATTCGAGACCGGCCTTCAGGGTTCCTGAAAACCGGTAGTAGGGGCCGGTGTAGAGGGACTGGAGTTCCAGTTCGGAAAGATCCTTGAAAGAGATGCGCGTCAGGCCCGACCTGATCTCCCACTGTTCGGACAGCCGCAACGGCGCAACCACCGTGACGCGCGACTGCATGTCGGTCGGCGAGCACGTTGCACGTGCGGCGTGAAAAAAAATAGAGACGAAGAAAAGGAAGAACAGCGTTGAAGGTTTCAAAGCGGAAAGGGTTGCCGGGTAACGCTTTTCAGAAGACGGTACAGGGCGGCCGTGTGCCACCGGAACGTGAGGCGGTTGTCCCGGTGGGTTTCAGTCCCTGAAACGGCTGACGATCTGTTTTGTCGGCCTGGCGTATCCCGAAACTTCCGGTGATGCGCCCTTGAGCCCTGCAGAAGCTCCGCCGCCATAGAGGTGGGGATAGGCATTGGCCCCGAGCCTTTTCGTCGTCTTGCCGATATTTTCAAGCGCGTCACCCACGACCCACCAGTGGCCGTCGATGAAGACCTCGAGAAACCTTCCGTATGCTTCCGCTCCGTTTACAAATGCTCCGGAACTTTTATTCATGTCTTTTTCCCTGATTGATGTTGGGATGGTCGGGATGCTTTACGCAATATACAATTCCAATTTAGAGAAATATGATCTTACTCGCAAAGCTTTTCTCTTCAGTTTCGTCGAGCCGGGCTCCCGCCCGGGCCGGACGCCCTCAGGACAGCTTCGAGCAGCAGGGTCGTACAGATGTTGATTACGAGGGCGCATGCGATATACCAGGTCCATGCCACGCCGGCATACTCGAGAAGAAATACCGATCCCATGCCGGCAAGCAGTCCTCCCGACAGGCTGAGTGCATGGAATTTGCTTTTCGTGTTCGACAGCAGGAAAAGCGCCAGCAGCCCACCGTAGGTGAACGAGGCTATCTGCAGGCCGAGAATGACGATGGCCGTATCGCTTTCGTCGAACAGCAGGGCGATGCCGATGAGCACCGTCGCCCAGGCGAGACTTATCAGCCTGGAGCGTTGCAGTGTCGTTGTTCCTCCCAGAAGATCGGTCACCGTGGACGAAGCAAGGGAGTTGATGGATGAACTGAGGGTCGACATCGCCGCCGAGAGAACGCCTGCCATGAGGAGGCCTTTCATGCCGGGGGGTAGATAGGTCACGATGAAGGTGGCGAATTCACGGTCTTTCTGGAATTCGGCTCCCTGTGCGTACAGGAAGATGAGCGATCCTGCCAGCAGAAAGACCGTGAACTGGATGAAGACGAACAGGCCGCTGCCGATCATGGCCTTGCGGGCGCTTGCGAGGTCCCTGCATCCGAGTACCCGCTGGACCATCATGTAGTCGACGCCGTGCGAGGCGAAGGAGAGCAGCATGCCGCCGAGGACGGCGCTCGGCAGGGCCCATGGACTGGAGAGGAGATGATGCCAGTCGTTGTCGACGATCCTGAGTTTTCCCGCGGCGCCGAGTGTCGTGAGCGCTTCCGGCAGGCCGATGCCGAGCCCGTTGAGGATAAAGGCTATGGTGACGAGCCCTCCGGCAAGATAGAGCACGAACTGGATGCTGTCGAGCCATACGATCGTGCGGATGCCGCCCGAGAGGGTATAGATGAGGGTGACGATGCCGATAATGAGCACCGACAGGGGGATGGACCATCCGGTGACGGCTTCGACGATCACGGCCGTCGCGAGAAACCGTACGCCGTCGGCCAGAATTCGGGTGACGAGAAAAACGACCGACGTGAGTTTCTGCATGTTCCTGCCGAACCGCTTTCCGATCACTTCGTAAATCGAGGTGATGCCTTCACGGAAATACAGGGGCAGCAGCACGATGCTGACGAGTATTCTGCCGAAAATGTAGCCGATGGCGAGCTGCAGAAAGGTCCAGTCCCCCCTGAAAGCGATGCCGGGTATGCTGACGAAGGTGAGGACCGAGGTTTCCGTGGCCACGATCGAAAACATGGACACGAGCCACGGGAGATTCCGTCCGCCGAGAAAGTAATCCCCGGTCGTCCGGTTGGTATGACCCTGCCAGATACCGTAGCCGGCCATCGATGCCAGAAAGAAAATGATGATTCCCAGGTCCAGAGTCTGCATGCCTTGTGTCCTTCGTTTGTGATTTGCGCCGGCGGATCGCTTACTCGTAGAGATGAAACCGCTGCTTCACGGGGGCGAATGCCGCCTCGTCACGTTCCCAGCCGGCCGCGATCTCCCGTAACGGCACGCTTTTTTCGATCGAGCTTCTCTGTTTCCCGCTTCCGCAGAGAAGGTCGAACGCGGGGTGGACGTCGTTGAACTCATATACCCCTTCAAGAAATCTCAGCTCGTCCGGATAGCATTCGTGAAGCGCCGCCGTGAGCGCGATACCTGTTCTGAACGGACGGAATGCCGCTCGATCGACGATGTGCAGAAACAGCCCTCCCAGCGTGCGCCCGGCAAATTTGTGGAAAGACGGTTTGAAATAGGTGGGGCGGAACCCTACGCCTTCCAGGCCGAACGACTCCAGTTTCCGTCGCAGGGTTTCCGGTTCTATGAACGGGGCGCCGAAATGCAGGAAGGGCGTGGTCGTGCCTCTTCCTTCGGAGACGTTGAGCCCTTCGAACAGGCACATGCCGGGGTAGACCAGAGCGGTCTCCCAATCCGGCATGTTCGGAGAGGGCACGACCCACGGAAGGCCTGTTTCCGGAAAGAGCATCGATCGCTTCCAGCCTTCCATCCTGATGACCGTGAGGTTGACGTCCAGTTTTTTGTGATCACGGTAATACAGTGCCAGCTCTCCGACGGTCATGCCGTGTCGCGGCGGTACCGGCAGTATGCCTACAAACGAGCGGTATGCCGGGTCGGGCATCGGACCTTCCACGGCCGTGCCGCCGAGAGGATTGGGGCGATCGAGCACGACGATTTCCATATCCCTGCCGTCGAGAACCTCCATGAACATGGCGAGCGTGTTGCTGTAGGTGTAATAGCGTGTGCCGATATCCTGGATGTCGAACACCACGAGGTCGATATCCTGCAGGAAGCGGTCTTCGGGGCGGAGGGTTTCGGCGGAGTCCCCGTACAGGCTGACAATCTCGATCCCGGTGCCTGGCTGATCGCCGACCGCCACCTGATCCTGTTCAGTTGCGAACAGGCCGTGTTCGGGAGAAAATATTCGCTGTACGGCGATCCCTTTTTTTTCCAGCATCGACCATGAGTACCCGAGGTCGCAATCGACAGACGTCTGGTTGACGATCAGCGCGATCCTGCGGTTTTTCAGGGACGACGTGTCCTGAAGGAGGATGTCAAGGCCTGTACGTACCATGTTGATTCTGGTTGGCGGTTTCCTTCCGGAGGTTTTTGCAGGGGGCGGGCGGTTATCCGTCTGCTGTTGTTCCGCCGATGGAGAGCGTACCTTCCGGAAAGACGATCTCCTTTCTGACGATACGGTTTTTTTCTATAACTGTTCCGGGAAGGATCACGGCCTGTTCTACCAGGGCACCGTCGGAAATGCGGCACCCCGGCCCGACGACCGAGCCGCGAACCGTCGCGCTCCGGCTGATGACACAGGTGTCCGCTATTCTGTCCGGTCCTGTGCCGAACAGGCGGTTCATGGTCTGAAAACGGTTCAGGAGGGGTTCTGCGGAGATGGTGTTCGCGGCCCAGAAGCTTTGCGGGCTGCCTATGTCCTGCCAGAAGCCCCCGTGAAGAAAAAAGCCGAGGCTGTTTTCGGAAATGAGTCCTGTGAAACCGGTGTCGACGATACTGGAAAAACCGGGGGAGAGGTAACGGAAAATCGAGGGATCGAGCACCGCGGCTCCTGCATAGATGCGGTTGGAGCGGTGGCCGGAGTGGAGCATGTTTCTGAAGTCGACGACCTTTCCGCCGTGTATGCCGACGTCGCCGATCGTTTTTGCCGACGGGGTTTCGAAGAGTATCAGGGTGCCGGAATTGCCCGAGCTGCAGTGGGCGCTGGCCGCGGCGCTCAGGTCGAAATCGGCGATGATATCGCTGTTGACGAGCAGGAAGGGGCCGTCGTCGAGCAGTTGTTCGCATTGCTTGAGCCCGCCGCCTGTTCCGAGGATGTCGCGTTCTTGCGAAATGTGGATGTCCATTCCGAAATCCCTTCCTTCCCGGAGATAGGACCTGAGCCGGTCTGCATGATGGTGGACGTTGCAGATCACCGTGTCCACACCGGCCTCTTTCAGCAGCATGAGGGTGTAGCAGATGGCCGGAACGTTGAGGACCGGGATAAGGGGTTTCGGGATGTAATGGGTGAGGGGCCGGAGTCTCGTGCCGTAACCCGCGGCGAGGATGAATGCTTTCATGATGACAGGCCGGCAAGCTGGTTCAGGATGATCCTTCCGGATGTTTCGAGTTCCGGGTGTCGGGAAATGTAGTCCGGAAGGTAGGCGAGCGTGGGGGATATGTGACGGCTGAATTCTTTTTTTCCGAGTTTGAACGCCTGGTTGAAAAAGGTTCCCAGCGCCTTGACGTTTCTCTGGAAAGCCATGATGTCGAAAAGGTAGAGGTATTCGTCACGGCTCATCGAGGTAAGTTGTTTTTCCCTGAGAAGGTCGTAATGATAGCGCTGCAATTCGTCAACCGTTTCGGAGGGAAGCGTGACGTAGGAATCCCTGAGGAGGGATGTGGCATCGTACTGGGGCAGGCCCATGCGTGCGTCCTGGAAATCGATGATTACCGGTTTGCGGTTTTTAAGAAGAATGTTCCTGCTGTGGTAATCGCGGTGGTTCAGCACGAAGTGTCCGGGGAGGACGAGCCTGCGGGTAATGGCGAGGAACTCCTTCCGCAGGGTTTCGCCGGTTTTTCCGGGGAACGTGTTTTCCGGCGCGTTGTCCAGGAAAAAGTCGCATTCGAACATGAGTTTTTCCTCGTCGAAAAACCGGTCGAAAGGCAGCGACGTGTTTTCGCTTTTCACCGACTGAATCGCGACCATCGTCTCGACGGCTTTCCTGTAGACGGAACATAGCATCCCTGGGTTCTCCCCGGCTATATCCTGCAGCATGATGCTGCCGCAGTCCTCCAGAAGGATCATTCCCTGCGACTTGTCACAGCCGATGACCGCGGGCACGGGAACGGAGGCGGAACGCAGCAGTTCCTGCACGGCAAGAAACGGATAGCGTTTTCCGGGGAAGGCCGCGAACTCTTTGTCTATACACAATATCCATGTGGAGCGGGAGGAGAAAATCCTGAAATATCTTCGCGTGGAGGCGTCGCCTGCAACGGGCTCGATCTGGATGTCATCAGGCACAATGCCCTGGAAGAGTTTGCCGAACTGCTGCTGTGGGGAAGGCATGGGACTTGTGATATAACGGTGTTTCCCGGCGGCGTCCGCTGGTTTCTCGTTCGGAGATAATAAAAAAAAAGCACCTTACGCAACAAGGCATAAGGTGCTCGGCTTTTCGGATGAAATCCTTACTTCGAGCCGCCGCCGATGGTCGAGGAGACGTTCTGCAATACCTGGTTGACGGTATTGACCATGTTGCCCATCAGATCCGTCATGGTCTTGCCGAGAGGGCCGACCATGTCGGAAACTGTTTTGAGGCCGTTGTTGACAACCTCGATCTGCTGCTGGCCGAGCTTGCCGACAGTGTTCATGAGGTCGGTGATGGCGCCCGACAAATCGTTTGATCCGTTTGACATGATGCGTTGTGGTTTGAGTTAAGAGAAGAAACGAGAAATGAAATGCTGTTTTTCTTCCGGCCGCTTCAGGCGCAGTAAATACGGCCGAACGGCAGGAGATTATTTTCCAGAAAATTAAAACATTTCCAGTAGTTACGCAAATACAAAAGGATATTTAGGCGGGGTTGCCGGAGATATTTCAACTGTTTCCGCCATCCCGTGTTTTCTGTTTTCCGATAAACTTGTTGAGCAGGATGACGATCAGTATGCCGCCGAGAAAGTAGGCGACCGGAGCGAAGATCGTCGTGTAGTTGTTTATGAACTCCATGGTCGGTGGTCTAAAAGATATTCAGTTTGCTTGTGCGCTTCAGTCCGTGGTCATGCTCGAAGGTCTGGAGCAGCTCCTGGAGGTTTTTTCTGAAGGCGAAGCTCGTGACAAAACTCATGAGGGGGTGCGGATTGTGCGTTATCCTGTTGATGATGTTTTTCCAGGAGTAGGCCTTGTAGTAGTTCTGCATGAAGTTATACTGGAACTCCACGGCGTCGTAATGGGGCGATCGTATGACGACGTTGATCGCGTTGTATTTTTCCCAGTCCTCATCGGTGATCAGGCCTTTTTCCTTGTATTCCCTGTACATGCTCGTACCGGGATACGGGGTGATGATCTGCATGATCGGCATGAAAATGTTGTTCTTGCTGATAAAAGCAACAAGATCTTCCATGTCCTGATAATTGTCGAGGTTCGGGTTGATGAGGAAATTGCCCTGGACATTGAGCCCCGCTTTCCGGCAGTTTTCGATGATCTCGATAACTTTGTCCGGCGTATTGACGTGCGACTTGTTGTATGCTTCGAGGTTGCTTTTCTTGATCGACTCGATGCCGACCAGTGTCATGAAGCATCCGGCCGCGACCAGTTTCTTTACTGTTTCCTGGTCTTCGAGAAAATTCATGCTCAGGAATACGCTGAATTTGATGTTGCATTCCTCGATCATGTCAAGCGCTTTCCAGAGGCGTTTCTTGTTGATGCCGAGATTTTCGTCACACAGCATGAACCAGGGTTTGGAGGACGAGCCGTTTTTCTTGAAAAACGCTTCCTTCGCGGCCTCTATCTGCGCCTTGAGGTCTTCCGGCTTCTGTGTCCTGTAGAGTTTCCCGGTGAAGTTCGGCGTGACGCAGAAAGAGCAGTTGTAGGGACAGCCCCGGGTGATGTAAATCGGAATCGCTTTTGTCGCGTCGACTTTTTCCCGCCTTGAAGCATTGGCGATTCTCTTGTAGTCGAGCGGAACGATTTCCTTCACCGGAGGAAAATCCTTTGCATCGTAGAACGGCTTCAGGCGGTTTTCGGCGGCATCTTCGAGTATCGAGCGCCACATGTTTTCGGCTTCGCCGCGGACGATGGTGTCGGCGTGCCGTGACGCTTCGTCCGGATTGAAGGAGGTGTGTATGCCGCCGAGGATAACCTTTCGGCCTTTTTTTCTGAAATTGTCGGCTATCTCATAGGCGCGCGTGGCGTCGATCGTCCTTGCGGTGATGCCTACAAGATCGTAGTCCGCGTCGTAATCGACGACGTCTCCGAAATGCTCGTCAATGATGTCGATTTCGTGCTCGGACGGAGTGATGCTGACCAGAACGCCGAGGGCCATGTGAAAAAGAGGCTTCTGGTTCGATTTCGAGTCTTTCTTGCCTTTCGGTGCGACCAGCAGGATTTTGAGCGGTTTTTCCGATGTCGACCGTTCGCCGTTTGTTGTAACCATTGTCCTTGTAAAAACAGATGTTTGGCTTGGCGCGTGGCTCAGGTTCGGCTGCTTTGCCGTGGCCCGGTATGCTGTGCCGTTGAAGGCTTTGCCGTTCCTGCGCCGGCCCGCCTGAACAATCAGTATAGTAAAATCGTCGGGATAAAAACAACGTTCACGGGGATTTTCAGCACGTGCGGCGGTTGCGAAAATCTGATGCGACGAAGGGCGGCTTTCTTTTTCCCCGTCACGATTTTATTCCTATATTCATCATGCTTTTTCAGTCGCGGGGCGTGCAGCCGGGCAGCTTTTCGCGGCGTTTTCAAACAATCGCCTTCATCCAACGATTCAGGAAATCATGCCTCGCTATACTCCCGAGCAGCTGGCAATGCGCAATGCTTCCGTATGGACCGATGTCCAGCTCATTCTCGCTCCTATCCAGTTCATTGTATTTCTCACGGGGGTCGCGGTGACGGCCGTCTATGCCGTAAACAGCGACCTTTTCAGCTTTTACTGGGTCAGTCTGGCCATTCTTTTCAAGACCTTTCTGTTCGGCCTGCTGCTGGTGACCGGGGCTTATTTCGAGAAGCAGATCTTCGATAAATGGATCTACGGCAAGGAGTTCCTCTGGGAGGACGTGGGCAGCACGGTCGCCGCCGTTTTTCATCTGCTGTACTTCGTCATGGCATACATGGGCTTTCCCGAGGACGTTCTGATCTGGGAGGCTTTTCTCGCCTATTTTACCTATGTGGTCAACGCCCTGCAGTATCTCGTGCGGATCATTCTCGAAAAACACAATGAGCGGCGGATGAAAGCCGACGGCGTCGTGTAGGCGTTCCCGATATCGTGAATTCTAAAAAGTAACCGGTTATGCTGAAAGGCAGTTTCAAGAGCCTCTGGAACAGGGCTGTGTTTTTTGTGGGTATCCTCTGGTTCGTTCTGGTCTACCTTGTCTGGAACTCGGGGCAACTGGAGACGGCTGCGGACCGGAGTGTTTTTGCAGCCGTTGTAATCGCCGGATTCCTGCTTGTTTACGTGTCCGGTTTTCTGATCGAATCTCGCCACCGCAAAAAGCAGGCGGGACAATAGCCTCATATGGACTCCCCCGCCGGCGGGGAGTCTACCTCAACTCCCCTCGCGCCGCTATATCGGCTTCAGAACAGCATATATCCGCCTGAACCTTGCAGAGCATGCTTTCCGTCGCCTGTTGCATGATCTGTGACATGATGGTTTCGCTCATGAATTTCAGGACCATTTCCGGCATCAGGTTGAGCGGAAAGGAGAGCTTGAAGTCGAGTGTGATATTTGTTTCGAAATGAACGGAGGTCTTGTTGTCGGGAAGATGAACGAGGCAGATTTCGGCATCCGCGGCCCCGACAAAGGTGTTTTCGCTCCTGATGCTGATGTCCGGAACGGTTTCCGCCGATATCCAGCGGATCAGTTTCCCGCCGTTTTCTCCCTGGCCGTTTCCCTGGTGTTGCGAGGCGCATTTCGTCAGCACGTCGCTTCCCGGAGGGAGGTGCTCCACGTCCTGGCGGACGAAAAAGATCGCCACGATAGGATTTTTTCGCGGGTCTTCGACTTCAAACGTCCACTGGAAAATGCCGAGATCGGCATGGTAATCGATATTTTTGCAATACGGGTTGCATTTCAGTATGCGATGATGATCCGAGAAATAGTCCGCGGAATCGTGCAGGCAGGATTCCAGAACGACCTGGGCTTTGCTTTTTCCGACAACTTCCATAATGAAATCTCTGACATTGAAATATACCTCTGACGGCTTTGTTAAACGCTCGATCGCCTTACACAGTTCCGCTTGTCCGGCGGGCCGGGCTTCTTTTCCCTGCGAACGCTTTTTTCGCGGGCTTTTGCCGGAGGCGGGCCTGCACGACCCCGGCAACTGTTTGGAAGGGCGATTTTTTTTTGTATGTTCCATACCTATACGGGGTATGGGTATTTTATTTGAATACTGACGGAACCCTTTGCAAGCAGATGCCGGATGAAGCGTTATGGATGATATCGTTACGAGGTTGAAAAAGGTCAACGGCCAGATTCTCGGTCTCATCAGGATGATGGAGCAGGAGGAGCCGTGTGAAAAGGTTATCGTGCAGTTTCAGGCTGCGAAGGCTGCGCTGGACAAGACCTATTCAATGGTTCTGAGCGGTAGCCTGAAAGAGTGCCTGAGCCAGCGGGATTCGGAGAATATCGACAGGATTCTGAAGCTGATATCGAAAAAATGAGGCCGGTACGCGGCGCCGGGAGTTTCATGAACGGTTTTATCAATCAATGAATTCTAATACAACAGCAAGTATGCGCAGGTTGAACAACTATGTTTTCGGGTGCGTGGCGGCGGTTTTTCTGTTGTTGCCGGCGGAGCGGGTTTCAGCGGAGACCGTGAGGCTCTCGCTCGACCGGGCTATCGAGCTGGCGGAAGAGAATAACTACGCCCTCAAGGCCGCGAAGGCAAGGGTCGATCAGGCCGAGGCGAGGTATGTTCAGAGCCGCAAGGCATATCTGCCGAAAGTCACCCTTTCGGAAACCTTCGTCGCCACCGACGACCCGGCCGCGGTTTTTTCCTACAAGCTGCGACAGGGAGGCATCACGGCAGCCGATTTCAATCCGGCCGTAATGAACGATCCTGACGATATTTCAAATTTCCAGGCGGGTGTCGAAGTCCTGCAGCCTCTCTACAACAGGGATGCGATGATCGGCCGTTCCGCCGCCAGGGCGGATCGCAAATCACGGGAACACATGCTCCGCAGGACGGGCGACACCGTATCGCTCGAGGTGAAGAAAGCCTACTACGGCCTTGTACTGGCACGAAAAAACCTCGAAGCGATCAATCGTTCGATAGGCGCCATGCGCCGACATGACCGGGAAGCAGGGAAGGCCTACGCGAGCGGTCTGATCACAAAATCCGACAAGTTGTCGACGGCGGTTCGTCTGTCGGAGCTTTCGGAGCAGAAAATGATGATCGAGGACGAGATAACGGCTGCCGGAGACGGGTTGCGTTTTCTGCTCGGCCTCGGGCAGGACGTCGATATCGTGCCTGTCTCCGGACTCGATACAGGCAGTATCGTCATTCCCTCCGACGAACCGGTTCTCGGTGAGAACCGGGCCGATCTCAAGGCCATGGAGGCCTCGGCCGAGGCTGCCGGGTACCAGTACGACATGGCCAGGGCGCAGTGGCTGCCGAGAGTCAACGCGTTTCTCCAGCAGAACTGGAACGATGAGGATTTTCCGGGCATGGACAACGGCAACTGGATGCTGGGCGTCAACATGCGGTGGACGATTTTCGACGGTTACGCCTCCATAGGCAAGGCGCAGGAAGCCAGGGCGACCGAGATGGAGGCCCGTTACCGTTACGAAGAAGCGAGGGACAAGGGGCGCTACGAGATACGCAAGGCCTATCGCATGCTCAGAACGGCAAGGGCGAGAATCAATGTCGCCGATCAGGCGCTCAGGGAGGCGAAGGTCAGTCTCGATTTTATCGGGGAACGGTACCGTTCCGGCCAGGCCATGACCTTCGAGCTGCTCGCCAGGGAGCAGGCCTACACCTATGCCCAGCTTCGTCTGAACAGGGCGAAATACGATCTGATCATGGCCGGCAACGAACTCGGATACTACAGCGGAAAATAAACCGAAATCAACACGGACGCAGAAAATGAAATACAGAGCTTTTCTTGTATGTGTCGCCTTTCTTCCTCTTCTCGTCGGATGCGGGGGCGAGAAATCCGAAACGGTCGAGGAGGCCTCTTCGAGTGAAATTGTGACGGTCCGGGGGATGGAGAAAGTATCGGCTGTCACCGGAGCCTCGAACCGTACCGTGCTGGTGGTTCCGGCTTCCGCTCTTTTCAGGCGGGGGCAGCTCGAAGGGGTGCAGGTCGTCGGGGCCGACAGCGTCATGGCGATTCGCTGGGTCCGGACCGGCGACGAGACACCTGCCGGTGTAGAGGTTCTCAGCGGGCTCGACGAGGGTGAAGTGGTGATCGTTCCCCATGATCCCGGGGTCGGTGAGGGATTCAAGGTAACAATCAAGCAGTAAAGGAGGGTTCCGCAGATGAGAGAAGGTATCGCGGGCAGGCTTGCGAAGATGTTCATCAATTCCAAGCTGACGCCCCTGCTCATGCTGACCGCCCTTCTCGTGGGCGTGCTCGCGACGTTCATGACCCCCAGGGAGGAGGAGCCGCAGATTTCCGTTCCCCTGGTGGACCTCTACTTCAGCTATCCCGGCGGCAGTGCGAAAGAGGTCGAGGAAAGAGTGGCCAAGCCGGTCGAAAAGTACCTTACGGAAATCGACGGGGTGGATTACGTCTATTCGACCTCCCGGAAGGATTTCGCGCTGGTCACGGTGCGTTACAACGTCGGGGACGATACCGAGGAGAGCATGGTCAAGCTCTGGGCGACCATCATGAAGAACATGGACAGGATGCCGAGGGGAATGCAGTTTCCTCTCGTCAAGAAGGTATCCATCGACGATGTGCCGGTGCTGACCCTGACGTTCTGGAGCGACAGTTACGGGCCTTACGATCTCAGGAGAGTGGCCGCGCAGGTTAGCGACGAACTGAAGAAAATCGAGAATATCGGTGACGTCAACCTCCAGGGAGGCCTCAGGCGGCAGCTTCGGGTGGTGCTCGACAAGGAAAAACTGCTGCGCTACAGGGTCACGCCGTTGCAGATCACGCAGCAGATACAGGCATCGAACAGCCAGCTCACCGCAGGCACGTTCCAGGGGATGAACCGGGAGTTCACGGTCAAGACCGGCGAGTTTCTCAAGAGCGCGGAGGATGTGCGCAACGTGGTCGTGGGCATATACAATTCCGAGCCGGTCTATCTCAAGGATGTGGCCCGGGTCTTCGACGGTCCGGAAGAGGTGGAGAACTACGCCTTTTTCGGGTTCGGGGCGGCTTCCCATGAAAAGGGAACGCGAGGGGAGCATCCGGCGGTGACGCTGACCGTGGCGAAGCGCAAGGGCACCGACGCGACAGCGCTCGCCGACAAGGTTCTCGAAAAAATCGAAGCGCTCAGGGGCAGCGTGATCACTACGGGTATCAACGTTACCGAAACCAGGAATTACGGCGAGACCGCCTCTGAGAAAGTATTCACCCTGCTGGAACACCTCTTCGGCGCGGTGGTCGCCGTCACGATCGTCGTCGGCCTCTTTCTGGGCTGGCGCGGAGGGCTCGTGGTGTTCGCATCGGTGCCCATCACCTTCGCGCTGACCCTTCTGGTGTATTACCTGTTCGATTACACTCTCAACAGGGTCACGCTGTTCGCGCTGATATTCGTTACGGGCATCGTCGTCGACGACTCTATCATCATCGCCGAAAACATACACCGGCATTTCTCCATGCGGAGAATGCCGAAACTCCAGGCGGCTATCGCGGCCATCAACGAGGTCGGCAATCCGACGATTCTGGCCACCTTCACGGTCATCGCTTCCGTTCTGCCCATGGTGTTCGTTTCGGGTCTCATGGGCCCTTACATGAGCCCCATGCCTATCGGCGCTTCGCTTGCGATGATCTTTTCACTCTTTGTCGCGCTCATAGGCACCCCCTGGCTTGCGTTCCGGCTGCTGAAGGCCGAGGAGGGGCACGCCGAGGAGTACGATATCAGGAAGTCCGTCTATTACAGGGTGTTCGACAGGGGGCTTTCCCCGCTGCTCGACAGCTGGTGGAAGGCCGCGATCGCATATGCTTTCGTCGTACTGCTGCTGTTGGGCTCCATAGCCATGATTCCGCTCAAGATGGTCGAGCTGAAGATGCTGCCGTTCGACAACAAGAGCGAGTTCCAGGTGATCATCGATATGCCTGAAGGCACGACCCTCGAACAGACCGCAAGGGCGACGAAAGATATCGTTTCAGCCCTCAGGGACGTTCCAGAAGTCGAGGACTACCAGTACTATGTCGGTACGAACGCACCGATAAACTTCAACGGCCTTGTGCGTCACTACTACCTCAGGCAGGCCGACAACATGGCCGACATCCAGGTGAATCTCGTCGACAAGGGAGATCGTTCCGACCAGAGCCACGCCATCGCAAAGCGGGTGAGGCCGAAGGTTCAGGAAATCGCCCGTAAATACAACGCCAACGCCAAGGTCGTCGAGGTGCCTCCCGGTCCGCCGGTGCTCTCGACCATCGTCGCGGAGGTCTACGGTCCCGATCAGAAACAGCAGATCGAGCTTGCGCGCAGGATCAGGGCCATCATGGAGGATACCCCCGGGGTCGTCGATGTCGACTGGATGGTGGAGGACGACGAGAAGGTTTACGACCTGGTGATCGACAAGCGCAAGGCGGCTTTCAGGGGAGTGACGACCGAACAGATCACCAATACCCTGCGCATGGCGCTCGACGGCGCGGAGGTGGGGCTGCTGCACACGGACACCGAGCTCGAACCGGTGGGTATCGAGGTTCGACTGCCGCTTGCCGAGAGGGCTTCGATTCTCGATCTCGACGGGATCCGTGTCAAGTCGCAGGGAATGAACTCGATGACGACGAGGCTTCCGGCCGGGGAGATGATCCCCCTTTCCGAGCTGGTGACCGTCAGGGAGCAGATCGAGGATAAAAGCATCTACCGAAAGGACCTCAAGAACGTCGTCTATGTGACGGCCGACGTGGCCGGGGCGACCGAAAGCCCGGTGTATGCGATGCTCGATATGGACAAACGGATCGGGGAGCTTGAAATGCCCGGCGGCTACAAGATCGCCCCGCTCTATACGTCGGCGCCGTTCAGCGAGGACCGGCTTGCGATGAAGTGGGACGGTGAGTGGCAGATCACCTTCGAGGTCTTCAGGGACCTCGGTACGGCATTCGCCGTCGTGCTGGTCATCATCTACCTGCTGATCGTCGGGTGGTTCCAGTCGTTCAGGACGCCGCTCGTGATGATGGTCGCCATACCGCTGAGCCTTGTAGGCATCATTCCCGGCCATTTCATCCACGGAGCGTTCTTCACGGCGACCAGCATGATCGGCATGATCGCCCTGGCGGGCATCATGGTGAGAAACTCGGTGCTCATCATCGACTTCATACAGCTGAGGATGCAGGACGGCGTCGATCTGAAGCACGCGGTTATCGAGTCGGCCGCCGTCCGTACCCGGCCGATTCTCCTGACGGCGGGAACCGTGGTCATCGGAGCCATCGTCATCCTGTTCGACCCGATTTTCCAGGGACTGGCTATCTCTCTGATGTGGGGGGCTCTTCTGTCGACGATTCTGACGCTCGGCGTCGTGCCGCTCACCTACTATCTGATGGAAAAGAACAAGGTCAAATAAAACTCATTATCCCGGAAGATTATGAAGTTTCTTGCAATCATGGGGCACGAGGAGACCCGTCCGCAGGTACGGGATCTCTTCAGGCGGTTTCAGGTGCTGATGTTCAGCAACATGTCCATCAAGGGCTGCTACTGCGACAAGGGGATCACCGAGCAGGGCTGGTGGCCCTCCGACAAGGGGGTGGGCTCCTATTCGTCGATGTGTTTCGCCATTCTCGAAGACGAGAAGGCCGACATGATCATCGGGGAACTGGAGAAAAACCCGATCGCCATAGAGCCGGATTTTCCCGCGAGGGCTTTCGTCATGAACGTTGAAAAAATGGTCTGAGCATGTATCTGAAGCAATTTCGCACGGGCGGGGACAGGAACTTCGGTTATCTCGTCGCCGACGAGGAGAGCCGCAGGGCATTCGTCGTCGATCCGTCCTACAGTCCCGCCTTGATCGTCGACGAGGCGCGCGAGCGGGAGTTCGACATCCGCTACGTTTTTTCGACCCACGGCCATCACGATCATGTCAACGGCAATGCCGAGATGGCGCGAATGACCGGTCGCACGCCGCTGCTGTATGGCTCGGTCTGCCCCGAAACGGGCATCCGGATCGAAGACGGGGCATTGCTTCCTCTCGGAAAACTCTTGATTCGTGTGCTTCATACTCCCGGCCACACTCCGGATTCGATCTGCATTCATGCCGGAGATGCGGTTTTTACCGGTGATACGCTCTTTGTCGGCAAGGTCGGCGGCACCGACCTCGGTCGGGAAGCCCTTGACGAGTATCGTTCGCTGCACGAGAAGCTGCTCGCGCTTCCCGGCGAAACCAGGGTTTTCCCCGGTCACGATTACGGCTCGGCTCCGGAGTCCACGATAGCGCATGAACGGGAGAGCAATCCGTTTCTCCTTCAGCCGGATCCCGAGACGTTCATCGACCTCAAGCGAAACTGGGCCGCCTACAAACAGGCTCACGGTATCCGATAACCTGACGGGCCCGCGGCCTCCGACGCCGGAAGGAGGCAAATAGCCGGGCCGCCCCTCTCCTGCCGGAACGTTTCCCTGTTTCTCCCTCCGACGGCTTTTGCTGTCTTGTGAACAGCGATTATTTTTTGTACATTTACCTTTCACGCCCGTTAGGCGGTGAGAGGTGTTTTCCGCCGTCTTGCCCGGACACTTTTTGTCGATACAGGCCGGCTCCGGTCGACGGAGACGGCAACGAAATGTTCATCCCTTATTAACTATAGGTATATCGATATGGATCAGCTTGTAAAATTGCGCACATTGCCGGTATCCGCCCTCATGCAGAAGGATTTTCACACCATCAAGGGCAGCTCCACCGTTGCGGAAGCCATTCAGCTCATGAAACGGACGAACGAGAGCGGTATTGTCGTCGAACCTCGCAACGAGGATGACTGCTACGGTATCGTGACCGAAAAGGACATTCTCGAAAAAGTGATCGATCCCGGCGAAGACGTGCATCGCGATCCATGGAACACGCCTGTTTTCCAGATCATGAGCAAGCCCATCATCAGCATCAACCCCGAGCTGAGGATAAAGTACGCATTGCGTCTGATGAAGCGCACCAACGTCCGTCGTCTGACGGTAATGGAATCGAACAAGGTGATCGGCGTGCTCAACATGACCGACGTTCTCCATGCCGTCGAGGAGCTTCCCGTCCATGACGACCATGTAGCATTGTAACAGCCCGCCGGTTTCGAGAAGACATTCTTCGCTTAAACGCATCAGTTATTCACAGAAAAGGCGGACCCGCACGCGCCCGTGCGGGTCCGGATAATCGCTGAAGCTGCGCTACGCGGTTTCAGGAAGGAGATCAGAGTGTATGAAGCCATTTGATATAGTTGTGGTCGGTGGCGGCGGCGCGGGTTTGTATGCGGCCATGGAGGCCATGAAAACCAACCCTTCGCTGAATATCGCCGTGCTGTCCAAGGTATACCCGAACCGTTCGCATACCTCGGCCGCGCAGGGAGGCGCCAACGCCGCCCTGGCCAACAAGGCAAAGGACGATACGGTCGAGATGCATGTGTTCGACACCATCAAGGGCAGCGACTACCTGGCCGACCAGGATGCGGCCGAAGTGCTGTGTTCGGAAGCCCCCAAAATCATCAGGGAGCTCGACAATATCGGTACGCCGTGGTCGAGGATGGATGACGACACCATCGCCCAGCGTCCTTTCGGCGGCGCCGGAAGACCCCGCTGCTGCTACTGCGCCGACAAGACCGGTCATACCATTCTGCAGACCCTTTACGAACAGTGTCTGCGCAAAGGCGTCTTTTTCTTCAACGAATATTTCGTGCTGAGTCTCGCAGTCGACGGCAGCCGCTCGAAGGGGCTGATTGCCATGAACATGCGGACCGGAAAGGTCGAGGCCTTTCCTGCACGGACGGTTATTTTCGCGACCGGGGGATATGCCAAGATGTACTGGAACCGCTCCAGCAACGCAGCGGGTAACAGCGGCGACGGACAGGCGATCGCTTATCGTGCGGGTATTCCCCTCAAGGATATGGAGTTCGTGCAATTCCACCCCACCGGCCTGAGAAAGAGCGGGCTTCTGGTTACCGAAGGCGCCAGGGGCGAGGGCGGCTACCTCGTCAACAACAAGGGCGAGCGTTTCATGAACCGTTACGCGCCGGAGAAAATGGAACTCGGCCCGCGCGATCTCGTTTCCCGTTCGATCGAGACGGAAATTCTCGAAGGCCGCGGGTTCGACAGTCCCGCCGGTCAGTATATGCATCTCGATCTCACGCACCTCGGCGCGGACCTGATCAAGTCGCGGCTTCCCCAGATCCGTGAAATGTCGATGTACTTCGAAGGCGTCGATCCCATCGACGAGCCTATTCCGATCAGGCCTACCGCCCATTATTCCATGGGAGGGATCGATACCGATATTTTCGGGCGCACGCCCATGGAAGGAGTTTACGCCGCCGGCGAAGCAGCCTGCGTTTCCGTGCACGGCGCGAACCGTCTCGGCGGCAATTCGCTGCTCGAGATTCTGGTGTTCGGTAGAATCGCCGGGCACACCGCCGCCGAAGAGGCCGGGAAGTTCGAGCCGGGAGAGATATCGCAGGCCGAAGTACAGGGGGCAGAGGAGGAGCTTCGCGAACTCATGCGTCCTTCGGGCCATTACGAACGCTACGGAGCCCTTCGTGAAGAACTCGGCGAGACGCTCGCGACCAATGTGGGTATTTTCCGCGAAGCCCCGAAGATACAGAAAGGCATTGCCGATATCAGCGAGCTCAAGGATCGTTTCAGGCACGTTCGCGTGTTCGATACGAGCGATGTGTTCAACACCAATCTCATGCAGGTGCTCGAGCTGCGCAACATGCTCGACCTTGCCGAGACCGTCGCTGCCGGAGCCTATGTCAGGGAGGAGAGCAGGGGCTCTCATACCCGGACCGATTTCCCGCAACGCGATGACGAGAACTGGCACAAGCATACGACCTATACGTTTGTCGGAGGCAAACCCGAGATCGGGGAAAAGCCGGTCACCATGGGCAAGTACGAGCTACAGGAAAGAACTTATTAAACAAACCCCGAGTTGGCCGTCCGGTGTGCATGCCGGACAATTCCGCGGAGGAGCGGTCGGCGGGTACGGATACGCATCGACAACGGATTCCGGCCCGCCGAAGGCTGGTCAACTTATACAAAACTCAGCAGGACGGGAGTTATGGGAGAGCATAAAGAAGAAATGAGGGACGTGACCTTCAGGGTGAGCCGGTTCAATCCCCAGGTTGACAACAAGCCCTATTTTGACGATTACACCATTCCGGTTGAAAAAGGTATCACCGTTCTCAGGGCCCTCAACTATATCAAGGAGCATGTGGATGCGACCGTAAGCTTCAGGGCGTTCTGCCAGGCGGGCATTTGCGGATCCTGCGGCATGCGGATCAACGGGATTTCCAAACTTGCCTGTACGACGCAGGTGTGGGACGAACTCTCCCGGTGCAGGGTTCCGAACGTCATCAAGATCGAGCCGCTGCGCAACATGCCGCTCGTCAAGGATCTCATCGTCGACATGGATCCGATGGTGGACAAGATGAAGCACTATTCCAACTGGGTGGAATCCGTCATGCCCGAGGAGCGCATGGGTGAAAAGGAATTCCTCATACCCGAAGAAGAGTTTCTCGAGTACGACAAGGCCACCGACTGCATCCTCTGCGCTTCCTGCATGTCCGAGTGCTCCATTCTCAGGGCGAACAAGGAGTATGTGGGGCCGGCTATTCTGCTCAAATCGCACCGGATGAACGTCGACAGCCGCGACGGCATTCATGACAAGCGCATGGCCGGGCTGGTGAAGGATCACGGCGTGTGGGACTGCACGCACTGCTACCGCTGTCAGGAAACCTGCGTCAAAAGCATTCCCATCATGGACGCCATTCACGGTGTTCGCGAAGACGCGCTCGCGTCCAGGGGAGTCAAGGATACAAGCGGCGCGAAACACGCGGAGGCCTTCATGGAGGATCTGCAGAAGAAAGGCAAACTGGTCGAGGCCACGCTGCCAATCAGGACCAACGGCATGGCCTGGACCCTGAAAAACCTTCTGCCGATGGCGTTCAAGATGATCATCAAACGCAGGACGCCGCCGCCGCCGCCGCTTGTCAAGCCGGCCAAGGGGATCAAGAAATTCCGTGAGGAATTGCAGGAGATGAGCGAGCACATCAAGCGGGACCGGAAGGACAATCATAAATAAACATGGAGAAAAGCGGTATGAAGCGGTATGCATATTATCTCAGCTGCATCAACGAGTCCATGACGAAAGAGGTGGACCGCTCCCTGGAGCTCTGGCAGAAAGACCTCGATGTCGATTTTGTCAAGCTGCATGAAAGCACCTGCTGCGGTGGAAGCAATCTCGATTATGTCAGTCCGAAGCATTTCGCGCTTGTCAACGGGAGAAACATCGCCCTGGCCGAGAAGCTCGGTCTCGATCTCGTCACATCCTGCAATACCTGTCTGCTGACGATACGCAGTGCCAAGAAAAAGCTCGACGAATCGACGGAACTCCGCGACGAGGTGAACGGTATTCTCGAGAAGGAAGGGCTGGAATACAAGGGCACTTCCGATGTCCGTCATCTGCTCTGGGTATTGAACGAGGATGTCGGTCTCGATACCATTCGCGAGAAAGTCAAGGTTCCCCTGACGAACTATCGGATCGCACCGTTCTACGGATGTCATATCCTGCGTCCTTCCACGGTTCTCGGAAAGGACAATCCCCTCCAACCGTCGTCTCTCGACAGCCTCATAGAGGCCCTCGGCGGCCAGACCATCGCCTACGAGCACAAGAACAAGTGCTGCGGCTTCCATACGCTGCTCGTGGCGGAGGAAGAATCGCTCAGCGTCGCGGCGGAAGCGCTCGGGGAGGCGATCGATGCGAAAGCCGACTTTATCGTCACGCCCTGTCCGCTCTGCCATACCGTTCTCGACGGCTACCAGTCAAAGGCGCTCAAACAGGCCAACATCAAAAAATCGATTCCGGTTTTTCATCTGTCCGAAATGGTCGGTCTTGCGCTCGGCTACACTCCCCGCCAGCTCGGTATCAAACGTCATATCGTGACCTGAGTGTTTCGGGGATTACGGGCGGCGGGTCATGAAGGCAAGCCCTTCACGGCGTGTCGCACTGTTTTAAAAAAGAGCAAAAAAACGTAGCTTAGCACTTTCTTGAGAAAGCTTTCACTGCGACTCCATACCACAGAAGCGGTGGGAAGCGCTTCCGATAACTTGTCAAAACATTGCATTGCATGCTCAAAAATGATCTTTTTCTTCGGGCGTTGAAGCGGCAGCCGGTGCCAAGGACCCCGATCTGGGTGATGCGTCAGGCAGGACGTTATCTGCCGGAGTACCGTGCGGTCAGGGAAAAAACGGATTTTCTCACTCTCTGCAAAACCCCTGAGCTGGCTACGGAAGTTACCATCCAGCCCGTTGATATCATTGGCGTGGACGCGGCAATCATTTTCTCCGATATCCTTGTCGTCAACGAAGCCATGGGCATGAACGTCGAGATCATCGAATCCAAGGGTATCAGGCTGACTCCGCCGATCCGCTCCCAGGTCGATATCGACCGCCTGATCATTCCCGATGTGGGCGAAAAGCTCGGTTATGTCATGGATGCCATCAGGCTCACCAAGAAAGAACTCGACAACAGGGTGCCGCTGATCGGTTTTTCCGGAGCCGCATGGACCCTCTTTACCTATGCTGTCGAGGGAGGCGGGTCGAAGAACTACGCTTTCGCGAAGAAGATGATGTACCGCGAACCCCAGATGGCCCACATGCTCCTGAGCAAGATTTCCAGCGTCATTACCGATTACCTGCTGATGCAGATCGAGTCGGGCGCGGACGCCGTTCAGATTTTCGACTCATGGGCGAGTGCGCTGTCCGAGGACGACTACCGCGAGTTCGCGCTGCCGTATATCAAGGAGAGCGTTCAGGCCGTCAAGACCAAGTACCCCGACATACCCGTGATCGTCTTCTCGAAGGACTGCAATACCATCCTGTCGGATATAGCCGATACCGGTTGTGACGCGATGGGACTGGGCTGGAACATGGATATCGCCAAAGCCCGTGCGGAGCTTAAGGACCGCGTCGCGCTTCAGGGTAACATGGATCCGACGGTTCTGTACGGAACGCATGACAGGATCAGGGCGGAAGCCGCGAAGATTCTCAGGCAGTTCGGTCAGCATACCGAGAAATCCGGGCACGTGTTCAATCTCGGTCACGGCATCCTTCCCGATGTCGCCCCGGAAAACCTCAAATGCCTGGTTGACTTCGTCAAGGAGGAGAGCACGAAATATCACTGACCTTTCACCGGTCTCTTTCCGCCGCCCGGTTTCACGACCGGGCGGATTTTTTTACGGGGAGTTACACGTTTTGTTGCCGTATCCTGCGATACGGTTTTTTTATTTTACCGGGAGGAGCGTATCGCTTACAGAACGAAGAACACCGCAATGTCCGCAGGACGGCGGAACGAACCGTAAACGGGGTCCGAAAATGAAGAAGCAAGGAACGCTAAAGGAAACGCTGCAGCATATCATTTTCGATTACAATACCGTGCCCGCCAAGATGTTCGATCTTGTGCTGATAGCGGCGATCATCCTCAGTGTCACGGTTGTGATGTTCGACAGCGTGGGCTGGATACATGAAGAGTACGGGGGGCTTCTCTACGGTTTCGAGTGGTTTTTCACGGTGCTGTTTACCGTGGAGTACGTCCTTCGACTCTACGCTTCGGCGCCGAGGCTGAAATACGCGACGAGCTTCTACGGCATCATCGATTTCCTGGCTATACTGCCGACCTACTTCAGTCTTTTTTTCCCTGGGTCGCAATATCTTCTTGTCATCCGCTTTTTCAGGGTCCTGCGTATTTTCAGACTGTTGAAGCTCATGAAGTTCGTGAGCGAGGGCGAGATGGTCGTCGCTTCCCTCAAGGCATCGTTCCGCAAGATTTTCGTGTTCTGGTTCTTCATCATCGTGCTGGTCAGCATCATCGGAGCGCTCATGTACATGATAGAAGGCGAGGAAAACGGTTTCCACAGTATTCCGGAAGGGGTCTACTGGGCGATTGTCACCGTGACGACCGTCGGGTTCGGAGATATCTCGCCCCAGACGACCGTCGGCAGGGCGCTGGCTTCCCTGCTCATGATTACCGGCTACAGTGTTATCGCGGTTCCTACGGGAATCGTGTCGGTGGAGATGGCAGTGATGAACAAGAAAATGGATGCCGATCTCCTGCGGCAGGATCGCTGCTGCTCCTCCGTCAGTCACGACGAGGACGCGAAATACTGCAAGGTCTGCGGGCGGCCGCTCGGCTGAAGGATTACTTCCTGAAAGGCCCGATGACGCCGTACTCTATCTTTACGGGCTTTATCCTGTAGGTGAGCACAGGGCGGTAGGCATGCTCGGACACGGTTTCGGCCACGCTTCCGTTGATCAGGTGCGAAATGCCCGATCTGCCGTGTGTCGGCACGCATATCATGTCCGCCTGTATGTCCCGTGCGAAGTGCACGATGCCCTCCTCCTCGCTGTCGTCGTTGTAGATATTCAGGGTGTAATTCGACAGCGTCTGTTCCCCGGCGAAGCTTTCCATGAGCTGGCGCGTGTAGCGGCTGGTCTCGAAATGCGCCCTTGTGTTGACTCTCAGCAGATGGATCGTGGCATCGTAGAGTTCCGCGAATTTCACGAGCGAGGAAAATCCCTGCGCGATTTCTCCATAGAAGTTCGACGCGAAAACGATATTGGAGAGTGAGAACAACGACATCGGCTCCTTGATCGTCAGCACGGGAGTCGTCGCATGCTGTATGACTTTTTCGGTCGTCGAACCGACGAGTATGCGGTTGATTCCCCTGCGGCCGTGGGACCCCATGACGATAAGGTCGAAGTTTTCCGCGGCGGCTTTCGACGATATTTTCTCGTACGGGGTATCGAAATCAAGCGAATAGCTCATCCTGATGTCGTCGCATTCCCCGCATTCGACCGTCTCGGCGAGGCGATTTTCGATCTGTTCCAGTACGTTCGTGTCGCCGAGGGCCTGGTACGCCATGATATCGCTGATTTCCGGATAGTCCGGAACCTCGATGACGTGATAGAGGTGCACTTCCGCGCCGCTTTTGCGTGCTATGCCGACGGCTGCTCCAAGCGCATAGGAGGACTGGTCGGAAAAATCCGTGGGAACGAGGATTTTGTTCATGGCGTCATTCAACCTGGTTGATACCTTTTTCTTAAAGGTAAAAAATAGCGCGTCCCGCGAAAAACTCTCCATCCGTTTCTCCGTATTCTCTGCCGGTGCGGCCGAAGGAACCGGCGGCGTGACGATTATTGAAACGAACCGTGGAGGTTTTACTATATTACCTGCTGGTAATAAGGGTTATCCATTGTCGAAAGAGTGTATGGAGGTTCACGGCGGGGAAGAGCATATGGGGGATTTCGTCCGCCGGACGATGCGTTACAGCGCCGATCTCGTCGGACGCGTGGCGGACAGCCGGAAAGGAGAGATCGTGTCCATGGCCGGTATCATCGCCGACGTTTTCCGGGCGGACGGCAAGATGCTCATCTGCGGCAACGGGGGCAGTGCTTCGGACGCGCAGCATCTTGCGACCGAGCTGACAATTCGTTACAGAAAGAGCGTCCGGAGAAGGGCGCTGCCCGCCATAGCGCTTTCGGCGGATACTTCCGCGCTGACCGCGGGGGCGAACGATCTCGGTTACGACCAGGTGTTCGCCCGGCTTGTCGAGGCTTACGGGAGAAGCGGGGACGTGCTTCTCGGTATCTCGACCAGCGGTAACAGCATGAGCGTCTATAACGCGCTTTGCAGGGGCCGCTCGATCGGTATGCATACGCTGGCCCTGCTCGGCGGCGACGGCGGCAGGATCAGGGAGGTTTCGGACCTTTCGGTCATCGTTCCCTACTCGGAAGCGGCGGATCGCGTTCAGGAGTGTCATATAGTGATCGGCCATGTCATTATCGACTGCATCGAGCGGATGCTGGGGTATTGCGACGATCTTCCCGAAACCGGACAGTAACGCTAACCGAAAAAAAGTTCCTATGACTATCAGGACCATAGAAGGCGCACTCGACGCCAGGGATGCCAGGTTCGCCCTGGTTGTTTCACGCTTCAACGATTTTATCGGCCAGAAGCTTGTCGAAGGTGCTCTTGACTGTATTCTCCGTCACGGAGGTTCGGAAGAGCATATCGAGGTATTCAAATGCCCCGGATCGTTCGAGCTGCCCGCCGTGGCGAAAAAAGCGGCTCTTTCCGGCCGTTACGATGCGGTGATAACCCTGGGGGCCATCATCAGGGGCGCCACGGCCCATTTCGACGTTATCGCGGCCGAAGCGACGAAAGGGATCGCCCAGGCCGGTCTCGATACCATGGTGCCGGTCACTTTTGGCGTTCTGACGACCGACAATCTCGAACAGGCTATCGAGCGGGCGGGGACGAAGGCGGGAAACAAGGGGTTCGACGCCGCAATGGCCGCCATCGAAATGGTCAATCTCTACCGGCAGCTGTAAATCTGCGACGTCGCCCGCAGCGCCCTCATGTTTCGTTCGGTTTCTTCCGGAGCGCGGTTTGCAGTGACCGCGCTTTTTTTCGGAATGCCGCCGATGCCGGGGAGGACCGCCCGGCTTTTTTCCGGAACGTGACGCGGCATTCCTCACGCTGAAAAGGAGATGACCATGAAAACCGGTTCAGGTAAAACAGTGCTGGCGGGGCTTGCCGGCGGCATCGCCATGAACGTTGTCATGCTGCTGACCTTCCGGCTTCTCGCTTTCGGGTGGAACGGCGGGGGTATCCTGCTCGAATCGTCCATCCAGAGTCGCAAGCTCATCGCGGTCTGGACCGAAATCGAGCCGATACCGCTTGTTGTCGATACGCCGCTGCCGATCATGCTCGGTATCGTGCTTTTCGGCGTGTTTCATGCATGGCTATACCGCCAGCTTGCTCCGCAGTGGCCGCCGGGTGTGTTGCGACGCGGCATGCGTTTCGGCGCGATCGTCTTCGTCATGACCTTTCTTTTCTGGGAGTTTTTCACGCCTTTCAACATGTTCGGCGAGCCGTTGCGGCTCATCGCCCTGGAGCTCGTGTTCTGGGCATGCATCGCCGCCGCTGACGGCCTGGCTATCTCCGCGGTCATGGAGCGTGGAACGGAGGAGGTGTGAAGTGCTGAAAGAATTTTCCGGGGTCGCGCTCGAGTGCGTCCGCGGCGATATCGCCGACCAGCCGGACATGGACGCCGTCACGAACGCCGCCAACGCATGGCTGAAGCCGGGCGGAGGAGTCGCGGGAGCGCTGCATCGTGCCGCCGGTCCGGGGCTCGAGGAAGAGTGCCGCCCTCTGGCGCCGATTCGCTGCGGCGAGGCCGTCGTCACGGGAGCGCACGAGCTTGCGAACCGTTACGTGATACACTGTCTCGGTCCGGTGTACGACAGGGACGACCCTGCGGAAGAGCTGCTGGCTTCCTGCTATCGCAACGCGCTCGATCGGGCTGATGCGCTGGGCGTGCGTTCGATAGCTTTCCCGGCGATTTCCGCGGGTATCTTCGGCTACCCTCTGCGCGAGGCGGCGAAGGTCGCGCTCGAAACCGTCTCAAGCCGGATTCCGGCGCTTTCGGCCGTCGGGCATATCCGTTTCGTGCTTTTCGGTGAAGACGATCTTCGCGTCTTCGAAGAGGAACTCGAAAAACTGTGCTGAAACGCACGGGGGCGCGCCGACAGCCGCTCCCGATTCTTCCGCGAGCCCCCGGTTTTCCCTTATATTGTTTTTTTCTGATACATCAACGCAAAGGTAGCCGTCATGTCCTTTTTCAGTTCTACGCCTGAACTTCCTCTGGAAAAGCCCCGGCGAAACGTCGCCGTTGTCGTTCTGCTGGGGATCATTATTCTCGGGGCTTTTTTTGTCAGGGTCTGGGGGATCGATTTCGGCCTGCCCTGCATGTACCATCCCGACGAGCCGAACAAGGTCAAGATCGCACAGAAAATGTTCAGGACGGGCGACCTCAACCCGCATTATTTCAACAAGCCGACGCTCTTCATCTATCTCAATGCACTGCTGTATATCCCCTACTACCTGTTCGGAAAGGTGACCGGGCGATTCGATGCTCCTTCCGATATTCTTCAGCCCGTCATGCTTGTCCAGGGCACCGGTTACAGCCCGATGCCCGAAACGGTGCTGATGGCCAGAGTGCTGACGGCCGTCGTGGCGACGGCGACCATACCGGTTGTTTTTCTGGTCGCAAAACGCCTGACCGGAAGCCCGGCTGCCGGTCTTTTCGCTTCCTCGCTGATGGCTGTTTTCCCGACAAATGTCCTGCACAGCCGGTTCATCACGGTGAATTCCTTCCTGGTGTTCTTTATCGTGCTGACCGTCCTGTTCTCCCTGCGGATTCTCAGCCACGGCACCAGAAGGGATTATATCATGGCGGGCGTCTTTACAGGACTGGCCGTATCGTCGAAGTATCCCGGCGCCCTGATCGGCATCGTTCCCCTTGCGGCACATTTTCTCCGCACGGAAAGTTTCAACCTGAAGGACCGCGAGATACGAACGGTCATCTACGCCTCGGCGGCGGCGTTTCTGCTCACGACGCCGTTCGCCCTCCTGAAGATCGACCGCTTCCTCAAGGACACGTTTTTCGAGGCCAGACATTATTCGACCGGGCATGCGGGAATGGAAGGAAACGCCTTCGGCTGGTATCTGGGTTACATGTGGAAGAACGGTGTCCTGCTTCCGGTTCTGGCTCTTCTCGAGATTGTGCGCGGTCTTCTGAAGCGCTCTAAACCGGTTATGCTGCTTTCCGTTTTTCCGGTTCTTTACTTCCTCTTCATCAGCAGTTTTGTCGTACGCAACGACCGTACTTTTCTGCCGCTCACGCCATTCCTTTTTCTGCTTGCGGCTTCCTTTCTGGTCAGCCTTGTCGTCTATGCCGGGAGGTTGCAGCCGAAAACCGCAGGCAGGAGGGGCCTGCTGATCCTTGCGGCGGTGCTGTCGGTTTCCGTTCTTATCCGTCCGGTTTCACTGACGATCGCCAAAACCCTGGAAAAGCAGGAGATAAACAGCCGGGAAACCGCAAGGATCTGGATCGACGGCAACCTTCCGCCCGGTTCGCGCATAGCCGTCGAGTCTTACTCGCCGTTCGTAGATCCGGAGCGGTTCTCCGTCAAGGGTATTCTGAAAATGATCCAGCATCCGCCGGAGTGGTACGTCGAAAACAATTTCGAATACCTGGTATTCAGCCAGGGTATGTACATGCGTTTTTACCGCCAGCCGCAGCGTTACAGCGAACAGGTCGCGGCGTACGACAGTTTTTTCAACCGGTTCGAGGAGATAAAGCGCTTCAGGGACGGAGGCTACGAGGTACGTGTCTACAAGGTCGGACGATAGAGCCGCGACCCTCTCTCCGGGGAGGGATCGAGTACTGTACCGTCATGGTGAACCGGCCGGGGGTGAAGCGCTCAGGCGGCCTTGCCGTATTTGTCCAGGTCGCGGCTGATGGTTTCGAATACGTTTTCCTGGATTTCCTGCGCCCTCCTGCCCGACGTTTCTATCGGTTTGCCTATGACCAGTCTGACGGTTGCCTTGCTGATCTTCAGGCTTTTCTTGGGCGTCAGCCGGTTGCTGCCGATAATGGTGACCGGCAGGACCGGCACGCCGGCTTTTTCCGCAATGATGAACGCTCCCCGTTTGAACGGCTTGAGATCGCCGTTTTCCGATCTGGTGCCTTCCGGGAAGATATGGATGGAACGGCCGCTTTTGAGTACCTCGACGGCCTTGAAGAGGCTTTTGAGGGCTTCCCGGCTCTGACCGCGTTTGATCAGGACATAACCGGCCTGCTTGAGCACCCAGCCGAAGACCGGGATTTTTCCCAGCTCCTCCTTTGCAACGAAGCGCATGTTCAGCGGGATCATGCCCAGAATGAGCGGGATGTCGGCCATTCCCGCGTGATTGCTGACGATGAGATAGTTTCGTCCGGTGTCGTAGAGCGTCTCTCCGGTCATCTCCACGTTGATTCCCATCAGTCTGGCGCAGAAGCGCCCCCACCATGCGGCCATCCTGTGGAAACTGTCGCCGCTGGGGTCGACGAGATTGACGACGAGTGCGATCAGGAGGCCGAAAAACATGACCGGCAGCACGACCAGGAAAAAAAGAAGCGTCTGGAAGGTCACTGAAAATCAAATGTCAGGGTTCAAAAGTCAAAACAGTCCGGTTCCCCGGTTTTCCGGCAGCAACCATCAGCGGCCGCTGTCGAGTTGCGAGAGGAACGTTTCGAGGTCCCGGTAGTCGGAACCGATTCCGATCGAGATCTTTTGCCTGTCGAGAACGTCCTGAAGCCGGTCGGGAATGGTGATATCCATATCGAGGGCTTTTTTGATCGATTCTATGAACTTGGCCGGATGGGCCGTCGACAGGACGACTCCGGGAGCGTCGATCTCAGGATTATTTGCGCGAAACGCCTCCAGGCCGGCATAACCGACAGCGGTGTGCGGATCCATGATATAGCCGAAACGGTCGTAGACCGTCCGGATCGTCTCCAGGGTTTGCGCGTCCGAAACCGAATAGCCCGAAATATCATTCCCCATCGCATGGTAGTCCCCGTCGTAGAAATGCCTGAGACGGGCGAAATTGCTGGGATTGCCGACATCCATGGCTGTCGAGAGCGTCCGGATGGTCGGCCGTGGTTCGTAACGGCCGTCTTCGAGGTAGCGCGTCACGCTGTCGTTGGCGTTCGACGCCGCGACGAAATGGGCTATCGGGAAACCCATCTTTTTCGCCAGCACGCCGGCGGTCAGATTGCCGTAGTTGCCGCTCGGGACTGAAAAGACCGGTTGTTTTCCTCCGTGCTTCTTTTCGAGCTGCATCGACGCCCAGGCATAGTAGAACGACTGGGGGATGAGTCTGGAAATATTGATCGAGTTCGCCGAGGTCAGCGTCAGGCGCTGCTTCAGTTCGCCGTCCATGAATGCCTGTTTGACGAGTCTCTGGCAGTCGTCGAAATCGCCGTCCACTTCGAGCGCGGTGACATTGCCGCCGACGGTCGTGAGCTGCTGTTCCTGGAGACGGCTGACCTTCCCGGATGGATAGAGCAGTACGACCCTGGTGTTCGCCACGCCTCTGAATCCGTAGGCAACGGCGCTTCCCGTGTCTCCCGAGGTTGCGACAAGGATCGTGATCAGCCTGTTTTCCTGTGCGGCGAAATATCCTGTGAGCTGGGCGAGGAAACGGGCTCCGTAATCCTTGAAGGCCAGCGTCGGCCCGTTGAACAGTTCCTCCACGTAGGTTCGGTCTTCAAGCGGAACGAGAGGCGTGCCGAAGTTGAAGCTTTTTTCGACGAGATCCGCCAGCAGGCCGTCCTCGATTTCTCCCGAGACGAATTTTTTCGCGATGGCGAAAGCGACATCGTTGAAGGGGGCGTCGCGCAGCAAGGCTTTTTCCTCTTCCGAAAACACCGGAATGGCGGAGGGGACATAGAGGCCGCCGTCGGTGGCCAGCCCCTCGAGCGTGGCTTTTTTCAGGGATGCAGGAGTCGTTTTTTTATTGGTGCTGTAAAAAATCATGGGACTCTTTTCAATAGATGGTCTAGTCGTTACAGTATTCTCGCACCTTCCTTGCAGACGGGGGATACCCATATGTCGGCTTCGAGCCGTTCCCTGCTTTCCAGGAAAGCTTTCTTCATCGCGTCCCCGACCTTTTCGGCGACCGCGGCGGATGACGAGAACGCGAAAATCGACGGGCCCGATCCGGCAATGCTGCAACCGAGGGCGCCCGCGTCCAGTGCGGCACTCTTGACGTCGTAAAATCCGGGGATCAGGGGGGCTCTCCTGGGTTCCGCGATGACGTCGACCAGCGATCGGCCGATGAGCGCATAATCGGACATCAGGAGTCCGGAAACCAGCGCACCGACATTGCCCCATTGCTCGGTCGCGGTTTTCAGCGGGACCGTACGGGGCAGCACTGAACGTGCATAGGCTGTGCGGAGTTCGATATGCGGGTGTGCAAGCGTGCAGTAGAGGTTTTCGGGCGAGGGTATCGTGATCAGGTCGATAGGGTTGTAACTCCGGATCAGCACGAAATTTCCCAGCATGGCCGGCGCCGCGTTGTCCGCGTGCGCCGTGCCGCAGGCGACACGTTCTCCCTCGATCGCGAAATGAACCAGTTCCATCTTGTCGCAGGGCCGGCCAAGCAGTTCGTTCGCCGCGACGAGCGCGGCGGCGGCGCTTGCCGCGCTGCTGCCCATGCCGCTGCTCAGCGGGAGTTTCTTTATCAGCTCCAGTTCTATATGGCCTTCGACATCGATGTTCTTCTGGGTGCGTATATATTCGAGAAACTTCAGGACGACGAAACTCGACGTGTTTTTTTTGGGGTCCCTCGGCAGAGCCCCTCCGTCTCCGCTGATGGATGTGATCGAGACGGGCAGTTCTTCTTTCCGGTCCTCGCGCAGGGTCAGAACAACTTCGTCGCCGGGTTCCGTGATGGCGAAACCCAGAATATCGAAGCCGCAGGCGACATTGCCGATGGTTGCCGAAGCGAATCCCCTAACAGTTTTCATATACGTAGACAGTAGCTAAAATTCCTTTGCCTGCGAGGCGGAGGGCAAGCCTGAAAAACCTTGCAATTCAAATTAACCGGAGAATTTGAATTACTAAAAGCTTTTCATTAAATTTGGCTTTCAAAATTTTTAGGGAAGGGATGTGACAGCGTCTGATTTCTTGTGTGAAAGTATAATAAAATAAACTTTCTCCTTTCTTAACAAATAACAAAGCCAATTACGATATGTCTACAACAGTCAGGCCTGATGAGGTTTCAGCCATACTCCGGAAACAGCTGGCGGGGTTCGAGTCGGAGGCGGATGTTTACGATGTGGGTACCGTGCTCCAGGTGGGTGACGGTATCGCACGAATCTATGGATTGTCCAAGGTCGCCGCGGGTGAACTGCTCGAGTTTCCGAACAATGTCATGGGTATGGCGTTGAACCTCGAAGAGGATAATGTCGGTGCAGTTCTGTTTGGTGAATCTGACAGTGTTAAGGAAGGAGATTCAGTCAAGAGAACCGACATTCTCGCCTCCATGCCGGTCGGTGAAGCGATGCTCGGCAGGGTTATCGATCCTCTCGGCCAGCCGATCGACGGCAAGGGCCCGATCGACACGCAGATCCGCCTGCCTCTCGAACGCAGGGCTCCCGGCGTCATCTACCGTAAATCGGTTCACGAACCGTTGCAGACAGGTCTGAAAGCCATCGACTCGATGATTCCGATCGGCCGCGGCCAGCGCGAGCTGATTATCGGCGACCGCCAGACCGGCAAAACCGCCGTGGCGATCGATACGATCATCAACCAGAAAGGCAAGGGGGTCTATTGTATTTACGTCGCCGTCGGCCAGAAGGGCTCGACCGTCGCCCAGGTGGTCAACACGCTCGAGAAAAACGGCGCGATGGAATACACCACGGTCATTTCCGCCACGGCTTCCGATCCGGCGCCGATGCAGTTTATCGCTCCCTACGCAGGCGCAACCTTAGGTGAATATTTCCGCGATACCGGCCGTCACGCGCTCGTGATCTACGACGATCTTTCCAAGCAGGCGGTCGCCTACCGTCAGCTTTCGCTGCTGCTTCGCCGTCCGCCGGGACGCGAGGCATTTCCGGGCGACGTGTTCTACCTGCATTCGCGCCTTCTCGAACGTGCCGCGAAGATCACCGACGATCTCGATGTCGTCAAGAACATGAACGATCTTCCGGAAGAGCTGAAGCCCATGGTCAAGGGCGGCGGCAGTCTTACGGCGCTTCCGATCATCGAAACCCAGGCGGGTGACGTTTCTGCATATATCCCGACCAACGTCATTTCGATTACCGATGGTCAGATCTTCCTCGAATCCAACCTCTTCAACTCGGGTCAGAGGCCGGCCATCAACGTCGGTATTTCGGTCTCCCGAGTCGGCGGCAGCGCGCAGATCAAGGCCATGAAGAAGGTCGCCGGTACGCTTCGCCTGGACCTCGCCCAGTTCCGCGAGCTCGAGGCGTTCTCGAAATTCGGCTCCGATCTCGACAAGGCCACCAAGGCCCAGCTCGACAGGGGCGCGCGTCTCGTCGAAATCCTCAAGCAGGGCCAGTATGTTCCCATGCCTGTCGAGAAGCAGGTCGCCATCATCTACATCGGTACGCAGGGTGTTCTCGACCAGCTCGACACGAAATATGTCCGTAAGTTCGAAGAGGAGTTTCTCTCTCTCCTGGAGCACAAGCACAGCGACATTCTCAAGACCATCGCCGAGACCGGCCAGATGGACGCCGACCTGGCAAGCAGGTTGAAGGAAGTCGCCACAGGCTTCCTCAATACGTTCAAGGAAAAGGTGAAAGCCTGAGCATTGCAGGAAATTTCAACAAATTCAAGAACGACGGGAGAACAGGATTAAGTAATGGCAACGTTAAAGGATATACGGACACGGATAAAAAGTGTCAAGTCGACGCAGCAGGTCACCAAGGCCATGAAGATGGTGGCCGCCGCGAAGCTTCGCAGGGCCCAGGATTCGGCTATCCAGTCCCGGCCCTACGCGGCCAAGCTCGGCGAAATGCTCGGTTCGCTTTCTGCAAAGGTCGATACATCTCTCAACCCGCTGCTGTCCAGCCGCGATGAAGTCCGGAAAGTGCTTGTCGTGCTGGTCACCTCGGACAGGGGGCTTTGCGGGGCTTTCAACACGAACATCATCAAGCTGGCCCAGAAGGTCGTTACCGGCGAGTACGGAGAGCTTCATCGCAACGGCAACGTCGAGATGCTCTGCGCGGGCTCCAAGGGATTCGATTTCTTCCGCAAGCGTGGCTACAAGATCGCCAAGGCCTATCCGGGTGTTTTCCAGAGCCTCGATTTCAACGTGGCGAAGGAGATCGCCGAGTTCGCCTCGGAAAAATACCTGAGCGGAGAGTACGACAGGGTCGTCATGGTCTACAACGAGTTCAAGTCGGTGCTCGCGCCAACGCTCAAAAGCGAGACGCTGCTTCCGATCAGCGCCGAAGGTTCCGGGGAGTCGGGTGGCAGCGATTACCTCTACGAACCGTCGCCCGCTTCGATCATCGATGCGCTCGTGCCGAAGCATCTCAATACCCAGGTCTGGAGGGTGATGCTGGAGTCGAACGCCGCGGAGCAGGCATCGCGTATGACCGCCATGGATTCGGCAACGGAGAACGCCAAGGAGCTGCTTCGACTTCTGAACATCAGTTACAACCGGGCGCGCCAGGCAGCCATCACTACCGAGCTCAGCGAGATTGTCGCGGGCGCGGAAGCGTTGCAGGGAGAATGATTCCCGGCTACAGTCCGATTTCAGAACGCCCCGACTCGTCGGGGCGTTTTTTTTTCGGTGCGCGAAGGAGCCCTGGATGCGCCGGGGTTGACCGTTTGTAAAAATGATTTGTATCTTTGACTCTGCTTTTTGCGCACGATCGCAGGTTCACACCACTATAAAAACGCATGACCGGCATGAAGGTTTTAAAATTCGGCGGTACGTCGATCGAGAACGGTGACAGGATCCGCAACGTCCTGGGCATCATCAGGGAAACCATACGGGAGACACCCGTCATCGTGGTTGTTTCCGCCATCAGGAAAGTAACCGACCTTCTCCTGGAATCGGCTCTGGTCGCATGCGAGGGGGACTGCGGTTACAAACGTCTTCTGGACCAGATCGAAAAGCTTCACCGTGATCTCGTCGAGGATCTCCTCGACGGATCCGCGGCCGTCGATGTCGAGCGCTATCTTCAGACCGAACTGGCCGAACTGGCTGACGTGCTGCACGGCGTCTGCCTCCTCCGGGAGCTTTCGGACAAGAGCAGCGCGCTCGTGATGAGTTTCGGCGAGAGGTTTTCCGCCTATATCATCAGCAGTTTTCTCGAACAGGAAGGCATCGATGCGTTTTATGCCGACGCGAGGAAGATGATCGTGACCGATACCAGCCACTGCGATGCGCGGGTCGATATGAAAACTTCTTCGAAGCGAATTCTCGAATGGGCGGGGAAGGAGAAAGGGGTTGCGGTGGTCACCGGCTATATCGGGGCCGCTCCCGACGGAACGGTAACGACTCTCGGAAGGGGAGGTTCCGACTATACGGCAACCATCGTCGGTTCGGCGCTCGGAGCCGCCGAGATTCAGATATGGACCGACGTTGACGGTTTTTTCAGCGCCGACCCCAAGCGGGTCAGGGATGCGCGGGTGCTGCCCTTCGTCAGCTACGAGGAGGCGATGGAGCTTTCCCATTCCGGCGCAAAGGTGCTGCATCCCTACGCGGTTCAGCCGGCGATGAAAGCCGGCATTCCCATCAGTATCAGAAATTCGCTCGATCCTTCCGCTCCCGGCACGCGAATCGCCGCGCGGCATGAGGAGGGGAGCGGCGAGGCCCACCCGGTGACCGGCCTGAGTTCCATCAACAGTGTCGTGCTGCTGAACCTTTCCGGCAGCGGCATGATCGGGGTTCCCGGTATCGCATCGAGGCTTTTCAGCTGCCTGGCGCGCAACATGATCAACATCATCTTCATTTCACAGGCCTCCTCCGAGCAGTCAATCAGCCTCGTGGTCAATCTCTCACAGGCCGACAAGGCGCGCAGGACGCTTCTCGAAGAGTTCGCCGTCGAGTTGGCATCGCGCCAGATCGAGACAGTTTCCGTCAGGAAGCATATCGCTATTATCGCTGTCGTCGGCAACAACATGTCGGGGCATCCCGGCGTTTCAGCCCATCTGTTCGAGACGCTCGGAAAAAACGGCGTCAACGTCATCGCTGTCGCCCAGGGGGCGAACGAGATGAACATTTCATTCGTCATCGACAGTCGCGACGAGGACAAGGCGCTCAACTGCGTACACCAGTCCTTCTTCCTTTCGCGGCGGAAGGTGCATGTTTTCATCCTCGGAACGGGTACTATCGCCAAAAGCCTGATCGGTCAGATCCGGGATCACGGTCGTACTCTCCGCAAGGAGAACGATCTCGACGTGGTCGTGAGCGGTCTTGCCAACACGCGTATGATCGCTATCCGGGACGAGGGCGTCGATCTGCAGGACTGGGAGCACCAACTCAAGCCCCGCGACGACGACAAGACGGTCGCCGGCTACATTTCCAGAATCAGGCGGCGGAATCTGCACAACACCATTTTCGTGGACTGCACGGCCAGCGCCGATGTCGCCGCGGTCTATCCGGATATCCTGTCTTCGAACATTTCCGTGGTTACGGCCAACAAGCTTGGTATGGCGGGTTCGCAGGAACTCTACGATACGATCAGGAGGGCCGGGCGTTCTTCCAATGCCCGTTTTCTCTACGAGACAAACGTGGGGGCCGGCCTGCCTATCATCAATACGCTCAACGACCTGCGCAACAGCGGCGACCGGATCATCAGGATCGAAGGGGTGCTGTCCGGCACCCTGAGCTATATTTTCAATGAGCTGCGCAAGGGGGGGCGTTTCAGCGATATCGTCAGGAAAGCAAAGGCCGCAGGTTATACCGAGCCCGATCCGAGAGAGGATCTTTCAGGAGCTGATTTCGCCAGAAAGCTGCTGATCCTGGGCCGCGAACTCGGCTACAGGCTCGACTACGACGACGTCGAATGCGAAAGCCTCGTGCCGCCCGGTCTTCAGGGTGGCATGGATGCGGAAACGTTCCTCGACCAGCTCGCCGTGGTCGATGAGGATTACGAGGCGCTGATGAAGGACGCTGCATCTCGAGACATGACGATCGCCTACGCCGGCGAGATCAGCGAAGGCAAGGCCCGGGTCGGCGTGAAAACCATTCCCCTGTCGAGTCCCGTTGCCGGACTGAACGGAACCGAGAACATGGTTGTGTTCACCACCGACCGTTATCTCGATACACCGCTTGTGGTGAAAGGCCCGGGCGCGGGCGGCGAGGTTACCGCGGGCGGCGTGTTCGCCGATATTCTGCGTATAGCGAGTTACCTCGTGTGACGTCGGGGGGGCCGACGGCTCCGGTGCGGACATCGTCAGGAAGGGTTTCATACAACATTCACATACGGCATATGCGGGCGGAGATAGTTTCCATAGGTGATGAGCTGCTTACCGGCCAGAAAATCAATACCAACGCAGCATTTCTCTGTTCCGAACTCGGTGCGGCGGGTATCGGCGTGGAGCGGGTCGTCGCCTGCGCCGACCGGGAGGATGCCATCGTCGGGCAGCTGGCGGAATCCCTCGCCCGATCCGAGCTGGTGCTTTCCACGGGAGGACTGGGGCCGACGAGGGACGACAGGACAAAGTCGGCGGTCGGCGAGCTGCTCGGCAGGGACCTCGTGTTCGACCGGGAAGTATACGACGCGACGCTTCTGCGCTACGCGAGGCGGGGAAAGCCGCCGGCGTCCAATCTTCATGACAACGCAATGGTCATACGGGGGTCGGTCGTGATCCCGAATGCGGTGGGTATGGCTCCGGGCATGATCATATCCTGCCCGGAGCGGTTCGGCGGTCGCCATCTGGTCGTGATGCCGGGAGTTCCTTCCGAAATGAAGGCGATGATGCACGATACCGTTCTGCCGTATTTCGCGGAGAAGTCAGGAGCCGTCATCGTGCATACGCATATCAGAACGACGGGTATCGGCGAAAGTTCGCTGGCCGCGATCATCGCGGATATAGAAGACCGTCTTCCCGATGGAACCACTCTCGCCTATCTTCCGCACGAGGCGGGAGTGCACCTGCGGGTCAGTTCCTCGGGTCGTGACCGGAGCGCGGTGGAAAGCGCCAATCACGGAATCGCGGCGGCTATAGCATCCGCGGCGGCCGGCTATGTCTACGCCATGGAGGATGTTGCGCTCGAAGAGGTTGTCGGGCGCATGCTGCTTTCCGGCGGGCTGACGATTTCGACGGCGGAATCCTGCACGGGAGGGCTCGTTTCGAGCCGGCTGACCGATGTTTCCGGTTCGTCGGGATATTTCGGCGAGGGGGATGTGGTTTACAGTAACCGCTCGAAGGTCGACAATCTGGGCGTGAACCCGCAAATCATCGAGAAATTCGGTGCAGTGAGCGAGGAAACCGCCGGAGAAATGGCGCGCGGATGTCTTCTGAAAAGCGGGGCGGATATCGCCGTATCGACTACCGGCATAGCCGGCCCCGGGGGCGGAAGCGCCGCTAAGCCTGTCGGAACGGTTTGTCTGGGGCTCGCCAGAAAGGAAAGCGACGGCACGGTTGCCGTCCGAACGGCCACGTTCCGGACACAGGGGGATCGTCTGCGCAACAAGCTCCGTTTCAGCGAGGCCGCCCTGAGAATGGTGTGGCGGGAGCTGTCGGCGGCGCGGCCGCCGTCGTCATGAGTTCACGAGCCTGAGATTGAACGTATAACGGATGCCGTCCTCTTCTTTCACGGCTTCCACGTGCAGCGTGTCTCCCTGCCGGATTTCGTAGGTTCCTGAAATCGTTCTGCCCTTGCGGTCCCGTTTTTTCTTCTTTTCATTGACCGTGATGACGCCTTCGTCGATCGTCAGGGTCATGCTGCCGTCCTTCATGGCGATATCTCCCCTGCCGAGATAAGCGTAGGTGCTGCCGAAAAACGCCCCGTTGGCTTCTATCGTATAGGTACTGTCGCCGTTGATCCTGCCAGAGGCGTCGAAACTGTTGATCGGTATCGATGCGTTGAGGAAATCGGGTGTGACCGATGCGTCGATGAGCTTCCATGTTCCGACAAGGTTCTGCAGGTATCCGGACGGGGGCTGTGAAGATTTCCCTGAAACGGCATCCGTTTCGGCGCTTTTCATGGGGTTCAGGGGCGAAAGGCTTGCCGCTGCGGTCAGCGCGCATACGATCAGGATCGCCAGTGTGGTTCGTTTCATGATCATATCGTGTCTCCTCGTGGTCTTCGTTTCATTCCAGAAAAATAATTTAGGGGAAATTTTGTTAACCGCGATTTTTAGTCCAGAAGTTTTTTTGCTATTTGAATGAGTCGGAACATACCCCTCAGTACCAAGGATAACGCCAGTATGTCAAGAATAAACAGGCTCCCCGACAACGTTGCCAACAAGATTTCAGCAGGCGAGGTCGTCCAGCGACCCGCTTCGGTGGTAAAAGAGCTGCTTGAAAATGCGATCGACGCCGGCGCCACGAAGATAACGGTTGTCGTCAAGGATGCCGGAAAAGAACTCATTCAGGTTATAGACGACGGCGGCGGCATGGACGAGCAGGATGCGCTCAAATGCGTCGAACGGTTCGCGACCAGCAAGATATCTTCCGCCGAGGAACTCGATACCCTCGGGACTCTCGGGTTCCGTGGAGAGGCGCTTGCAAGTATTTCGTCGGTTTCCCATTTCGAACTCAGAACCCGCAGGAAGGAGGACCGTGTCGGTCTCAACCTGCGCTACGAGGGCGGGGTTCTGACGGAGCGGAGCGATGCGGCCGCGGAGACCGGGACTTCGGTCAGCGTCAGGAATCTTTTCTACAACGTACCGGCGCGCCGGAAGTTTCTGAAGACAAACGCGACAGAGTTCCGTCATATTTTCGAGGCGGTCAAGGCCCAGGTGCTGGCCTATCCGGAGATCCGGTGGCAGATGCACAACGACGACGAGGAACTGTTCAATTTCAGAAGCTCGGATATTCACGAACGTCTGAACTTTTTCTGGGGGGAGAATTTCGCCGAGGGACTCATAGAAGTTCATGAAGAGAACGATTTCCTCTCGCTCCACGGCTATGTGGGCAAGCCGGGAATGCTCAAACGCCAGAAAAACGAACAGCTGCTCTATATAAATCGCCGCGTGGTCCAGAACAGAATGCTTTCCCAGGCGTTGCAGCAGGCTTACGGGGAACTGCTTGTCGAGCGGCAGGCGCCGTTTGCGCTTCTTTTTCTGGGTATGGATGCCGGAGGGGTCGACGTCAACGTCCATCCTTCCAAGCTCGAGGTAAAGTTCGAGGACGAGCGAAGCATCCGCAGCATGTTCTACTCGGTTGTCAAGCGCGCCGTCAGGGTGCAGGATTTTTCGCCGGATATCAGGGAACGCCCTTTTTCCGCCGATGTTTCCGGGACGGTTTCCGAAAAGCCTCCGGGCAGGGAGGCTAAACTGGCGTTTCAGGATATCCCTTCGCGATCTTCGACGACCGACGACCTTTATTCGAACTACAGGGAGGGACAGGCCGCCGGGAATGCTTTCAGCGGCACGCTTGTATCGGAGCAGGGGGAAATCCTGCCGAGAAGGCCCGACCTGTTTTCTTCGTCTTCCCGCGAGGCAGGTCCCGGCCGGGAGGCTTCGGGCCTCGTGGAGGAGGGTTCCGGACCGGACGCTCCGGACGCCAAGATCTGGCAGTTGCACAACAAGTACATCATCTGCCAGATAAAGACCGGATTGATGATTATCGACCAGCACGTCGCACATGAACGGGTGCTTTACGAACGAGCGGTCGAGATCATGGAGAACAACGTTCCCAATTCCCAGCAGCTGCTGTTTCCGCAGAAAGTGGAGTTGAAACCCTGGGAATTCGAGGTTTTCGGGGAAATCGCCGACGATCTTTCGCGGCTCGGCTTCAATCTGAGGGTGTTCGGTGCCAGAACCGTGGTCATCGAGGGGGTTCCGCAGGATGTCCGCAACGGTTCCGAAGCCTATATCCTGCAGGACATGATAGAGGAGTACAGCCGTAACGCCGAAAAACTCAAACTCGAGAAGAGGGAGAATCTGGCCAAGTCGTATTCCTGCCGCAACGCTATCATGACAGGTCAGAAACTGGCACAGGATGAGATGCGTTCGCTGATCGACAGGCTGTTCGCGACCAGCATGCCCTATGTCTGCCCGCACGGCCGGCCGGTGATCGTCAGGATGTCGCTCGACCAGCTCGACAGAATGTTCGGCAGGAAGTAGTTTGGTGGTGGATTCTTTTTCGAAAAGTAGTACATTACCCATCATACCCTTGTAGCTCAGTGGATAGAGCAACAGTTTCCTAAACTGTGGGTCGGCAGTTCGAGTCTGCCCAAGGGTACCGGGTCAGAGTGAAACGGAAAAAGCGGGAGCGCACTCCCGCTTTTTCCGTTTCATGCGCCGACGTGCCGTTACTTGCAGTTTCCTCTCGTGTCGAAATTCGGATCGTACTGATCCCACAGCCAGCCGGAGACGGCCTCGAGCTGCCTGTCCGGAAGGGTCATTGCCGGCATCAGGCCGAAGCGGTTCACGGCCTGCTGTCCGAGGATCGCTTTCGTCGCATCGGGTTTTTTCATGAAAGAGACCATTGCATTGACGGCATCCGCCTTGTTGCCGTATACGGTTCTGTAACGGCTTGCGAGCCCGGAGATGGGCGGAGCGGTTTTTGCCGGGGGCTGCATGGTGTGGCATACAGAACAGTTCGCAGTATAAATCGTTTTTCCGTCGGGCGTACCCGCGTCTGTCGAGGTTTCCGCCCGGCTTGCGGCGGAGCCTGCAGCGATGGCCGAACATGCGAGCAGAACCCCTGTCAACGTTCTCGATAAGCGTTTCATGAGAGCCTCGTGAATGAGTTATGGATATTTTTACGACATTCAAATATAGCGAAAAAGAACCCCCCGCAATCGGGCTGTTCAAAAAAAGTCGATGAGGATTTTACTGCAGGTTCTGCTGCTTTTCGGTCTGCTGGTCGCGGTCGATGTCGCGCGATACTTTGTACTGCCGGATGTCGGGGCGCTCAGGGAGGAGAACCCGGAAAAAACCGCCTTCATGCGTTACCGGGAGCGGCAATGGCTCGATCGGGGAGTGCGGAAAGAGATCCGGAACCGCTGGGTGCCGCTTTCACGGATTTCACGTTCCCTGCAGAGAGCGGTCCTTGTCGCCGAGGACGGCAAGTTCTGGGAGCATGAAGGGTTCGACTACGAGGCGATAGAGGAGGCGGTACGGAAAAACGTGAGAAAAAAAGAGTTCGCTTTCGGCGCGAGCACGATTACCCAGCAGTTAGCCAGGAACCTCTATCTTTCCCCCTCGAAAAATCCGGTGAGAAAACTCAAGGAGGCTATCCTGACCTGGAGGATCGAAAGAGAGCTCTCGAAGGAAAGGATTCTCGAGCTCTATCTCAACGTGGCGGAATGGGGCGACGGGATTTACGGCATAGAGGCGGCTGCGAGGCACTATTACGGTAAAGGTGCCCGCCATCTCTCGGCGAGAGAGGCGTCGAGGCTTGCCGCAGTGCTTCCCGGTCCGCTCAGCTACAGCCCGACAAGGCCATCCGCTTACATCAGGCGCCGGGCGGACAGAATCTACCGGATGATGAGATGATGCAGGATGTCTTCCGCTACGTCTATGGTTTCGGGACCCGCGGCCGGGAAGGTTCCGCACCGTATATCAGGAATGGAGTATGACGAAATCGATTGCGTTACAGGCGGTATGCTGTTTTCTCCTGCTTTTTTTGCCCGGGGCAGGGAGCAGTGCGCAAACTCCGTCGTCGACCGTCACCGAAAAGGCGAGGCACTGGTCGGCGGAGAGCGGCCTGCCGCAGCTGTTCATTATCGACAGGGGATCGGGCGACTACCGGCTGTTGGTTATCGGCGGCGAAAGGCTCGTGGTCACCTACAGGACGGAACTGAACAGTTCCGTTCCGGTCGCCAGGGTGCTCGAACCGATCGATGGAGGTGCTCCCTGTATCCGGATCTACGATTTCAGGCACAGCTTTTCGCGATCGACCATCTGGATGGGGCTCGAGTTTTCCCGTGACGGAAATATCCTCCCGGAACTGGGCCGGACCTTTTACGGCAGTCTCGACGGGGTAAAATGAGGCGCGGGCGATCATTTGCGGGCGAAGAGGTCGCCGTGCCCGATGCCTGCATCCGGGTCTCGGATCTGAGGAAGTCGTTCGGCGACGTTACGGCGGTCGACGGAATAAGCTTTTCGGTGCGCGAAGGAGAGCTGTTCGGGTTTCTCGGCCCGAACGGCGCAGGCAAAACCACCACCATCAACATGCTTACCGGTCTGGCTCGTCCGGATTCAGGGAGCCTCATGGTCGGGGGCGTAGACTGCACGAAAAACCCGAAAGCGGCCCAGCACCTCATCGGTGTCGTGCCCGACGAAAGCAATCTCTATCCCGAACTGAGCGGTTACGACAATCTTTGCTTCTGCGGCGGCCTCTACGGCATGCGTTCGAAAGAACGCAGGAAACGGGCTTCGGAACTGCTTGCCCTGTTCGGGCTGGAAGAGGCCGGAGGCAGAAAATTCCGTACCTACTCGAAAGGCATGAAACGTCGTCTCACCATAGCGGCGGGGATCATGCACCGCCCCGCGGTGCTGTTTCTCGACGAACCGACGAGCGGCATCGACGTTCAGAGCGCGCGCGGGATCCGTACGATGCTCTCCGAACTGCATTGCGCCGGAACCACCGTATTTCTCACGACACATTACATCGAGGAGGCCGAGCGCATGTGCGAACGAGTGGCGTTCATCGTCAAGGGCGCGATCGTCAGAAACGATACGGTCGCCAATCTGCTTCGGCCCGTACAGGGAAAGGAGGTCATGATACTTTCCCTCATGAACGGCCGGTTTCCCGATCCGGAGGAGCTCGCTCCGGTCTTTCCGGAGTACGCTTTCGGTTTCACGGCTGACGGCGCGCTGCGGGTCGAGTCGGGCGAGCCGGTCAGTGTCGGAAGGCTGGTGCGGTTCCTGGAAGAACGGGGAGCGGAGGTAGGCGAGGCCCGGCGCAAAAGGCTTTCGCTCGAGGACGTGTTCGTCGACGTCACCGGCATCGGTGCGGACGCCATGAGAGGAACGGGAGGACGGCGCTGATGTTCATGAAACGTCTGACGGCATTGCTGAGCATTCTCGGCAAGGATATGCGGGCCTACTACTTCAAGCCGCCCAACATCAGCTGGGGGCTCCTTTTTCCCCTGGTGTGGACCGGAATGTTTTTTCTGAAATCGGGCCGGGGCGCCGAAAGCATCATTTCCGTCCTGCCGGGGATGGTGTCGATTTCCATTCTTTTCGGAACGACGTCGATGCTGG
>Ga0272441_10001062_pt1 | contig 58942 bp, 51 predicted proteins | sample SSMProp6N_FD_193582 | JGI IMG/M metagenome (GOLD analysis project Ga0272441, IMG submission 193582) | Marine sediment archaeal communities from Little Sippewissett salt marsh, Falmouth, MA, United States - SSM-Prop-6N | ecosystem: Environmental > Aquatic > Marine > Wetlands > Sediment ...
GATGCCCGTATATCCGGAGGTTCTAAAGAAACGTAGTCGAATTTTTTGCCAAAGATCGTCTTGAGAAGGGTCGTCTTTCCCGACTGCCGCGGACCAGTCAGGACAACGGCGGGGAACTCGGACACGGCCTTTTTAAGAACCGTTTCCAGCGACCTTTTAATATAATTGGGAAACATGGGAGACCTCATTTCTTGCAATTATGCATTTTGAATGCATAATTGCAAGAAAAATCGGTTGGCCGCATCGGCAGATAATGATGCGTCAAATATTCCCATCATAAAGGGGGGATCGAAATGTCAGGGCGAGCTTGGGCTGTCCGCGGAGCATTCAAGCTGGATATGGACGGTCAGACTGGCACGGCAATTCAAATTAGCTGTTGCCCTCTCTGATGAATTTTAAAAATGTTGCCGGGTTAACAATTCGAATCCCCTGAAACATTTCCAAATCGGTGAGGTGATGATCTCCAGAAACGATAAAGTCCGCCTTCCCTTCTGACGCACACGCAAGATATTTGTCGTCGGCGGGGTCATCCTCGATCGTTTTGACTTTTAATTTTTCCGGTGTTACCGTGGCAAATTGAACACAACTATCAAGAAACTCATCGAGCTCTTCAGGCGCCATGCAATGCCGTTTCTTGATCTTCGGATATTGCAGGACCTTTCCAATTTCAAACATAATGCTTTTGGAAACCAAAAGTTCAAGTTTTCTCGTTCTCACCAAATCAAGAATTGTCGAGGCATTAGATCCGGGCACTAATAACGCGCTTACAAAAACATTCGCATCAAGTACGACTTTTATCATTTTTTTGTCTGCCGTGTCTTAGTTTTTTGTGCAGTTGCCTTTTTAGCCGCCTGCAGCGCTTCATCAATTGCCCTTTCGATTTCCTCGGGATCGGCATCCTTCACCGATTCCCTTATTTCATCCACCGCCTTGAAAAACTTTTCTCGGGCCATGTCTTTATCGATCGCAACCTTTGGTTTAATAACCATGTTGCGGCCTTTTAGCTTGATTTCCAGAAAATCCCCCTCCTGGATACCCAAAATTGCCCGTAACCCTTTTGGGATGGTGATTTGGCCATTTCGGATGACTTTAACCAAAGGCATGTCAGTTCCCCCTCGTGTTCGCTGTCTGGTATTTCTCATGAATTTTACATTTTTAGTAATTATGTAACTACTACAACATATACGCATATTTTGTCAAATCCTGGCACCAGCAAAAGTGACTTTGTAGCCAATGAAGAAACATTGGGGTTATTGTTAAATTTCTTTACGCCAAAATATTGACGTTTCCTCAGTCCTTCACCTGCCGCTCCACTATCTTAAACGAGTTATTCGCATTTTAATCGATATCCCGGATCGTAAAATCGTGTTCCTATTATGAACACGAATGGCATTTTTCCAGCTGAACGGGCCGGGTGCAAGAACACAGGGTTCAATACAGCCGGGTGAAGGACGACCAGGCTTGAGCCTGCCCGAAGTCTGACTGTTGCGGAAACCTACTGCATAACGAATAACATGTCGTTACCACATGTAATATTCCGATTAACTGTCCCCCCCAAAAAACCGGCCCCATACCTCGCGGCTTCCCTATCGTCACTTCTTCAATAGGTTAATGACACTCGCAAAAATCCGCCGAATTGCTTTTCGGTTTGGATAAGGTAAGAAATCCCTCTGTTCACGTTGAAAACTTGACTCTTGACCCTTCTTTTTGACGCCTTTTCCTCACCCGATCTGTCTCGCCGCTTTTGTCGATATCAAAAATAAGCAAATATTTTCAGATAGATATAATAAAATACACAAATGGCCTGAATTGTGCAAGATATCCCTCCCGAATTTGACGGCCATAATTGAAGTTGTTCACATATCAAAAACTTTCAGAGCGTTTATTAGATTCATTGGGCAGTATCTATCTCACCCAAGACAGGTTGGGTTTTGCCCATCGCCTTCTCCCGATGGGCAAAAAGAAATCGTATCTCTGTGTCCTCGGTGTCTGTGTGGTGAGACAAGATTACTTCTAATACGCCACTTTAATTATGGATAGTAGCACTTGGCCAAATGACGGTATCGGTATTAAATCCTCTCAATGGACACTGACAAAATTAAAGAAGAGATTCGTCTCCAACTGATGAAAATCATTTCCGAGGCGGAGCAAAAAATGACGCAGCGCGAACTGGCCAAGCGGGTCGGCATCAGCCTGGGAAAGACGAACTACTGGGTCACCGAGATGGTCAATGAAGGTCTGATAAAATTTGAGCGGTTCAATAATGCCGGTAACAAATCCGCTTATACCTATGTTCTAACCCCCAAGGGCATTGAAGAGAAATTTCGTCTCCTGATTCATTTCCTGAGTCGCAAACTCAGAGAGTACGACATTCTGCGCCAGGAAATCGAAGATCTCAATCAAGAGATACTGAAATATAACAGGGGAAATCGGAAGGTTGGAGGAAACGCATGACTACGGTAATCGCAACCGGCTGCCCTCACAGCGACTGGGAAAAGGTTCTCCCCATCTTGCAATCGGCCGGGTTGGAATCGGCAGGTGACACCTTCGCCAACTGGTATGATGAACTGTTCCAGCCTTTCAGCATGATGGGTCCGCCCCAGGTAGAATATCTATTGCAGCAGGAACCGAAAAATGGAAGAAGCGTTGCAAACCTGCTTCCTGAGACGTCAACCGCTCCCTTATTGCTGGCAGAAAGCCGAAGTTTGTGGCTGCTCGATTTCTGGGCCGCAAAGCTGCCGCATGCTCAGTTCCTTCTGTTCTATACCCGTGCGGAATCGGCGGTAGCACACGCTTGCGTTCAGGGCATCGATCCGCACCAGTTCCTGGAGGGATGGCAGGTAGCCAACCGTCAGTTGCTGCGGTTTCAGCACTGCCATCGCCGGCGAGCGCTCTTGCTGGACGCAGAGTCCGCCGTGAGGCATCCACGTGAATTGATCGAAGTCTGCCGTCGGTTCAATCTTCCTCTGCAAACACCTCCGGAGTTACCATCATCAAATCGTCAAGTAACCTCGGTGGAACATTTGCTGGCCAGATATCTGGTTGCGGAGCGACCGGAAGTGCAGACCCTGCAAACGGAATTGGAGGCGACGGCGCAACCGCTGGGAGACAACAACATCCCAGCAGAACAAATTCAAACGGTGGAGCTGGTCTGCAGTTACCTGCAGCACCAAGCGTCTGAGCGCAACCTGCGACTGGCCCTCAATGAAACCGACGAAAAACTGAACATCGCCGAGCGGGTTCAGAAGGAGCAAACAGCGAAAATCGAGGAGCTAACAGGTGCCCTTGGCGATCAAACGAAATGGGCAGTTGAATGCCAGGCGCAGATCGAGAAACTGCAACACCAACTGCAAGAACGCGAAGCTGCTATAGCAAGTCTCCATGACGAACTGAACCGCAGGCAAGATGAGATCGGCCGTCATCAGTGGTATCTGGGGGAGCGCGATGCCGACATCGTCCGGCTTAAGGAGAACCTGATAGCGCAAGGTGTCGAGCTAAGCCGGAAGCAACACGAATTGGATAAGCAACATGAAAGCATAGAACGGCAGCAGCAGGAACACCTGGCCGATATAGAATCCTTGAAAGCCTCTCTGGCTATAAAAAATGATGAAAATGATTCCCTCGCCCGGTTATTGTCGGAACAGGATGCGTCGATGCATCGACTTGAACTCTCTCTGGAAATGCGGGATGAGGAAATGTCGATTTTGGCTAACGAGCGGCAGGCCGAAATGGACGAAAAGTTCAAGTTTGCCACGGATCTCCAGACTCAGATAGAGGACATCAGCAAGGAAAATGCCAAGCTAACCCGGAAGTTGGTCGACCAGAAGGAAGCAATGGCATCTCTGTTGCGGGAACAAGGTGAATCGACACAGCAAATATCAGAGCTTAAGGTGCAGATCCAATATCTGACACAAGAGCGGGATTCTCAAAAAAGACTTTCCAGCGAACAACAAGCCAAGATCGATAAGTTGACGAAGGCACTGGACGAAAAGGTAAAGCTCGTTTCGGAGCGACAAACGCAATTAGAGGACGCGAAGCAGGATTATCATAAACTCGAAGTTACCCACAAGGAGGTAACAGAGGAGAACGAACTGCTCCTCCTGCAACTGCACCAGGTTCAGGAAGAGCTCGAAGATACCTTTCTGCGCAACCAGAATCTGAAGCAGGCGCATGATCGGTCGGAGGCAGCCAATAAACAGGCCTCCCAAGAGAACGAAAAGCTGTCGCTCGAGCTTCAGCAGGTCGGGGAAGAGCTCTTGAACAAGGATAGGGAGATCGAGAAGCAACGCAAACGTGTGACCAAACTTAAACAAACCGTGTCTTGGAAAATCACGGCGCCGGTGCGAGCGATGGCAAAGCCTTTCAAGAGATCGCGTAAGGAACAGAAACTAACAAATGAAGAGGTTAAGCTGTTGAAAACATCCGGACTCTTCGACAAAGAATGGTATCTTGCGGAAAATGAAGATGTGGCCAAGGAGGGTGCCGACCCAGTGGAACACTTCATCCATCATGGTGCTGCTGAGGGACGGAACCCATCACCGATGTTCGATCTTCGGAAGTACCTTGAAATCAACCCCGATGTTGCTGAGGCAGGCATCAATCCGCTGGTGCATTTCGTCAAATATGGCATCGCAGAGGGGAGATGTGCTGGTTAGAAACTTCAGCAGCAGGTGGCCGAACGGCAGGCAACGGCAGAACTGTTGACCAAAGAGCGCGACGAGCAGGCCAAAGCCGCAGCCGAGTTGCTGACCAGGAATGACGAACTGTCCCAACGTGATTATCAAACCAAGCTTGCCATGGCTCGGAAGGCGCAGCTTGAACAATTGGCGGAAGATGGTAATGAAACAGACGTTTTTAAAGCAAACCCCAAAGTTCAAATCGAGATGGTTATTCCGGCTAATGATAAACTGTCTCGGCATGCGGCATACCACCGGGATGTGGAAGTCATGCTCGATCGAAAACATGATCCAATTGATACACGGAATCCCGAACTGAAGACACAAAACCAAAAGCATGCGGTAAATCGCAATGAACAGATGAATCCGTTAAAAGAACGTGAGCCAATAATTATTTGCACTCATCATAAGGCTGGATCAGCATTTAATGTAAAGTTATTTGAGAATATTTCCCAAGAATTTAATAAATCGCTTTGGACGAAGTTTTATGATCCTGTACACCCTACAGGTGAATGGGAAATATGCCTTCATCAACATTCTCGAGTGCTGGAGATCTTGCCGGGAATGAATTTTAAAGGATGGCATTGTATTAGAAACCCCAAAGCATTGATCTTTTCTGCGGCTTTGTATCATGAAAAGTGCAACGAACCCTGGGTTGATGTACCTCTATATGGCTTCTCAAGCAACACTTTCTTTGCGGCATCTGACGGAAGACTTTACAACATTATCAAAGATCCTACAGTCCCGATAGTAGTAAAAAAAATAATTATGAATGCGGACTACACAGGAGAGACACCTGATGGATTTATTCATTTTCCATCAACCTATCAAATGCAGGGGAAAACATACAGGCAATTTTTAGCAGATCTGCCAACTATTGAAGAAAAAGTAAAGTTTGAAATGAACGCGTATTCACGCGGTGTTATAAATGATATGCTTACTTTTCCAGATGATGAAAGATTTTTAAGGATTCATTTTGAATCAATAAGCAAAGATACGAAGATGAGAATGCTTCATGATGCATTTATATTCTTGGGTTTCCAAGGAAAAGAATTGATAAAATGCCTTGATATCGCTTCAAACCACTGTCTGTGGAATATTGGAAAAGAAACAATTAAAAAACACGCAACTACCGGTATGTCTGATGAATGGAAGAATATATTCATAGGCAGTCTGCTAAATGAGTATAATAAGCTTTTTCGCGGAGCTGAAGAGACTTTAGGATACTTGAATAATTAGACACCCTCGATAATGAAACAATTAGTAAAATAGAGAAGCAAATTTCTCATTGGCTTGCCCGGTATAGATATATATCTTAAGGTTCGATAATTTATAACTATTTAAAATAGATAGAAAATACAAATATATAAATCTGATGAAATCCTTAGGAATAAGGTGTGCCTGTACTTTAGGTCTTTTGGCGAGGAATGGTTGTTTTATTCAGGTATCGTCCTCTCCCTCTTACTATAGGAATTACTATGCCGTTTCTGGGATATGATACGAAATTAAATACTGCACTATATGAAACTTATTTTTGTAAGGCATCCGAAAATATATCGCAAATAAATACACAGTTTGAAGATAAAGGAGAATTTAATGAACATCGGGATTATTGGCTTCGGGAAAATGGGAAAAATAAGGGCTGAAGCAATAAAAAGCTCTGGCCGCGGCGAAGTCAGGCGCGTTTTCGATGAATGTGAGAAAACAGATTTTCAGGGTTATCCTGTTGCACAAAACTACCTTGAGATTATTAATGATGCATCCCTCGATGCTGTCTTTGTTTGCACTCCGATTTACCTGAACAAAGAAATGACCATTTCCGGGTTGAAAAGCGGCAAACATGTTTTCTGCGAAAAACCACCTGCATTCAGCTCAAAAGACGTCATGGAAATCCGTGAAATAGAAGCTTCAAGCGGCAAACAGTTAATGTATGGATTTAATCACCGTCATCACGCAAGCATTAAAAACATGAAAAATCTCATATCCAGTGGTGAGTATGGTGAAGTTCTTTGGATGCGCGGCCGTTACGGCAAGAGCGTCGATAAGAACTTTTTTGAAACCTGGCGTGCCAAAAAGGAACTTGCCGGTGGTGGAATCCTTCTCGATCAGGGAATCCATATGGTGGATCTCTTCTTGTTTCTTGGAGGAAAGTTCGATCAAGTTTCTTCTTTCGTTTCGAATTGCTATTGGAAAGGAGAGATCGAGGATAATGTTTTTGCAATAATGAAAAATACGCAAACTGGTTTAGTGGCCTCTTTACATTCCACAATGACACAATGGCGACATCTTTTTTCACTCGAGGTGTTTCTAAGCAAAGGATATATGGTTTTAAACGGGCTCCGTACTTCATCCAAGACTTATGGTGATGAGAGCCTTTCTATTGCGAAAAACAGGTCTACCGCACCCGCTGCGACGTGGGAAGATGAAGAGAGAATCACCTATCATGAAGACAAATCCTGGCGGTCAGAAGTTGATCATTTTCTCGATGCAATTGAACAGAACAGAGAAATCAAAGTCGGTAATTCTATAGATGCTTTAAACGTCATGCAAACCATTGAATCTATTTACAAGGGAGATCCAACCTTTGAAATGTAACCAATTTTTGGACGATTATTTTGCAGAATTCCGTATGGTTGTCGAACCACCACAGATTTTCAACCAAATAGACTCGCTCCGTAATTCAATGCTTCGCGTGAAGGAAGATGGGGGTAAGATTATTTTAGCGGGAAACGGTGCCAGCGCTTCCATAGCCAGTCATTTTGCACTGGATTTTACTAAGCAGGGACAAGTCAGATCCATCTGCTTCAATGAGTCCAGTTTCATTACGGCTTATGCAAATGATTATGGTTATCAGAACTGGGTTAAAAAAGCTATCGCGCACCATGGCGCCGAAAATGATCTCGCTATTCTCATCAGTTCAAGTGGTCGCTCAGCTAATATAGTGAGTGCTGCCAGTGAGGCAAAGAATAAGGGCATTGAAGTTGCCACGCTGACAGGTTTTGCTCCGGATAATCCGTTGAAAGAAATTGGCGACATTAATTTATGGGCTGATTGCAAAGCATATAACATCATTGAATCAGCGCATGCATTTTGGCTGGCGGCAGCGTGCGACCTGCTTATAGGCAAGAGTGAATATGGCGTTTCGGATGAGAAATAATCACCACATTGCCGAGGATTTCCATAGTGTTTAAATTCAAAGTTGGTATTACCCCATCGAGTTTCTCTTCCTCAAATCCCGCTCCCCGAATTGCCTTGGAATCTGCGGGGATCGAAGTCATCGAAAATCCCTTCGGTAGACGTCTTACCGAACAAGAAGCATTTGATTACCTGACGGATAAAGATGGAATCATTGCAGGATTAGAGCCTATTACTCAAAAGGTGCTTGAGAATGCTAGATCATTGAAGGCCATTGCCCGGGTAGGCATAGGCATCGAAAATATTGATCTGGATGCTGCCCGTAAATTGGGAATTAAGGTGTCCAATACGCCTGATGGCCCGACAAATGCCGTAGCAGAGATGACGGTTGCCATCGCACTCATGCTCAGCCGAAGGTTGTTGGAAACGAATCGGAAAATGCATGAGGGTCTGTGGGTGAAGGAAATTGGAAAAGGGCTCACGGGCCAGAAAGTCCTTTTTATCGGCTATGGCCGCATCGGAAAGTCAACCGCAAATCTGATGCGTGCTTTCGGAACCGAAATCCTTGTTTTCGATCCCTATGTTGAAGCGGGTGATTTAAAGGACGACGAAAGAAAGGTCACCCTTGAGGAAGCTCTGCCGCAAGCCGACATCATCACCCTGCATGCCCAAGGCAGGGAAGTTATCCTCGGAAATGAACAGTTCAATCTGGCCAAAAATGGTGTCATGCTTTTGAATTCAGCACGGGGAGAACTTGTTGACGAGAGTTCTTTGATTCAATCTATTGAATCCGGAAAGGTTGCAGCAGGATGGTTTGATGCGTTCTGGGAAGAACCCTACAAGGGACGTTTGCTAGAATTTGAAAACATCATCTTAACACCCCATGTGGGGACCTATACCAAACAATGTCGATTAGCCATGGAAATGGACGCCGTGAATAACTTAATCCGTGATTTAGGTCTCCCGCAATAGAGAAGAGGGCTCGATATGATAATTAAACTTGATCTTACTGGGAAAACAGCGCTCATCACCGGGGGCACACGCGGTATCGGGGGTGCTATTGCGGATATTTTTACCGAGGCTAAAGCAGATATCATTATTACTGGAACTCAAGAAGAATTGGTTTCGCGTCGCGTTGAAGAACTCAGGCGAAAAGGAAATGGAAAGATAGAAGGATGGATTGCTGACTTCACCAATCCAGAATCGTTGGATAATATCTGCAATCGCATTAGGTCTCTCCCACAGCTTCACATCCTTGTCAATAACGCAGGTATAAATCATATCGCCCCCATAGATAAAGTTATGGCTGCGGATTTGGAGCGAATTTTAGACCTTAACCTTAAGGGGCCAACGATTCTATCCGGCGCTGCATCGGTGATAATGAGTAAGCAGAGATGGGGCCGCATTTTGAATATAGCTTCAATCTGGAGTGTTATCACAAAGCCTGGCAGGGCCTTGTACACCGCCAGCAAGTTTGGACTCGTGGGATTGACAAAGGCTACCGCAGTAGACCTTGGAGCGGATAACATCCTGGTCAATGCTCTTTCTCCTGGTTTTACACGGACCGACTTGACTAATGCGACAGTCCCTGCCGAAGAACAGGCACGCCTTGCGCAACAGGTTCCCATGCGCCGCTTTGCTGAGCCAGAGGAAATGGCACGGGTAGCCCTTTTCCTTTGCAGCGACTTAAACACATATATTACCGGACAAAATATCGTGGTAGACGGAGGGTTCGTTAATGTCTAAAAATTTTACGGTTCGATCAGCCATTCATGATTATACAGTAAGTTTTGTTGAAGATTTCACCGAATCCCTTCGAGAAATTCTAAAGCCCAATGATACTCTGTTGGTTGACGAAAACGTATTTCGCCTAAATAAAGACAGATTGAAACCGATATTGAACGGTTTCCCGCATATTTTTGTCCAGGCAACGGAAGAAAATAAAAGCTATCAGAAAATTGGACCCATTATAGAACAGCTGATTCAAAACGGCTTTCGTAAAAATTATAAAATTGTGGCAATCGGCGGAGGCATTACGCAAGATATTGCCACCTTTATTGCCGCTAACATCTATCGTGGCGTAGAATGGAACTTTTTCCCTACAACCCTTCTCGCTCAGGGAGATAGTTGCATCGGGGGGAAGGCATCGATCAATTTCGGGTCATACAAAAACCTCTTGGGCAACTTTTATCCACCCCGAAAGATATTGATTGATCTTTCTTTCGTCGAGACTCTTCCGCGCAAGGAAATTGTCTCTGGATTGGGTGAAATGACCCATTTCTACTTTGTTTCCAGTGAAGAAGATTACCAGATGATGCGTGACCTTCACGGAAAGTCCTTCGAGGACAAATCAGCACTTGAAGAATTGATCCATCGCAGTCTCAGGATCAAAAAAAGAACGATTGAAATTGATGAATTCGACTGCAAAGAGCGCCAGATATTCAATTATGGCCACTCCTTCGGCCACGCCATCGAATCGGTCACGGGTTACCGTGTGCCTCATGGCATAGCCGTCAGCCATGGAATGGATATCGCCAATTATATTTCCCTTAAAATGGGATTGATTGATGAAAACCTGTACCGGAAAATGCGGGAGGTTTTAAAGCTCAATTGGAACGAAGTGCCCTTGGGAGAAATCGATATCGACACCTTCTTGAATGCCCTTCGAAAGGATAAAAAGAACATCGGTTCGGAAATTCGGGTGATTCTGACTCGTGGTTTCGGAAAAATGTTCATAACCACCTTAGATATTAAAAATGGCCAGGAATGGATTAGAGAATTTTTTGCAATCCAGCAAAAAGGAAACTGAAATGAAAGCCAAAGTCAACCTAAAACAGAAACTGGCCAAGCAGGAACTCACCATTGGGTCCTGGCTATCATGGGGGTTCAGCCCCGTTACTGAAGTGATGGCGACCTCAGGATTCGAGTGGTTGGTTATAGATATGGAACACACTGCCATTGATTTTTCCGAGGCCCATCAGATGATCCAGACCATTGACCTCGCCGGATGCGTGCCTTTGGCGAGGGTAGGGGACAATGATCCCCTAATCATAAAACGGATTCTCGATTGCGGGGCTCACGGAGTCGTGGTTCCGATGATAAATAGTGCAGATGAGGCCCGGCGTGCAGTGGCTGCCGCTTTTTATCCGCCCAAGGGAACACGGGGGGTCGGTCTGTCCCGCGCCCAAAACTATGGGCTTGGTTTTCATGCCTACCGACAACAAGCTCTTGAACAAACAGTGGTTATCGTGCAAATCGAGCACATACGTGGTGTTGAAAATTTGGATGAAATTCTGGCAGTCGATGGTGTGGACGGCTTTATTATCGGTCCCTATGATCTCTCTGGCTCTCTGAATCAACCGGGGAATTTTGGCCATCCTGACGTTCAGAAGGCTCTCGATCATGTCATGACTGTTATGAAAAAGTCCTCCAAGCCTGGCGGTTTCCATGTAGTTGCGACTTGCCAGGAAGAATTGAAAAAGCGGATTATCGAGGAATATAAATTTATTGCCTATGGCGATGACATGGTGATGTTCGCCGAAAAAGTTAAAAAAGAAACGGATTTTTTCCAATCATTGCAATCCTAAGCCAATTATTTGTGGGATATGAAAATATGAAAGAAATACCTAAAATTAAAGCCCTTCTGTTTATGAAAGGCTTCTCCGAGAGAGTGCCCAAAAAAAACATCAGACCTCTTTGCGGACGCCCTTTGTTACACTGGATATTGGATACATTGACTCAGTGTAAATACATTGGAGAAATAATTCTCAATACCGATGATAATGAAATAGCTCGTCTGGCAACCGAATATTTTGACGTGACCATCCATATGCGACCTGAACATTTGCTGACCATCACCAGCAACGAGGCGTATCAAATAATGGCCCACGATCTTACGATTACTAAGGGGAATTATTTTCTTCAGACCCATAGCACCAATCCCTTGTTAAAAAACGATACGGTCAATAGGGCAGTAGAATCCTATTTTGAGAATCAAGTAAAATTTGATTCGCTGTTTTCGGTCACCCCTCTCCAGAAAAGATTTTTCTGGGAAAGCGGCCAAGCTGTAAATCACGATCCGAAAAGTCTTATTAAAACCCAGGAGTTACCCTTCATTTACGAAGAAAACTCTTGTATATACATCTTTTCCCGAAAAGTTTTCGAAAGGGAAAAAAACCGGATCGGGCGAAACCCGATGATGTTTCCTATGGATCCTTATGAGTCGGTGGATATCGACGAACCATTCGATTTTTCCATTGCCGAAGCGTTAATGGCAGAGCGACTTAAAGAAAACAAGGATAGGCGATGAAGCAAGAAGTCGTTTGCCTATCTCATCCACTTTCTCCCGACACTCCGGCATACGGTGGTGGGGAAGGGATGATAGTTCAGGAAATATTGAAAATATCAAAAGGGGATACGGCAAATTCGTCCCGGTTGATTCTTCCTAACCATCTCGGTACCCACATCGATGCTCCCGGCCATTTCTTCGATTCCGGACCTGTTTTAATGGATTATCCTGCGGAATTCTGGATTTTCGATTCTCCGACGCTGGTGGATGTCCCCGGGGAAGACGGATATCTGATTTCTCCAGAGGATGTTGAGGCAGCACTTTCGCAGGAAACCGATCTGCTTTTGCTTAGAACAGGGTATGAGGCCTATCGTGGTAGTCCTCGTTATTGGGAGCGTAACCCTGGCTTAGCCCCAGAATTTTGTATTTGGTTAAGGAAGAACTTTTCTAAATTAAGAGCGTTAGGTATGGATATTATTTCCGTGACCTCCCGTCTAGTTCGCAAAAAAGGTCGGGCAGCTCATCGAGCATTTTTAGACCCTTGTGCCCTTGAGAAGCCAATTCTTCCTATCGAGGATATGGCACTTAAATATGTAAAGACGCAGTTAAGTAAAGTTATAATTACTCCATTTCGAGTGATGGGTATTGATTCGGGACCTTGTACAGTATTTGGAATTATTTAATTTTGATTAATCTATTAATCTTTATGATTTAGCATAGGAAGTTTATGTATCTAAAAATATGCCGGAATAAATTGGTTTTGGGATTCACCTGAATTTCTGCAGGAAATAATTTCTAATGCAATACAAATAAACAAACCGGCGTCAAAACGGGTCTATTTAGAGATGATTTCTTTCCAATCGTTATATAACTCTGCAAAAGAGGCCAGTAAACAACAAAATTGGCTCGTTGCAGAAAATTTATGGGAAACATTGATAAATAACTTCGAAGATAACGCACCCAGTACAGCATATTATCGCCTCAGTGTTGCTTATAGGTGCCAGAGTAAATTTAATAAAGCAGAGGAGATTATTTTGCTTGGGATGAAAAAATTTCAAGAAGAGATGAGATTAATTAAGGAATACGCTAATATATCATTTGACGAGGGAAAATTACATGAATCTGAAAGACGATGGATAACTTTCTTGAGCCGGACAAAGAAGGCTTTTGATTCACCTGATGCCAAATTAGCTTACTCCAGGTTAAATCATATATATAGGCAACAAGGAATGCACGAAAAAGCAGATAATTTGCTAATGCCTGAAGAGCATAGAAGTAGAATTAAATTTGAAATTGAAAATTCTGGGATTTTGTCTGCTAGCAAGGATGTTACAATTATAATTGTTTCACAAATAGAATTGTCGCCATATATTTCGGCCTTTCTAAGGAAATTCGGCAATAGGCTTTCCGGGAGTTTTTTAATTCTCCATCGACATGCCAACGATATGTCTAAAGAATTTTTATTATATTCTTCTAGGTGTTATGGAATAGATATTGGTCATTTTTCTCAATGGACAGAAAATAAAATAATTATTTTGAAAAATGCCATTGAAAGTAGCGGGAAAAAAATCGCTTGTTTAGTAGCCCACCCGTTTGAACGAATCAGCGGAATTACTGTTAATTATTTTCTAGAAAAATTTATGGACTTAAAATACATTTTTTATAGTGATGGATCAAGAAATAATAAAGAAAGCGAAGAACATACTAAAAATATTAAAGGAGCCTCCTTCAAGAAGGCGTTATTAAGTGATTTCGAAGTATGGTTGTGCGAATTTGGTTTTTCCAGTTCAAGTCAGATTGTCTCAAATAACAGAATTCAGCCAAAAAAACATATTTTAGTTGAATATCAATGGCTTGATTTCTGCTTTTCACAAACAAAAATCGATTTATTGATTAAAAAGACATTCGAAGGTAAGAATAAAGAGCAATTGCATATAAAAAAATCTGCGCTCATTCTAAATCGATATTGGGGTCGAGGACCATATATGTTTGATTCAGATGATTTGCTTACGCTTTCGATGAGCAGTTCTATTTATAAAGCTTGTAGAGATGCAGAAAATATTATTTTAAGGAAAGATTCTAGATGTCATTTTTCCACTGACGCTCTCATTTCATCAATTAAATCTCATAATAAATTTAAAACAATAACAACTTTAGAAGATATTATAAAGCCAGAAAAGGGGGAAATTAAAGATCTTATATTCGAATATATTATACATAAAACAAGAGATTTTTTTGAGAATATTAAATATATCTATTCCTTTGATAGTAGTTTCCCACTTGTTTTTTTATCACCCATGCTCATGAGAAAACTTAATCCAGAAGTTAAATTTATAGTGGGTTTTGATTATTCTTCAGTAAAAAGATATGGAACAGATGAATGTTTAAGAGTAATGAGTTACAGGGTGGCTGTTTTAATTGAGGACGTGTTAATGCTTTCACTGTTTTCTGTTTCTGATTCATTAGGAAGTGTTTTTAATGGCGAGGCACCTATTGATTGTTCAAAAAATAGAGAATTATTGCTTGAAAGGATAAAAAATAATGGGGGTTACTTTTTTTTACAAAAAAATAAAAATTAACCCAATCGAGTAATAATTAAAGTTTCTATTAAGGAGTAAGACCGATATGCGGTTTAATATGGCAGAAGTTAAATCCGAAAAGGAAAATAAATTATTTGTAAAATCCTTAGTAGCTTCTGGAAATATTTTATTCAGAAAAGGGTTTTTTGTAAAAGCCAAATCAGTATACCAGAAAAGTATTCAATCGGGAAAATATTATTATAGCCCAAAATTTTCTGCCTCTTTAAGGTACAATATTCGACTTTGCGAAAAACAGAATGAATACGATTTTGAAAGCAGACCAAAAATTATTTTAATGCTTGATTGTACAAGATTATTTACCCAAAATTTAAAGACTGGCATTACAAGGTATAATATTAAACTGCTTGAATATCTAATTCATGAAGGAAAAATTTTAGTTGTGCCATTTTTTATTAAAAAACGACCTGGTTTTATTCCTCAGAAGGTAGAAAACGAAACATATGTTTTTGAATACGAGGACAAATTATATGATATTATGTCGTATGAAAATGCTTTAAAAATTGTTAAATCTATAGGAAAACCTATTATATACCATTCTCCCTATTATCCAATACCAGAAAGCAGAGATCCGAAAATTAAATATTGCTTGACTGTACATGATATTTTTCATTTGACGCATCCAGAATTCTATCCAGATGGAAATAACTCAATTACAAAAAAAATTATCAATAGCATTGATACAGAAAAAGATGAAATATTAGTGGTGTCACGTTTTACGGGAAATGAATTAAAAAAATATTTAAATAAACAAATGTCAATAACATTCACTCCTTTAACTGGGTTTTTAAATTCTAATACCGAATTTGAAACTAATTTAAAAAAAAAGAATCTATTAGTCCCTTTTCAAAATGATCCGAGGAAGGGATTTGATAGGATGCTTAATGTTGCCCTAAAGTGGATGAAACTCGAAGACGATTTTTTTTTAACTATCTTTGGGAAGACAGATATGCTTAATGATGCGGAAAGAAAAAAGATTTATGAAACAGAAGGCCTAACTGAACGCATTATGTTAGTACACCTGCCAAACGATGAAGAATTAAAAAAGCTTTACCAAGAATCTTTTGCGTTTTTGTTTTTTTCTTCATTAGAAGGGTTTGGGATGCCCCCTCTTGAGGCGATGCAATATAATTGTTTGCCTATATTATTTACAAATTCTTCCTTAGCCGAAATTTATCATGGGTGGAAATATATTTTTGATGAATCAGTTTCAGACGATTTTATTATTAACCAAATTTTCGCTGCTCAAAAAGAACCTCTTGAATATTCAAAAAAACTCTGTAAAGAAATCCTTAATAGATATTCTTGGGAACTTTGCTTTTCTACCCATATTGCAGCCTATTTAAATCATATTGACTGCTAACTAAATTATAGTTAAGAACAAGTATTTATTTTAGGCAATTAAAGCTTTCTTTTTTATTAAAAACAAAGATTGGGAGGTATGTTTTGATTCACGACAAAATTAGCAATTGGCTACTTTATTTCAACTCTGCTCCATGGCGCTGTGCATTTGAATTTCTTGGCAGCCTTTCAACTGCATCAGAAGATAGCCCTCGCATTGCCCTGCAGGGTGATGACATGTATGCCGCCATTATGCTTTACCAGACCTGTCTCCCGGAAGAGTCAGTACTTGAAACCCATGACGAGTACATTGATATACAGATGTCCCTCGTCAACAGCGAAGCGATCGATTGGTTTCCGCGACAGACTCTGGAAATCAAGGTGCCTTATAGCACCGAGCGGGACCGTAATCTGTACCATCGGCCTGTCATCGCGCCAGCTCGCGTCAGTAATTATCCGGCCTTCTTTACCGTTTTGCAGCCTGATGATGCTCACATGCCCAAATTGATGACCGCAGACAACTCTGAACTTGTTAAAAAGGTGGTCGTTAAGGTCCATAAAAAACTTATCTTATAAATGGGCGTTCTGATATACAGTAAATTTTGGTTTTTTCGTTAATTATTCTATTGGGTCTGTGACTTAAGCAAGGACGAGAAAATGAAATTTATTATTGATTTGATACAGCAAAAGTTAAAGAAATCAAGGAGGCTGCGAATATCGGCGTCATTGGAGGGTCACCACCAACCCTTCGCTTATCGCTCGGGAGGGCAAGGACTTCAAACAGGTGATCGCCGAGATATGCACCATCGTAGGCGGCCCAATTAGCGCTGAGGCCGTAAGCCCTGAGGCCGATAAGATGGTCACCGAGGGCGAGGAGCTAGCTGAGATCCACAAGAACATCGTGATCAAGCTTCCCATTACAGATGGGCTCAAGGCGATGAAGATCCTTGCAGAGAAAGGTATTCGGGTGAACCTGACCCTCGTGTTCTCACCCATGCAGGCCTTGCTGGCTGCAAAGGTCGGTGCGGCTTATGTGAGACCCTTTGCTGGCAGGCTCGACGACATCAGTCACTGCGGCATGGACCTGGTGCGCCAGATCGTGACTATTTTTGATAATTACGGCTACGGGACCGAGGTGATTGTCGCGAGCGTTCGGAACCCGCTCCATGTGCTGGAAGCGGCCCTTGCCGGCGCCCATATCGCCACCATACCCTTTGGCGTCATAGACCAACTTGCTAAGCATCCGCTCACGGATATCGGAATTGAAAAATTCCTTTCGGACTGGAAAAAACTTGGGGAGTAGACCCAGCGGTGTGACCGATTTCTGACAGGATTTAGGAGTGTACTAAAATTTCTATACTTGAAAGTGTGAAAGCCATTCTTTTGCCCGTAAGCTCTGCTATTCACATTTCCTCAACAGAATCTGTGTCCGGAAGTCAGAACCAGAAGCCAGAGGCCGTGGTGCTCGGGAATGGTCCCTCGCTTCGCGGTTTCGACTTCGGCCGACTGTCCCGTTTCGACATCTTCGGGATGAACGCCGCCTACCGGTACTGGTACGAAATCGGCTGGTTCCCGCAATATTATTCCTGCCTGGATCTTGTAGTCGGGGCATCACACCGGGACGCCATCGCCGAGTTGATCAGAGACTCAGAGCGATTGGGGATTCGCGCATTCCTGTTGAGGCAGACGCTGGTCGACGATCTGGGGGAAATGTCTGCCTCGCCGAAGATCTTTAACTTCGATCTGCTTCGTCCCGGATTCGAGTGTTGGATCCCCGGACCGGTTACTACGGGAAGTCATACCTGCGCTTGGGCCTCGATTTTAGGGTATAAGGACATCTATCTACTGGGGATTGACTGCAATTATGTAGAGGTTGTTCCCAACGCCGAACTGCGGGACGGAATTCTTGAAATTGTCGCCGATGCGCCCAACCCGAATTACTTTTTTGACGCGTATCAGAAAAAAGGCGATAAATTCAATATACCAAACCCCAGGAAGGAGTTGCACCTTCGAAGCTGGCGCAACATAGGGGAGAAAAGTAGCTCCAGGGTCCTCAATGCCAACTTGGCCTCCAAAGTCGATGCGTTCCCTTTTGTGCGTTTTGACGATGTTGAAAAAGGAGGGCCAGTTCCGGTGTTTTCGGCTCTGGAGGTAATTGGCGGCACACTTTTGCCTGAAGCAGTCGATTACGTGCATGTCCCGCCGGGAGACATGGAAAAACCGGTTTCCCCATCGCTGTCCAAATATGCTCCAGCACAGCCCAGATCGATGGATGCTTTGCTCCCCATGAAACGGCTCCGCTCCATGCTCGTGTACGATGCCAATTGGCAGCATCGGGACATAACCGAACAGCATGCTTTCTTACAGGCAGATAAACTGTTGCCGGAAGTGCCAGGGGTACTCTATTTTGGGTTCCCTTGGGCGACGTTGATTGAACGATTGAACTCAAAAGAATCATCCGCCAATAGTTTGAGGGAAGTTATCAATGGTGTAATGCCTTTGCTGAAAGCGCAAAAACACGTCATCACGGTTTGCCATCACAAAGACCTGCTGCAATACCAAAGCCTTTTGGCCGAGACCGGTATTACCCATGTGTTCTGGCCGCATGCCTGCGAGGGGCAGGATCGCTTTCCCGAATACGAAGGGATCAAGATTGTCCCCTTTCCACTCGCTCCGGTTCAAATGCGCGATTACCAGCCAGCAGAAGCGGGAGGCAAAAAACATCTCTACGCCTTTATCGAGCCCAAAACCCAAGACCCTGATGCTTCAAAAACCAGCCAGTTAATCCTTCGCTGCCTGGCCGGCAACCGGCGGGGTGTTGTCATTGCTCGCAGTCAGTGGGATTTTGAAAATATCCTGGGCGCCCAGATGCTGGCAGGTACGGCTGCTCCGCAGGAGGAGTATGCTAACGGTTCGGCTCCGATCCAGTCCTGGAGAATACTGGGGGCAAGCCTGTTCTCGTTGTGCCCTTCCGGTCCGAGCCCCAATTCTGCACGGCTGTGGGAATCGATCGGTTGTGGTGCGATTCCAGTCATTTTCGGAGACACCCATTTTTTGCCCGGGAGCAAGGCTCTATGGGACCAAGCTTCTGTCTTGTGTTCCGACAGGCTTGAAGATATCTTGGCCCTACCGGATCATCTGGAAACCCTTGCCGGCGACACGGCCCTGTTAGAACGCAAACGGCACGCCATGCGGCAATTGTGGATGCTGTATGGGCCGGACTTTTTTATTTACGACATTTATAAATTATTTCTTGAGCTGGCACAGGAAAATATTGAAATACGCGACTATCGGCCCACCCTTTCTTATGGCCGCATACTGGCAATGGCATCGGTAATCAATCGCAGCCGGAATGTGGGCAAAGCTGAACTTGATTCATTCATCCTTGACTGCAGCAGCCGAGTTATCTTTGATCCGCCAGGATTCAAAAAACGATTAGAAGACAACCCGGAATTTCGAATGGCCTTCGAGAAGGCAATGTGTTCTTGCATCCCGCGGTATGCCGAGTCAATGCGAAGAAACCTGAAGTTTAGAGCCATCGCCTTGAATTAATTTGGTTTACAGGACAAAAACAAGTTTCCGATGAAGAAAATTTACCTGAAAGGCCAACGCTCGAACCGCACACCTTTGTCTTACCTGGCATACAAAAAACTATTTCAAAGCATGGTGGACTATTCGCCAAAGCCCGAAGATGCCGACTTTCTGATTTACAGCTGCCTGATGGACATCCAGAATGATGGTGAAGAAATCAATCGAATTTTCGCTGCAAGGCCCAATATTCGACTGGTGATCCTCTCCGAGGAACCGCTTTGGGATTCTTTGTGGAGCGGGGATTGTTTTCTAAAAAAGAATAGGATCCGCATTGGGGACGAAGAATATCCCTATACATTCCTGAACCATTGGACGACCCGAATTTATGATTTTGAAAAGATACCTTATTTCATAACAACATCGGACGACTATTTTACAAGATATGCCTATTTATTTAATAGGAATCGTGCTTTCAAAAAAGACGAACTGAAATCTTTATGGAATACCGCTCCGAATCAGTTGGCATTCTATGCCGAATTTGAGGATCATACTCAATTTGATGTCTATTTCCCGGAATATGATGTCCGGGGCTTGTGCCGCTACCGGACGCTCATCGCCCAAGGCATAAATCGTGATGGTGTCATCCGGATTGGAAAACGTTGGGGCGATACGGTTGTGCGGCAACTACTGCCGGATTGGCATCTTGACAAACTGGCTGCTTTGGACAAGCGTTCTTTCATGGTTTCCGGAATCGAGAACACCCACCAGTGGAACTATGTGTCCGAAAAACTTTTCGACGCTTTTGCCACCTTGGCCGTCCCGTTGTACTTTGCTGGCTCTTTTCACGCAGCGACACGTCTGGTTCCACCGGAGTCTTTTCTGAATCTTTATGTTCTGTCCGTTGAGGATGCTATCGCGAAAATCCGTTCTTTCATACCCGATCATGAATTCATCGATTCTTATTGTGCAGCGCAATCAACGCTTGCAGATACCTTCTCGCGACCGGAATATTTGGTGCAAGAGCGCTTACGCGTCGTATCCGAGGTTATTTCAGAATTAGAGGCACTTTAAGGCGTAAAATGAACTCATCGCTAACAATTGTCGATCATTATGGCTGAAACCGACTCTGTCTATAATCAAATTCTTGATAGCGGCTATTTCCAGGCCGATTGGTATCTCAATCAGTATCAGGATGTGGCCGCCGCGAACCAGGATCCCCTGGAACATTACCTGTTGTACGGCGTATCCGAAGGCCGCGATCCAGGACCGGACTTCAGTACCAGCGGCTACCTGGCACGCTACCACGATGTGGCCGAGGCGGGCATCAATCCGTTGTTGCATTTTATTCGCGACGGCAAAAAGGAAGGGCGGCTGACCACGCCCTGCCTGGACCCGCACGCCATCAAACGCCCCTATGGCAATTTCGCTAAATACCTTTCCTATTCCATGCTCGACCCCCTGGTTACAGCCCCGTTTGCAAGGCTGGACCGGGACAATTTCAGGTTTATGGATCAGGTCGCCCGGTGGCTTTGCCTCAAGCAAAAGGAATGTAAGGAGCCACCCCTGGTGTCGGTAATCATGCCCATGCGCGACCGCGCGGATGTCGTCGGCCATGCCGTGCGCTCGGTACTGGCGCAGTCCCATGAAAATTTCGAGTTGATCGTGGTCGACGACGGCAGCCGGGACGACAGCGTTGCGGTTGTGCGAAGCTTTACCGATCCGCGTATTCGTCTGCTCGAAAGTGGCCAATCAAGCGGCGTTTCCGCAGCCCGCAACCGTGGCCTGGCATCAGCCCGGGGCGACCTGATCGCCTACCTGGATTCCGACAATAGCTGGCGGCCTGACTATCTGAAGTCCATGGCCGGTTTCTTTCAGGTACAGCCCGATGCAAATGCGGCCTATAGCGGCCAGTATCTCTACCGGGGCTGTGAAAGCGAGCCCTTTGCCGTGCGGTTCGGCAGCTACAATCCGAGCCTGCTTTGCAACCGCAATTATATCGATTTGAACTGCTTCATCCATCGCCGCGATGTTCTCGACGTTATCAGCGTGGGCTTTTGCGAAGAGATCAAGCGCTGGGTCGACTGGGAACTGATTCTGAGAATCTCACGAACGGGCAAGATCTTCTCGGTGCCGATTCTCCAGTCGAATTATTTTCTCGACAAGGCGGAAAATACCATCACGGCCACAGAAGAAATGCAGCCGGCGCGCGACTACATCTTGAGCAAACTGGGGTACGATGGACAGAGTTTGTTTCAGAGGAAACAGGATCACCTGACACGAAAGGTTGTTGTTATCATAGTGGGTCGTGGGGACCAGGAAAACTTTGCGACATGCATCGAATCGCTGAGGGAGTATTCCAGCAATCCGTTTGTCCAGGTCTTAGCTGTTACCGATCCTTCCGACCCGGATACCGACCTCTGCCTTCCAGACAATACCCGGGTAAAGATGATCGTTACGGACCCCTCCTGCGGTCTTTTCGGGACGGTCGACCAGGCACTGCAATTGGCCCACCCCGATAGCGATGTCCTGATTTTAGACCCAAACGCAACCCTCACCCCGGGCGTACTGCCGGCGTTGCAAAAAGCGGCGTATGCCGGTGATGCCAATGCCATCGCCGCCCCCCAGCAGGTACTCCCCAGGGGGGAGAAAACGATCAACACCCACGTTCCCTATGCCTTCAACGACGTGCGCTGTGATGTCACTCTGTCACATCATCACCGGAACGTCGAAACCCTACCGCTTTTTCATGCCGGCGGTATGATAGATTTGAACTTCGCTTCCTTTTTCTGCGTCTATATCAAGCGGGATGCATGGGACCAGTGCGGCGACCTCGATAACGGGAAGAAGGAGGATAACCAATTCGATCGAATTATGTGCGATTTCGTCCGTCATGTTCTCGGCAAAAGGATTGTCTATACCCCGGAGGCTGTCGTGCTTCGCAGATAATTGATGGCAGAGGGCAGAAGGCGGAGGACAGATGACGGAGGGCAGATGACGGAGGGCTGAAGGCAGAAGGCAGAGGACAGACGACGGAGGGCTGAAGGCAGAAGTCAGAGGACAGACGACGGAGGACAGATGATGGAGGGCTGAAGGCAGATGACAGAGGGCAGAGGACAGACGACGGAAGACAGATGGCGGAAGTTCGCCTGAAAATCGTACATGTGCTCGTTAACGTGAACGTACTCGTAAACGGAACAAGTAAGGCGATAGACGACGGAAGACAGAGGACGGAGGACGGAAAAGCCGTCATCTGTCGTCTGTAATCCGATTTTTTAAAAGGGGGATCGTGGGCGAACGGATCGAAAGTTTTCGGGATTTGCGTGTTTATTCCAGGGCACTAGAACTGCAGAGAGAAATCTTCGAAGTCAGTAAAACCTTCCCAAAGCAGGAGACTTATGCGTTGACGGATCAGATACGTAGATCGGCACGCTCCATCGGCGCCAACATCGCCGAAGCCTGGCAGAAACGCCGTTATCCGCTTCACTTCGTCAGCAAGCTTTCCGATTCTGACGGGGAACAGGCCGAAACGCAGCATTGGATCCAGACGGCCTTTGACTGCGATTACCTATCCGAGAAAAAATGCTTCCGTATGCTGGAAGCCTGCCGGGAAATCGGCCGCATGTTGGGAACGATGATGGAAAAGCCCCAAGCCTTTTCCCGCCGGTTTGCAAAGTGAAGAGTCGACAGGAGACGGAAAGGGAAAAACGGAGGACTGAGGGCAGACCACGGATGACTGAGGGCAAGAGACTTAGAACCTGACGACTGAGGACAGAGGGCAGAAGAAGAAAGAAAGACGACAGGAGACAGGAGATTTAAAAACCGACGACAGAGGACAGAGGACAGAAAAAGCCGTCACCTGTCGTCTGATATCTGTCGTCTGTCATCTGCCATCTGTCATCCGTCATCTGCCATCTGTCGTCTGCTATTGAAATGAGCATGAGCATCGACAAAAATCCAACGCGTTCAAAAATCCTACTGCGCGATCGAGCAAAGGCCTGGCGCGGTGAGGTGCTGCTCGTGTCGCTGTGGGTCTTCAAAACCCTTACTTGGCTGCCGATGCTTCGCAACGCCTATTGCTCACTCCTCATCCACCTGATCAAACGAACCGAACTTTTCGATCGCACCTTCTATCTCGACACCCACGGCGATGCCGTTCATTCCGGCATGTCGCCGCTGCGACATTATGTGACTTGCGGCGATCGGGAAGGACGCGCGCCAATGGCGTTTTTCGATCCCGATTACTACCGCTCCCGTGCCCGCGGCCAGGCAAAGAATGTGAACTCCCTGCTCCACTACGCCTATATCGGACGCTACCGGCGGATCTCGCCCAGCCCGTGGTTCGATGTCGATTATTACCTCGCCCTCAACAAAGATGTCGCCAGGGCCGGCTTTGACCCGCTGCGTCACTACCTGAGATGGGGCGGTGTCGAAGGTCGCTCCCCCTCCCCTGAATTCGACGGCTCTTACTATCTGCGAACCAATCCGAGCGTGACGCAAACCCGTTTGAACCCGCTGCTCCATTACCTCCAGATCGGCCGCTTTGAAGGACGGAGCACTGTGCCGGATGAGAAACACAGCGATTTTAATGCCCTGCCGAATGATGTTATCCGAGCAAGCATGCCGAGTGAAGCGTCGTGGACAGAGCTTAAACCCCGCGCAGGCACCAAACGTGCCGCTGTAGACGTCGTGGTGCCGGTCTACCAGGGAAGAGCCGAGACCCTGCGGTGTCTGTACAGCGTCCTGGCTGCCTCGTGCACAACTTCCTTCGAGTTGGTGGTCATCGACGATGCCGGCCCCGATGCCGAGTTGAATGAGGATCTGGAACGGTTGTCCGAACGGGGGCTGTTCACCCTGAAGAGCAATTCCCAAAATCTCGGCTTCGTCCACACCGTTAACCGGGGCATGGCCCTTCATCCGCAGCGCGATGTCGTGCTCCTGAACGCCGACGCGGAAGTTTTTGACGGCTGGCTCGACCGGCTGCAGCGGACAGCGCAGCGCCATCCGCGCACGGCAACCGTGACCCCTCTCTCCAACAATGCCACCATCTGCAGTTATCCCCGCTTCCTGCAGGACAACCCCTTTCCGCTCGAACTCAGCTACGCTGAGCTGGATACCCTGACGGCCGCAGTGAATACCGGGGTCGCGGTGGAATCACCCACCGGCATCGGTTTCTGCCTGTACATAAAGCGCAACGCGTTGAAAGAAGTGGGGCCATTCGACCAGGTGTCGTTCGGCAGGGGCTACGGCGAAGAAAACGACTTCTGTCAACGCGCCATCCGCAAGGGTTGGCGTAACATGATTGCCGCCGATGTCTTCGTCCACCATTGGGGATCAGCCTCTTTCCGGGGAGAAAAAGCCAAACGGCTGCAGGCGGCGCTTAAAACGCTCGACCGGCTGCATCCCAATTACCATCGGGACGTGGCGGCCTTCATCCAACACGACCCACTGCTTGACGCCCGCCATCGCCTTGACCGCGCGAGACTGCTGCGGTTGCGGCGAAAGAAAAACGTTCTCATCGTCTCCCACAATCGCGGCGGTGGCGCCGAAAGGCATATACAGGAAGACATTCGGCGTCTCAGCCGGGAGGGCTGCGGCATATACCTGATGCGCCCCCAATCCGGGCAGCCTTCGCATATTGTTATCCGTCATCATGCCGCCAGGCCCCTGCCCAATCTGCCTTCATACCCCCTGGCGGACACCGCCGCGGTGATGGCCGCGATCAAGGATTTCAACATCACAGAAATACAAACCCACAGCTTGGTCGATTACATGCCGGAAGCCCCTGACCATCTGACCCGTCTGGTAGAGGCCCTGGGTGCGCACTGGGAGGTGAACCTGCACGATTACAAGGTCATCTGCCCGCGCATCAATTTGGCGGACAGAGACGGTTTCTATTGCGGCGAGCCGGCCGAAGGCGCTTGCAATTTCTGTCTCGCGGAACTGGGCTCCGATTTCGGGGTGACGGATATCCGTGCCTGGCGGGCCATGCATCGGCGGGCCTTGTTTGCCGCGAACCGAGTGCTAGTGCCCGACGAAAATGCCGCCGAACGTCTCAGACGCTACTTCCCCGAGGTTTCCTTTGAGGTCTCACCCCACGAGGATATCGACCCGGCACAGATCCCCATTCGCTCACCTGAACTAGACCCGCACGAGAACTTGCGGATTGTGGTCATCGGCGCCATCGGCAAGATTAAGGGGTTCGAGGTGCTGCTGGCTTGTGCACGGAACGCACGGCAGCGGCGACTGCCTCTCGAATTCGTCCTCATGGGGTACAGCATGAACGACCGCCTGCTGAAAGAAGCGGGGGTCAGCATCACCGGCCGCTATCTGGAAGAGAACGCCATGGATACCTTGGAATCACTTAGTCCCCATGTGGTATGGCTGCCGTCGGTATGGCCGGAGACCTACAGCTACACCCTTTCGATTGCCTTGCGGTGCGGGTTGCCGGTACTTGCTTTCGATATCGGAGCCATTTCCAGGCGCATCAGGGAATGTCATCCACCTGCCGGGCATCGTCTGTTTCCGCTGCAGTTGGCAAAACAGCCCGATCGACTGAATGACTGTTTTGCTGATTTTAGATCGTCCCACCTTGTATTCGAAGCGCTGCGGCAGGCTGTTTGAGGTCGCTGAGAGTGAGCACATGAGTCACTGCATATACGAGAGGTAAGAGTTTTGGGAAATAGCCCCTTTTTCATCATCGGCTGTGTTCGCTCCGGCACCACGTTACTGAGGAATGTGCTGCGCAACCATCCTCATCTGGCCGCTCCTGAAGAAACCCATTTTTTCCGGTGGGCGGAACCTTTCGGTGGCATCCCCTATCGTAAAATGGTTTCCGATAATCGGATTTTGAAGCGCCATCGGGAATTGGACGGAATTGAGGAGTTGGAATTTCAGAAGATTCTGGACCAAAGCATTTCGCGAGCCGACCTGTACCGGCGCTATATGCAGCTCTACATAAAGAAGAACAAACCGGATGCTCAGAGATGGTTCGACAAGACACCGCAGAATGTCTACGGCGCTGCTCTGATAGCCGGGGAAATGCCGGGTGCCACATTCATCCATATCGTGCGCCATCCCATGGATGTTGTCTCAAGCCTTAGAATCGGCAAGGTGGTGAAAGTTCAAAATGTGGTCGGCGCCTGCAACTACTGGAACGAGGCTGCGGAAATAATAAGTGTGGTGAAAAGGGCCTATCCGGCGCGTGTCCATGAGGTAAAGTATGAAGACTTTACCCAGGAACCGCTGGCTGAGATCAGAAAAATGCTGGACTTTCTTGGCGAAGATACAGATCCCGCACTATATGAGCATATCAAGACCCAACCGATACAACACGATCACGGGAAACTATTTTTGGATGAAGAACTCCGGCAGATCCAACGGCTCTGCCGGCGATGGGGTACGTATTATGGATATTTTGAAGCTACCCAGGAAACGAAATAACTATTTTCCGTCAATAAATGGCCCTTTTCCGTAATTTCGGCGTCAATCGGCAGAATCGCTTGTGCGGCGTACACGAGTACGCCTCCGCGCAATTCTTTGATATTCTTGAACTTACAAAAAATTGCTCATTTCTGGATCGGAAATTAATCAGTGCCCTTAAAGAAGCTGCGGTTGGACACTGCCTAATATGGGGACTTTGCAAGTGCTGCGTAAAACTATAGCCGCTTTACTCGATCTTTATCAAGGTGGCAGGGGTTTGCTTCAAACGAAGGGTAAGTCTGACCAGCATGCACCAAAAAGAATGGTGGTTCTCACACCGGGAGAAATACCGACGACGGACCTGTACCTCCGTGAAAATTTGAGAGAACGGTTTGGTGAGGCCGTCACTTATGTCAACACCCTGCGAACTTTGCCCGATGACGTCGTCCTCGGTAGCGACACCCTTGTCGTAATCGTTCGTTATGCACCCAAAAAATGGCTTCAATGGTTATTGCGCCGACAGAATAAACTCGCCGGGATTGCCCTTTTAGTTGACGATGACATGCCCACTGCACTAAAAGCACCTGAATTGCCTTTTCGTTACGCCATGAAAACCGCGTGGCGCTATGCGCGTACGCGGCGGTTGCTCGGTCAATTGTGCAGCGAGATATGGGTGTCCACGCCGGAACTGGCGAGTCGCTTTGCCCGCTTTTCTCCCCGGCTATTGGAACCGAACTATGTAGAATCGAAGGCGGCTGACTCGGAAAAGAGCGTCTATTTCTACCACGGCACCTGGGCCCATCGCCGCGAAATCGAATGGCTGGTGCCGATCGTCAGGCAAGTCCAGGAAGCGATCCCGGGCGCCTGGTTCGAGATCATGGGAACCGACCGGGTCAGACGCTTGTACCGGGGCATCCCCCGCGTGCGGGTCGTCCACCCTATGCCGTGGAGGGATTATCTGGCCTATTCCAAAACCGTCAAATACCAGGTGGGGCTTGCGCCCTGCTTCGATACGAAATTCAATCGGGCGCGGTCTCACAGCAAGCTGTTCGATATCACCCGCCTGGGGGGGGTCGGCATTTACTCCAATGTCTCACCGTACGCGGAAAAAGTCACCCACGGCGAAACCGGCTATCTATGCCCGCATGAATCGGACAAGTGGGTGGCCGCGATCACCCGGCTGTTGAGCGATGGGGAGTTGAGAACGTCCATTTATCTGAAAGCCAGGGACTGGTGTGCGGAAACTTGTTCCAGCCAGACAGTTTAGGGACAGTAAATGAGGCAGGATTGCGTTTTGTCGGTTGGTTTAATCAAGCTGTCTTGGGGTCATCTTTTCCTGCATTATCTATTCAAGATAGTGTTTCGGGCTTGTGAACGCTTTCTTCTGCCTCGTTCATCAAAACCAATTATTGTATCTCAGTGCAGAGTAGTTGACTGGGTTTTCAAATCAATTAAAATATTAGCCGAGACGATTTTTTTCCCACCTGCTCCGCTTATTCAGATTCCAATGGAAGTTGAAAATTACCGGCGACAACCCCAGGGACGGTAATGTCCTCATCCAAATTTTCCCAGCGGAGGGCAAAACCGTTTAGCCGCAGGCTAACTTCTTGTAGCTCCTCTGTTGAGGCATTTTTTAAAATTTTAAACCTATCAGCCGGAAAACCGATGATCCTGCCGTCTGTTAGTTCGAGATAAATGGTCCTACCCTCAACCCACGCTCTTATGGCTGTGGGTTCAGTGGTTGTTGGATACTTAACTGCGGTGGATGTCATTGTATTTTTCCTTTAATAAAGCGGAATGCTCAAATATCAGTTTTTCAATTCTACGAATAGTCTTCGGATCGACGCCTTTGTTACGCGTTAGGCTTATTGGGTCCAACCAAAATTTGCATTCACCATCCGGTGTAGCCACATGAATGTGCGGCGGTTCACCGCCTTCGTCGGAATAAAAATGAAACCTGAATGAACCGACTCTCAAAAATGTTGGCATTCTGAAAACACATTCCCTAATTGTATTTTTTCAACATTACGTAACTTTGTTCACGTTTGCAATCAATAATTGTCACTTCAACTGTCAAGCGAGACCCAGATTTGCGCATTAATGCGACACCAATTTTTATGCACCGCCCGTTGAATCAGCTAAAAGTGACGGGAATCTGCGTTGGTTTACTGGTAAATATTACAAGGAAAAAAGCTGAGATAAAACGTTTGGTTTTAGATTTGCCCGAAGGGCAATGGGAATATCCGGCCACGCCTATCCCGTGAAAAGCGCAGCCTGTTTCTCTGAGGTCGGCCGGATATTGTCTGTGTCAGTCGAACGAGCAAAGCGAGAAAGCGGCCATTAAAAAAAACGGAAATCGGGGCTTGTGAACGCTTTCGTTTGCCTCGTTCATCAAAATCAATTATTGAATCTCAATAATGCCAAAAAGCACTTTCCCGCGCCCGTTGCGGCTTTATTCTTGCCCCGGTAGAAGGGGCCCGATTGATGACAATAGATCAGGCACATCCTCGATCACTGTTTGCCAAACCTGATTCAGGGCTACCATATCATAGCCGTGAATGAGTTTATCGCGCATCCCTGCAACAAGGGTCAAGGGAACTTCCGGATGCCGAGCACGAAACTCCATCGACAATCTTTTTACGGCCTCTCCTATCACCGTCAACTGGTGCAGAGTAGCTGACTGGGTTTTCAAATCGTTTAAAAACGAATCCTTATCCATGCCTTGACAAAACTCCAAAACGAGCTGTGCCGCCCGAAAGATGTCCAATAACACAGCCTCATCCCGCACCATAGATCACCTCTGCCGTGTCCAGAATTTCTCGACGAAGTATCCAGTTGGGACTATTTTCAACCGCTCGCCTGGTGAGCAGGTCTACCTTGCAACCCAATAGACCGGATAATTCCATTTCCATATTCACATGATCGAGCAAGCCCCATTTTGCACCGGATGCGAACGTGACCAGAATATCTACATCGCTTTCTGGGCCAAAGTCGTCGCGCAGGGCTGACCCAAACAAGGCCAGTTCGTTTATCTGCCAGCGCCGACAAAAATCAGCCATTTGTTCTTGGGAGATGCCGATTCTTTTATTAGCCATCATCAACTCCATAGCCGATGTCTCTATCCCAGTCAATTTTTGTAAATATACCACAAAATCCGATAAAGGTGAGTACTGAATCGTACGGTACGTTTTCCCATCCGTGGCAGTTGTTGCAAGAAATTCTAAGTCTAAATTGCGCTCCAACCCCTATTCAAAGGAACACGTCAAATTAACCTTTGTCTTTTTCGGCCACCAAACGGAGCACGCCTACGGCGCCCCGCAGCAGGTTTTTGGAAAGATTGGCCCGCTTTTGGCGAAAATTGTCCAGCACCAGGTCGAGATCCGGTCGCGGCAGCCTGGGTCTCCGGTCCTGCTGTGGGGCCAGCCGGGCACGAACCCATTCGGCGGCCTCGGCGCTGGCATCATCAACCTGAAGCGGACTGAAACCGGCAGCTTTGACCAGAGAGACCATTTCGGCCATGGGGATCAGAAAACTGAACGATTCATCCTCGGCCCAGGGCACCGGGTAGGCCAAATCGGATTCTTCGGTTTTGTACATCTCCCAAAGGACCAGCTTTCCTCCTGGTTTCAACACGCGTCCGGCCTCTGCGAACAGGTCCTTTTTGTCCACGATGTTCATGGTCACATGGATCATGAAGGCCGCATCGAAACGATTCCTCTCGAACGGCAGGTTTAAAGCATCGCCGTGCCGGAAGTCGACCCTATCGGACGATCCCACTCTTTCGCTCAACACGAGGGCGGCGTCGACGAACTCCTCGGACAGATCGACCCCTGTCACGTGGCAGCCGAATTCTGCGGCCAGGGTGCGGGCGGATCCGCCCAAGCCGCTGCCGATGTCGAGAACCCGCATCGCATCCGTGAGGCCGGCCAGTCGACCTAACTCAACAGTAGCCTGGCGGCCCATGACGTGCAGCTCATCGAAGGTAATCAGATCGGCAGCCGACAGCCGGTCGAGGTCATACCCGACCGCCTGCAAACTCTCCAGCAGCCGACCGGCCAGACGAACGCTTCCGTAGGTGGCTTTTAGTGTGTTGGTCGATATTTTTTTGCGCATCACTTTTTTGACCCCCGACCCATGTTGGAAACCTAGTAAATAGTTTCATTAATACAGGATGGGTTTATTGAAGCCTAATCATCATTTTGACCTTACCACAGAGGTTCAGAGAACACGGAGATGTGTTTTTTCGTTTGCCGGTGCTTGCATCCCGTCTTGGCGGGGGAGACGACGGCAAACGAAAAGCATAAATGCTGGAGCACAAAGAAAATCTTGATATCGAATATCATATCCTGACATCAACATAAACCGGAAAACCGGTTGGATAAGGCAAGCGGATAATTTTTAGAGATAGTGCCGCACGCGTGAGGTGTCTATCCGGTCTTTTGAAATTTGATGAGTTCAGCTCAGGGTTACGTTCCTACCGGTTGAGGGACAGCGGCTTCAAATGTGAAGAAAGGACAGGTAAAGAAATGTCTTTGGGCTGCGCCCATTCTGCCGGGAATCGACCATAGAAGCTACCGTTGAGCTGGGTGTTTTGAATCAGATAGGATCTGAACTTCTTGAACAATTGTTTATCCGGGGCCTTGCGGAAGTGCCAAAATTCGTCCAGCGCCATGCCGCGACAGGTCAGCCCGTCGATGTCATAATGGGCCCTGCCGAGCGTAATGGTCGGCGTATTGTGAAACAAGGAAGAGATGCCGACCGTGCTGTTGATCGTAACGGTGCCGAGAGCGTTTCTCAAGCAGGTGGGCAGATGGGTGTCATGAACCACGCAGACTCTCTCAGGTATCCCCAATTGGCGTGTTCTTTTGCGAATCAAACGAGTGTAGTTCTTGGTTCCCCGGTCGGCCGGATGATGTTTGATGAGCAACAAGGTATCCTGCGGTGCATGCCGGGCAAAGGAGACGAGGACCGCTTCGATAAAGGCTTCGATGGAAGGAAAGTCGGAGTGCATGCGGATCTGAAAATCGTTTTGCGTTTGGAGCGGAACAAAGTAATATTTTTTCGCCCAGCTGGTGGAGATCAATTCGGCCAATTTTTTTTCGGAAAACGTGTACCACAGTTTACGACACCCGTTTCTGATGCCGTAAAAGGCTTGCTTGAAACACGCCGTCTCCCGGTGGTGTCGATAATGCGGGAAGCGAAAACTCAGCAAAGCCATGAGAACGTAGTAAATAACGGCCTGAAGTGCTGCCTTGCAGTGGTTGTAATTGGCCGGCAGAATTGTCTCCGGGCTCTTCCCGGCTGACGGGATCCTTTCATAGAAAGATCTTTCCCGCGGAAGATCGCTGAAGTCATTGACGCCGCCTTTTTCGAGGGAGATGAAATCCGGCCGTATGTATCCTTCCTCGAAAACAAAACAGTCGACCCCTGCTTCTTCGGCTTCCTTGAGAGCGACTTTTTGATAAAGCCGGCAGTCGCCGAACAAGAAAACCCGGTCGATATGATAATCGATTAGCATCTGGCGGAAAAAAGAGGCCCACTCCTCCGTTGTTCCCGTGTAGCCGATAATATTGTCCTGGTGGGAAAAAAACTGATCGCCGGCATTCAGGCAGATTCGATAGGTTTTCGCTCCATTGGCGCGAAAATAGGAGTCCAACTTCTTGAAGAAACTGCCGAGCGGTCCCTGCAGTAGCAGAATGTTCTGGCCGCGTATTTGTCCGATGATTTTTTTCATCATTAACAGTATGAGCCCCTCAAACCATAATCTTTATGCATTTCACTTTGGCCTTCGACCCCGGCCCTCTAAAACTGCTTCCAAATTCCTTTCACTTGACTCCTTGAATCCTCGACCCCTTGAACCCTTTATCTCATTATCTATCGGCATTTTTTATCGTCGCTTGAATTCATCGCCTTTAGATGATGCTAAAAAGCCCCTTCCAGAAAGCCGGCCAATTTTCGTCCCCAGTGGAAGGTCGTCTGCCCGAACCCGCGCCGCCGGTCGTTCCGGTCACGGGTGAGACGCTCCAGAGCCGATTCTGCTTGAACAAGATACCCGTGGTGCCAGTCGATATAACGGGGATAGAGAATCAGCGCCGCAGCCACCAGTTCGTCGAGCGCCAACTTCCGTCCCCGGCGGTGGATCGCGTGCCGGTCCTCCGTCAAGCCCCAACCGGCGTAAAAGGGAAGGCCGTACGTAATGACCCTTTTTTCGTGCAGCAGGGCCTCGAAACCCGTCAAACTGGTCAAGGTATGCACTTCTTCGACAGCCGCCAGACAGGTCGGCATGGCACGGTCGGTCGCTACCAGGTTGCAATATCGGCCGGTCTCTTCAGACGGTACCGCGCCTTTGCGATTGCCTGCCAGAACATCGGGGTGCGGTTTGTAGATGATGAATGCATCGGGGTTCTGGCGTCGCACCTCTGCCAGCAGCGCCAGGTTGGTGCAGATATCGACACAACCAAGGCGAATGGACGCGTCGTCTTCGACTTGTCCGGGGACAAGAACCGTTTTTTGTCCAGGCGCGGTCGTCAAATGCAGCGGCTCATCGTTGCCGACGTTGTACTTGCTCAACCGATTTTGCACGATCACACGGCGCAATTCCCGCCCGCGACGGCGCAGTTCATCTGTAAACCCGGTCTCTCGCAAAAGTGTCTCCAGGTCGCTGGGCCGGGTGGGATCAAAATATATTCCCTGCCTGTCCACTACTAACGAGAAGGGGCGTACAAGGTCCGACCCCAATCCGACCGACCGCAGAAAACCATCTTCCATGCGGTGTATCGGCAGATGCCTTTTCTCAGCTTCTCTCTGCAAAGCCGAACGGCCGCCTGCACCCCAGACCACCACCTTGTCGGCCGCTGCCAACGCGTTGGGGCTGTCCGAGAATATCACACGGTTCCCGGGAGCGGACAGGGCCCTTCGGATATAAGGCCGTTTCCACCAGCGAAATCCCGTGCATACTAAGCGGCCCGCATCGAGCCGGTGGGCCCTGCACTGCAAGACGAGATGATCGATCACCTGTTCGATCGACCCCTGCCTCCCGGTTGTCGGCTCGATATAGCGCGCATAGAGGATGTAGGCCGCGGCAAATACCTCCAATAAAGTCCGGGTTCGCGAACGGCGGGAGCAGGCTTGCCGGTCACGGGTCAATCCCCAACCCGCATAAAAAGGCATGCCGAAGCACTCGACCGGCTTGCCCAGCAGAAGCGCTTCGAAGCCGACCTGGCTTGTGACGACATAGACACGGTCGGCCTTCTCGATCACCGAAAGGGGATTGAGATCCGCTCCTATGACGTGAATCCGGGACGAACAATATGTCCGTGAGGACAGGTAGCCGCGCTTCTTGCCGGCGACCACGTCCGGATGGACCTTGATGACGATGTCAGCCCCGGGATTCTCCTCTATGGCCGCGGCCAACATGCGCTCGAATGTGGCATCGTCGGCCATTCCGCAGGTCACCGAACTGTCACCGTAAGTTTGATCCACCACCAGTACTTTTTGCTTTCGATGGCCGGGCAATACCCCTTCCAGCCAAGGCGCGTGGTTGTACTTGGAAAGCTTGTCGGCAACGATCCGCTTCATGGCACCCCGTGCGCGCTCCATGAGTGCCGGCGCCTCCCACCCGCTGTCTTGCAAAAGGATTTCCAACCGGGACGGCACCGTCGCGTCGTAGTAAATGCCCACATCGTCTACAACAATCGACAGGGGCGGATCGCCCTTGGTGCCTGGCAAAACGGAACGCAGAAACCCGTCCTCGAGCGCCAGGTAGGGCAAGCCCTCTTTCTGTGCCAAGGTCCGCGCCGGCGCAGCCGTCTTCTTATGGCCCCAGCCGATCACCGCATCGAATTCCCCGCCCTGCTTCCGTCCATACGGCGCCACCTTCCCGCATTCGGGAAGAAAGGCATCAAGATGCGGAATGCGCAAGACGCCACGGGAAAGTGCGGCAGGGCGGCTGAAAAATGCTATCGCAGAGGTTGTCAAATTTATGAATAAAAATATTGGACTTGATGGTTAAAGTGGATGAATATTTTACCAGTTACCAAATACCACCCTCGTGGCTATCGCAATCTGGTAGAGTATTTGCGAAATATCTTTTAATGTTTGCAAATTTTTGGTGTGAAACTTCGGCAAGACCATAATATGGTCTCCAGGAGCAATGTTTGTTTCTGCGGCGCTGAGTACTTCTCCATTCGGTTTGGCGACCAATATGTGGCGCTGGTCGGCCCGATGGGAAAAACCGCCGGCAAGAGCGATATAGTCCCTCGAATTTTTCCCTTCGCTGTAGACAACCGCTTGCGGCATGATGACCTCGCCGCTGATCAGCACGACATCACTCTTGGCGGGGATGACGACGACGTCACCGTCCTCCAGGTTTATATCTCTGAGCTTACCATCATGGCCGACCACCACCGTTCCCACGGGTTTAACCGAATGCGCCTTTGCGACGAACTGGGCGATCAGTTCGGCTTCCCGCACACGGATGTTCGCCTCGTCGACGCTCTGAGAAGTGGCCGTCAGAGAACTCTCTTCGAGTCGTCGCAAGGACTCTTCGAGGGCTTTTTTCTGCTGCTCCGCCACGCTTTTGCGATTGATATGAATTCCATTGAGATTGGCCAGTTCGGGTTCCACCGGAATGTAATAAAGGAGTTCGAGCAGGCGGGTATCCTTTTTAACGGGATAACGCGAAGCGCCGACGATGGCACCGGTGGCGGCAACCATGATGGTAACGCCGGGAGTGTCGGCGAGAAAGTTGACGGCATCCCCATCCTCCAACGTCATTTGTTGAAATTCTTCGATGGCCACATACGTATTGTAGGGGGCGCCGTTACGGGCGCCGACAACGCTGACGTGAGATACCTTGTGCAGCGGTGTCGCCAGATCGGCCAACTGCCGCCCTGTGATGCGGGCATCGGAAGGAAACTCGAAGCGGGCGCTGTTGCGCACCTGACCCTGAGCTATCACCCCCGCACCGCGTTCGCCGACCAAGATGACATCCCCCTCCTCCAGCCGGGGACGGGGAAGGCTGCCGTCGAGAATAAACGGGTAGAGATCCACTTTAACCAGCAGTCGACCGTCGCGCAGGATCCGGATGTTGCGGAAACTGCCGCGCTCGGCATCGATGCCGCCGGCCTGATCGAGGTAATAGAGCATCGAATCGGTAGGACCACCAGCGTAGCGACCGGGTCGGGTGACAAAACCGGTGACGTAGAGCGCCACCGGTTGGGTGTTGATCAAATTGGTGTAAACTTCTACGTTGTTGGTGTAAACCGAGCGCACCCGCTCGGCCACCACTTGCGGCAGCTGGGCGTGCTTCAGCCCGACGACCGGGACCGGGCCGACTTCCGGTAGAAAAAGATTGCCCTGGGCGTCGACATCGAGCACGCCGTCGAACTTGTGCGCACCCCACAAGCGCACGGCGATACGATCGCCGGGCATGATGACATAATCGCCGTTCAGTTCGTCGAAGACACCTTTGGTGAAGTTGCCTTGGAACAGGTCGGCACCGAACGGTGCAAGTTCGTCGGTTGACGGCGGCGTTTGCGGTTCAACGGCCGGTGGTTTTACCGTGGCCCCCAGGGTAACCGTAGCCGTCATGCAGACAAACAACAATAAACGGATCAGATGGCGCATGTCAAAACCCCGCATGTTCACGAATCGCAGCAATTATCAGCGAGACGATGCCGAAAAGAAGGGTGGTGATGGCAAAAAAGAGACCGGTGGAGCGTATCCGACGCGGGTAGAGGGATTCATCCGGCAGCGTCGGCTCGGCAAAGGCGACCAGGTAGCGGCTCTTGCTCTCGGCCCGCACGCGAGCGGCCTCCAGGGATGCGAGAGCCGAGAGATACAGTTTCTCTGCAAATTCGCGCTCAACCTGAAGCCGCTCGTAATCGGTCACCACCTCGTTGAGCACGTGACCTTTATTGCCGGTCAGACGGCCCTTCTCCGCGCCGATCTGGCCTTCGAGAGCCGCAAGCCGGGCTTTCAGGGCCGTGATGCGGGCGCTGTCTTCGCGCATGTACGTCCGCACCTCGGAAAGTGTTGTCCTGGTTTTGACCGCCTCCCCTTCCAGTTCCGCCACCAGTGCCAACATGGCGCCGGCAACAGCTTCCGGGTTGAGCAGGTCTTGCTTATTGCGGAAGTGTTTCATGGATTCACGGGCCTCCGTCACCCGCTCCTCCGCCACCGCCAGCTCGCTGCGCGCCAGAGCCAGGCTGTCCTGTAAGGATCTCTCCGCCAGCTGGTTCACCAATTCTTCGCTCTGGGCCAGGATGGCCTGGCACAGATCGCGCGCCATTTCCGGACTGTAAGCGCGTATTTTTAGGGTGAAGATACCGCTGGCAGGATCGTATCCCACTCCCACGACCCCTCGGAAGTAGTCGAGAAATTCCTCTCTGGTGGCCTCGCTTTCAAGCCGGGAAATGACATCAGCCGCGCGGCTCTGGTAGTGAGCACGCAGCGAGAGATTTTGCTCCAGCACGGTCAGCATATCTTGTGACTGGATGTATTCCTGCACCACGTAAGCATCAGCCGCAGTGGAGCCGCCGGCGTGGCCGAACAGGGCCAGCCATTCCGGACCGCTGCCGCCTTCGGCTCCACGGATGGAGAACTGGGCCTCGGAAACGTACATGTCGGTGGCCACGAAGGCGAAATAGACCAGGGCCAGCAGGGTCGGCAGACCGACGAAAAGCAGAAATCTAGTGCGCAGGGTCAATTTCATGCCCGGGCCCTCTTGTCGACTCCTGTTCCGTTGTTGTTCAGATATTCATAGTGATCGATGGCGGCTGTCAGGTCGTCGAAAAAGATCAGATTGCCGCGATCGAGTACCGCGGCTGCATCACAGTAACTGCGAATGGTGGCCACGCTGTGTGAAACCACGATCAGAGTCGAGTGGTCCTTGCGGCGGTCGAACTCCGCCTTGCTTTTGCGTCTGAACACGGCGTCGCCGACCGCCGTCACCTCGTCGATTAGGTAGTAGTCGAACGCGATGGCCATACTCAGTCCGAAGGCGAGCTTGGCCCTCATTCCGGAGGAATAGGTGTTGATGGGCATTTCCATATAATCGCCCAGTTCTGAAAACTCATCCACGAAAGCGGTCACCTTTTGGATGTCGGCATCATAGATCCGGCAGATAAAACGCAGGTTTTCCCGGCCGCTGAGACTGCCATGAAAACCACCGGTGAATCCGATGGGCCATGAAACTGTACCCTGACGCACGATGCGCCCGGAGGTCGGCATTTCGGCCCCCCCGATGAGTCGCAGCAGGGTCGACTTGCCGGCGCCGTTGCGGCCGAGGATGCCCATGTTGCATCCCGGCCGGAAAGCGGTGCTGACATCTTCCAACACGGTTTGCACCCCTTTCTTCGTGCGGTAGCTTTTGCAAAGGTTGCAAAGCTCGATCATACCTCTTGCTCCATATAACGCCGGGAATACCGCTCCAGCAGCAGCCCCAGGGAGAGGGTTACGAGAACAAACCCAATAACATAAGGCAGATGGACAAATCGGCTGTTGAAGCTGGACGACAAACCGCTCCGCAGCGATTCGATCAAATGGGAGAGCGGGTTAAAGAACAGGTAGCGTTGCACATAGCTTGGCATAGCATCGACAGAGAAGAACAATCCGGAGACGAAAAACATCACTCGCAATATCAGCGGCACGATGCGGGCGGTGGTCGGCCACATCAGGTTGAGGGCGGAACAGACCGCCCCCGTACCATACCCCAAAAGCAGGGCGAGGCTCATGGCCTCCAATATTCTGGCCGGGTCCTGCAGCGTCACCCGATAATCCATGGCGTGGGCGATGCTCAACAGTACGGCCATGACGCAAAAATACATGGCACCCTGCAGCAGGACCCGTGCCGTCAGAATATCGAGCGGAAACACCTGGGGATAAGATAGCAGGGCCCGGTTGCCGCTGACCGAATTCATGCCGCTGGTGACCGCTTCGGAAAACAGATACCAGGGAATGAATCCACCAACCAGGAACACCGGCGTGGACAGACCATGAGGCGCATGAAACCCACCAAAATCGCGGATCGCCCAGAAGACGCCGATGGAGAAGGCGGCGTTGATCAACGCCCACAAATAGCCCAGTTTGTGCTTGCCGAACAATGTCTTGGTTTCGCGCAGCATGAGCGCCCATATCACCCGGGCTTGCACCCGCGCTGCTGATTGCAGGCCCTTCATTGTTTTCCTCTGGCCGGCGCACCTCCCCAGATGCGTGGCTCCAGGATCCACTCGCCCGGTTTTTTTTCACAGACCGCAACCGGTTCGCCGAGCGGACTGCCGTTGAAGACTTGAACCCGCTTGCAGTGCAGCCCGGCAGCCGAATAATAAATGCTATCGACCTTGGCGGTTACGGCCCCACCGAATTCCGGCGAATCGATGACGGTATGACTGCCGGGTGCCTGACCGGCAACCCAGGCCGCTAGTGCGCTTTGACGCATCTTCTCCGGTGAATCGATCCGATCCTTCGCGGAATGCGCACAGGCCGTGAAAAACAGAACGAGGCCCAGGAACAGTAACCGGATCCAGATACCTGGTAATTTACAACAGGCTTTCAAAAGATTTCCACCACACCCGTTACGAGTGCATCGCTGTTCAAAGCCACGAGTGCTTTGATCTTGCGCCGGCTCATAAGCTGTTCGGCCTTGCTCCATAGAGCCTTTTCGTCGATGGCAACGGGATCCCGATGCATGATGTCTTCTGCAGTGTCGTTTACAATGGAAAAGGAAGCATTCATCATTGCCCGGCGCAGGTCGCCGTCGGTTATAATTCCCAGCAGCCGCTCACCTTTCATTACCAGTGTCAGCCCCATGCGTCCGCGTGTCATGACCCAGATGGTTTCCTGAACAGATACCGAGGGGGCGACAATGGGGAAGTCCCGTTCGGTGCGTTTATGCATGACGTCCTTCACCCGGCATAGCAAGCGGCGGCCAAGGGTCCCGCAGGGATGATAGAGCGCGAAATCGTCCGGCTGGAAACCTCGCAGACGCATGAGGGTGACCGCCAAGGCATCCCCCAACGACATGGCGACGAGCGTGGAAGTTGTGGGCGCCAGGTTGTAAGGACAGATTTCCCGCTCCACCGGCAGCGTCAAAACGATGTCGGCCTCACGCCCCAGGGTCGATTCCTTCCGGCCGACCATGGCAATGATGCGGTTGTCAAAGTGTTTGAGCGAAGGCAGCAGATTCAGAACCTCTTGCGTCTCACCGCTGTTGCTGATGAGCATAACGAGGTTTTGGGGTCGGATCATTCCAAGGTCGCCGTGAACCGCCTCAGCCGGGTGGACGAAGAAGCTGGGCGTTCCAGTAGACGCAAAGGTCGCCGCCATCTTGCGGCCGACCAAGCCCGACTTGCCTATGCCGCTGATGACCAGGTGGCCAGAATACGCCAGGATCGTCTGCACTGCGCGGTCGAAAGAGTCGTCGAGAGAAAGGGCCAGGTTTTGCAGAGACCACGCCTGCTCCCTGATGGCCTCCGCGCCGAAGAGGGCCGATGAGTCCGTTACCTCTGGTTGTGCCTCCGTAAGGTTCATTGATGATCCTCCAAAGTTAGCAAGTATCAATTTTATAAAAATTATTCTTGGGGAGTAGCACCACCAGACGGGGCGCCGGCAGGACAGACCGGGCAGCAGTTTTTAGAAAACCCAAGTTCCGATCGTTTTTTATGCGGGCGTTCAATGCAATCTATAGGCCAAGGTGCTTAAAATTAAGGGAAAAATCCATTTATGATATTATTTTTTATATTTTCAATATCTTATATATTTATTCAGTGGATATGCAAACGCAAAAAAGCCTGTCAACCTGCTTTACCTTCATGCCTGTTAACCTTCGGAAGCAGCAGATGCGCCAACATATTGACTATTCGAAGACAAATCATGAAAAACCCACCAATGGGATGACGTTAGCCGGCATAAGGGCCCCGGAAAAAAATAATTCCACCTCTTGCTTGTCTTATGGCCCGTCTACTGCGTTACATCCACCGACACGTATCTCGATATGCGCCGCTTGATGTGCCTTGTAGACGAACCCAAATCCCGCGCAATCTTGTGGAATTATTTCTTACCGTAACCCTGAGGGTTTAGAATCCCGGTCCTGAGCTATTCAAAGAACTATACCCAAGAGGCGAGTTTTCCCTACGAGACCCAGCAATGAGAGGTCTGGGATTTTTAATGTCCGCAATAGTATCAATTTATTTTGGTAAAGATGCCGTTGCAAGAAGCACGAAGTTGGAAGTTCCGATGAGTGCCGCCGTGTCTCAATTGCCCTGCCAATTGTAAAAATGCGGAAACAATAAAAATGTATTTAGTTACCTATATTTAAGGAAAATAGTCTTGAAATCAGTACGAATAAAATATCCATTAACTATATAACTATATGTAATTTATATTAAAAAAATTAGGATTCATGTCTGGCACGCATCCTGCTGATCGGTTTGGATAAATTTCCAACTGAAACCAGGGTGCTCAAGTGTAAATAATGAAAAATCTAAATGAAAAAAATGCTTGCAATTGGATCACCTACCTAAATGTTGTTGGACTAACCAATATAAATTCAAAATTCCTCATTATTCCGGTATTTCTGTTGATCTTATTTCCGGCAATCACTGTAAGGGCGGAAGACTCATCGACAAAAATCGAACATAACTGGCATCTCACCGCCGCTATCGGTACGCTGCTTCAGAACAATGTGGATGAAATTGTTCTTCAGCGGAAGGCCTCCACTGATAGTAATTATCTTGTCATGTTAGCGCTGGCCAGAGACATCTATAAATCGAAAAAATGGATTGGGATTGAGTTGGAAGGGCAGATTGACAAGCACTTTGGAGACGACAATGATCAGTGGGAATTTGTGGGGTTAGCGGTGGGTCGCTGGTATCCATTTCCCTGGGACAAATATATTGACACCAGTTTCGGGGCCGGTGCCGGGCTTTCATATTATACCAAGATCTCAAAAACAGAATTGGCAAAGAATGATGACGCTCAAAACCTGCTGCTCTCTCTCATGCTGGAATTGACATTCGGCCTTCCTCAATACCCGAAGTGGAATTTGGACTTTCGACTTCATCATCGCTCCGGAGCCAATTCTATAATTGGTGAAAGTGGATCAAATTACCTGTGTGGCGGCGTTCGGTTTACTTTTTGATTCTCGATTATTCCAGAAATTCATCCTTGGATTAATTTGCTAAACCGAGAACATGCCTTTGGTGAAAGACCCGGATCAGGTCCCTTCTGAACTTGACGTTGTCTTCATGTTCTCCCCTCAGGCTGATGCCGGAATTGAACACGCACAAGGAAACCTCTCTCGAAAAAATTACCTTCCCTACGATGTCAATCAGCTTGTCCTCCACATCGGTTGAAACAAGAAATAAATACTTGGACCCGATGAATTCGTATGTTTCCAACAGGATGCCAGATTGACTCACATTGATGACCTTTCCGATCCCCTGGCCGATTTTCGATCCTCTCTCATTGACCAGTACGTATGTAATCGGATTATTCGCCGCTACCCTGTGATACCGTCTTCTCTCGGTATCGACCGTTTCCAGTGCCATATTTTCGATCGTCATGTGCAGGCCCATTTATTCGGTTTATTGTTTTTTACCTGTCCCGGAGGATATTTTTGTAAGCGTTCACAGGGCACCGCATCTGCTTTGTTGTCGGGCACTTGAAGTACAAAAGTACGTCTGCGCGCCCGACGCCTCGCATCTGCCTGCCCCGTGAAATGCGAAGCCTATTTCACCGGGGCGGCACCCTGCAAACGCTTACAATTAGGTGGTTTGAAGCGCATCGGACTTTGCAACCCTGTGAACGGTTGCTTATTTACCATTGTGCTCGCTGTAATACGCGCCAGTTACTTCAAAGGTTCCGTATCCAAAGCGCTGAAGTCTTCTATATGATCCCTCCCAAGCAACAAAGCCGCGCGGCCCACGGCAGCACGACTTGTCAATCTCGAGCCTTGGCAACCCGGCTGTCTCACTCGAGACCCGTGGCTTTCCGTCCCCCGATCACTCGGAGTTTGGCATTTTCATCGACCGATGTAATTTTCTAATTTTAATTGTAATTTTACCAGAGAGAGGACTGAACGTCAACTTTTGCGCAGCACGAAGAAGATAGGCAATAAGTAACCGTTATTTGAACTTTACGGAAACCTCAACCGGGCCACCTAAATCAAGGCCGGTATAAATAGCGCGAATGGTCGTGCCCGGCCGTGCAGGCATTAATTTGGTGATTGTTCCCAAGGAGAGCAAGTCGCCCTTTTTTAAGCGCTTTCCCTCCGCATTCAAGGAGTTTTTTATCCACAGAACGACATTCAGCGGATGATCCAATAGATTGCTCCCGGTGCCTTCGGATAGAACTCTTTTATTCTCATCTATAATTTGCAGCTTGAAATTTCTGAGGCGCTCCATCCATTCCGGTGATGAACCGATAAGTATGGGGTCGCCTATGATGCCGTATCGTGCAGCCACATTAATTGCCGCTAAGGCAGGGCCATTGATTTTAACGTCTTTAGAATAGATGATATCAGGCAACTCGATAAAAGGAATAGCGGCATCGATGTATTTTATGACATCCTCTTTGGTTTTTGCCTGGTTAATCAAATCGTCGCTCACCCTTAAAATAAGGTCGCCCTCATGCAAGGGGGTGACACCAAATTTTGCATCAATTACAGTTTCATTTTTTAGCAACATTTTTTCTAGTAATGTGCCGCGTAGGGGGTGGGATACTCCGAATTTTTTTTGAACTGCAGTACTTGTTAAACCTGCCTTATATCCAATCACCGGCCCATATTCTTTACTTATGATTTGGACGTATCGGTCTTGAATTTTCATCGCCATATTTAAATTGATGCCCCTGACCAAATCTGGCGCTGCGGTTTTATTTAAAAAATAATCTGCGAGCTGAGAAGCGCTGTCTTTTGCTGATCCAATTGAAGACCATGACAAGATTATAAAAATTGACAATAAACTGGCCGGCTTTATTTTCGCTCGAACTGACAGTGATTTCATAATGCCCCTCGCTCCACGATGCTAAGGGTTCGCAAAAAAACAAGTCGGTGACTTTGCGCGTTGAGGCGCCCGCCCGACAAGATACAAAAACTCAGGAATATCTGGATATTCCGAGATTTCGCACCGGCAGCCGGACTGGATGCATCGGCGTCCAAAACTGTAAGATATTTTTAAGCGAGCCCAATCTTAGTCGAAATTATGATAAATTCTACATCAAGATCTAAATCCGCGCAATGGTGCATCAAAGGATAGAAACACACCGCAGAAAGAGATTTAGGATTTGATTGCAGATTTAGCTCAGTTTCCGTCCATAAATGGCCCTTTTCCGCAATTTCGGCGTCAATCGGCGGAATCGCTTGTGCGGCGTACACGAGTACGCCTCCGCGCAATTCCTTGATTTCCTTGAACTTGCAGAAAATTGCACATTTCTGGATCGGAAACTAATTAGTGCCCTTAATGAAACCGTGGATGGGCACTAGCTCAGGATAAAACCTCGAGACATACCGGTCTTTTGTTGGCAGGTACTATGAAAAGGTAGGAAAGTGTTGGGATATTTGTGATGGTTGTTAAATGAAGAATTGTTTATCATTCTTGCGGCAAGTCAATGCGTGATTTCGGAATGACCTATTCGACGATTTCCAAGACAACGCGTTTTTTCGTTTTAGCCGCGGCGGCATTCAGTATTGTTCGGATCGAATGAGCGGTCCTTCCCTGTTTTCCGATGACCTTACCAATATCAACCTTGGCAACCTTGAGCTCCAACACACAGGTGTTGTCCCCATCGATTGCTTTAACCGAGACTTGTTCCGGGTAGTCTACCAGCGCCTTGGAGATACGAAGTATCAGATCCTGCATTACTATTCCTCGGGTAAAGGTTCAATATAGGCTTAAAGATAAGGGTTTTGGACTGCGTTATCGGTCGTCGGCGTATTACAATACAGCCTTCTCCCTCTGGCCTTGCCAAATCCATTATCTTAAAGCCAATAATACCTGCACTTTTTATCTCTGAAATCAAATCAAACACCGATAACATGAAAGCAGCGTCTCTAAGGGCTGCTGAATGCCTCCTCTGATGGTGAACAATTGTAAAAATAGATATCCTGGCAATTTTGGCAGATGGCTGAAATTGCATACTCATAGCTCGATAGGGTATCACGGAACCGGGTTGCCGGCCCCTCGCAGATTTTGCATGTTTTAGTCGCCTTGGCATGCGCGTAACGCTCGTTAACCGCCGGTTTCGATAAGATTTGAATCAGTTCATTTAACCGTGACATTTGCCTCCTTTGCCTTTGAGCGGGTTAAAACTGATACAGTTATTGCGTCAATTTAATGTAGAATTCAATAGAAATGTCAATGAGGAAAAACATTCATTTAAATAGGACCGTTAACCTATTTCTGGGGGTTATTCCCGGCGGTTCGGTTCAGCTGGTCATTCCGTGTAAGCGGTTATTCCCACTTTCTCGGCATTGAGCAGGCTGGGAATGGCCCGGGGCGGTGCGCCTTCTAAAAAAGTCGATATATCGGTTTTTTCCCAAACCGGGTAACCCAGGAGAATGCCGGCGACATTGGCGGCTGCAAGGGTCGCCATCCCTTCCCGTGTCCAGCGGGTGGCCGAGGCGATGTGAGGCACGATGACGACATTTTCCAGCTCCGCCAAGCCCGGGCTGAGGGCGGGTTCGTCTTCGAAGACGTCCAAGCCGGCCCGGAATTCCGGATGCTTCCGGCAGTGGGCGACCAGGGCGGCCTCATCGATTACCGGTCCCCGACTGGTGTTTATCAGTAAAGCGGTTGCCTTCATCATGGCCAGGCGCTCGGCGTCGATGAGGTGATGGGTGGATTCATTCAGCACCGTGTGTAGGCTGATGCAGTCGGCCGTGCGCAGCACCTCCTCGATGGTCTCCGTACGGTGGCAGGTCACCGGCGGCTCCCCACGTGACTTGAGAAAAGAACCGTATTCTTTGATAAATCTTTCCAGCTCTCTATTGGGGTGAAGATCGAAGTAGACCAGATTCATCTTGTGCCCCTCGATCATCATGCGGGCAAAGGCCGATCCGATGCGGCCCGCACCGATCAAGCCGACGGTCTTGCGCCACAGCAAATCGCCAAGAAAAAGGGTCGGCAGCCAACCCCGGTATTTGCCGGCCCGTAGGAAACGTTCGGATTCTCCGACCCGCCTGGCGGTAGTAAAGGTCAGAGCCACCGCCATCTCCGCGGTTGCTTCTGTCAAAACGCCGGGGGTATTGCCCACGGGAATACCGTGGCGGCTGGCAGCCGCCACGTCCACGTTGTTGAAGCCCACGGCGTAATTGCTGTAGGCACGTCCCCCGACGGCCTTGAGCGCCGCGAAAAGCTCATCCCCCCACTGTTCCGTGAGTTGCCCGATGGCGCCATCGCACCGAGTTCCGAAAGCGGCTTTGATGTCTGCGGTCGACAGAACCTCGTCCGACGTGCAGATCTCGACCCGGCAGTCCGCCCGGGATAAAATATCCAGCCAGCGCTGCCCGGGAAGCTCTTTGGTCACGATGACCCGCTGACGGCCCTCAGAATTGACCACCCGCCATTTTTCTGACTCCATTTACGTCACCCCGCGTTTCTTTTTCAGGTGATTGCTCCAATTCGCCGGATCTTGTGCTGAAACTCTACTTGCGTTCCAAAACGTCTTCCACGGCCGTCACGATGTGCCTGGCCGACAGGCCGTATTTGTCGAGCAGATCCAGATACGGGCCTGATTCGGCGAAGATATCCCTCACGCCGATCCGCTTCATCGGCACGGGGTGGTTCTCCACCAGCACTTCGGCCACGGCGCTGCCCAGCCCGCCGAAAAAAGTGTTGTTCTCGGCGGTCACGACGGCGCCTGTTTCTTCGGCCGCCTGCAGCACCGACTTGACATCCAGCGGTTTGAGAGTGTGGCAGTCGATCACCCGCACATCGACCCCTCGGCCTGCCAACATTTCTGCAGCCACAAGGGCATGGGCGGTCAGGTCGCGGATGGCGAAGATGGTCGCATCGGATCCATCCCGCACCGTAACGGCCTTGCCGATCTCAAAGGGGTAGTCCGGGGTGAATATCTTCGGCACCGGATCGCGTGTGAAGCTCAGGTAAACCGGCCCGTCGTATGCGATCGCCGCTTCGACGGCCAGCGCGGACGTATCGGCATCGGCCGGAGCGATGACGGTTGAGTTGGCGATCGACCGCATGATCGACAGGTCCTCCTGACCCTGATGGGTGACCCCGTCCGGGCCGGGCGTAATACCGCTGTGGCTGGCGGCAATCTTGACGTTCAGTCGCGGGTAGTGAATGCTGTTGCGCACCATGTCAAGGGCCCGCAGGCTGGCGAAGACCGCATACGTCGTGGCAAAAGGAATCAGACCGGTGGTCGCCATGCCGGCGGCGGCGGCAAACATGTTTTGTTCGGCAATGCCGAAATTGAACGAACGTTCCGGGAACTTTTCGGCAAACTTGTTGGTCCCGATCGATTTGGACACATCGGCGTCCAGAACCACCACCGCCGGGTTGCGTTCACCGATATCGAGGATGATCCTGGCATAGGACGCTCGTGTGGGCTCGGCCTCCGCAACGGTGAATATGTTCTCCGCAGCAAGCATCGCAACGATATCGGCTCGGACATGACGATAGGGCGATAGCGCCTTATTGTTCACAGCTGCACCTCCTGATCTCCCCTGATCTCACATAGGGCCTTGTCCGCTTCTTCCCGACAGGGCGCCTTGCCGTGCCACTCGCACACGTTCTCCATGTAGGATACGCCCTTGCCCTTTATAGTGCGGGCGATGATCATGGTCGGCATCCCTTTTCGCGCCTTGGCGTCTTCCAATGCGGTTACAACGGCCGCCATGTCGTGGCCGTCGATCGCCACCACGTGCCAGCCGAAGGCCCGCCACTTGTCGGCTACCGGTTCGATCGGCATGAGATCGTCCACGAAAAAATCGTTCTGAAGGTTATTGCGGTCCAGAATGGCGGTCAGATTGTCCAGTTTCCACTTGGCGCCGGCCATGGCCGCTTCCCAGATCGATCCTTCCTGGGATTCACCGTCTCCGATGATCACCCAGACGTGATAGTCTTTCTTTTGAAGCCGTCCGGCCAACGCCATACCGATGCCGACCGAAAGGCCGTGTCCGAGGGATCCGGTGGTCATGTCGATGCCGGGTACTTTGTTCATGTCCGGGTGGCCCTGCAGGATGCTGCCCAGCCGGCGAAGAGTAGCCAGATGCGATTTGGCGTAGAAACCGCGCTCGGCCAATGCGGCATACCAGACCGGGCAGGCATGGCCTTTGGACAAAATGAAACGGTCCCTCTCCGGCCAGCGGGGATTCCGAGGATCGACGCGCATCAATCTGAAGTAAAGCGCGGTCACAATGTCCGTTGCGGAAAGAGATCCGCCCGGGTGACCGGCTCTGGCCGTGCAGATCATCTCGATGATGTCGCAGCGGATGGCAGCCGCCATGTGCTTGAGTTCGTCCACAGTCATCGGTACCTGCGCCATTTTTTCTCCCTTGTATTATGTTGGTCGGTTTTTCGGTTGGCGAGTTGGTCGTTTGATAGGTATCTTCTGATTGCCTTGCAATCGGGCAAATCGCCCACCGACTCTCTATTTGTACCCGAATATATTGGCTTCGATAAATTTCCAGGTTTTCAGATAATCCCCCTCGGCCATCAGGCGGGCGAATTTACCGCCGTCCACTTCGTCCAACCGCTGCCATATCTTGTTGGTCAGACGGCTGTTGGCCTCGAACGTACCGCTTATGTCCCAGCGGGTCGGTGAGGTGTCGGAGGTGAAGTAGTCGTCGTAGCCGTAGCGCTTGAGATAGTATAGAAACTCGACATACTCGAGAAAATGCTTGGTGCCGCAGAAGTAATCCCAATCCCAGCGTCCGTCGTTGTCGTTGATGTGGATGTAGTACTTACAGGAACTTTCGGCCAGCAGCACGAGCGCCTCGGCCGGGTTTTCGTTTCCATACACGGAATGGCCGAAATCGAGGGTCACGCCCACCTCCCGACAGCGGATGTCATTGAGCAGGCAAAGGGTCTTGGCAGCCGAGTTGAGAAAACAGCGACCGCGGGTCTCGCTCGGCTTGTATTCGATAAAAAGCGGCACTTCCGGTTTATAGCTGCCGGCCTCGCCGAAACACTCCGCCAGATATTTCCAGGTCTTGGCATAGTCATACTGAAAGGCGAACTCGTACCCGTCTCCAAGGGGGCAGCAGGTCACCTTGTCGGCACCGATCGCCGCCGCGAAGTCCTTGGCCTCCTTGATGAAGCGAACGGCCTTTTTCCGAACCTCGAGATCGTTGGAGGACAATCCGCCGTTGCGAAATTCGGGTTCGGCTTTGACGTTGACGTTGACGGCCGCCACGTTCAACTGGTACTTCTTCAGCAGCGATTGCGTGAGCGCCGCATCGTTGACTTCATAAGGATAAACAATCTCCACACCGTCGTACCCGCTGATATGGGTCATCATCTCGAATTTTTTTTCGAGCTCGAGTGGTTCATTGTAATCGTGAAAGCGGTCCTTTGTGCGAGACAGAAACCCCGTAATAATGCCCATCTTCAGCATGGTTTTCTCCTCATTAAATTAATGACAACTTCAGCGCCTCATAAGAACGTTGATCATGCGGTTTTTAAACGTTCGGTACCACTGAAACTGGCTGATCACGGTCCAGACGATGATCAGAAACAGGATCAACGAGACCGGCCGTTGGAACACGGGCAAAAAGCTGCCCTGAGAAACCATCAGGGCGCGACGCAGATTTTCGTCGGCCATAGGCCCCAGGATGACGCCGATGACAAGCGGCGCGATGGGGTAGCCCATTTCGATCAGAAAATAGCTGACAATGCCGACCGGCAGCATCAGATACAGGTTGAAGATATTCAACCCCAGCGAATAGGAGCCGATGATACAAAGCACGCCGATGATGGGCATGAAGAGCTGGGGTGGAATACGCAAAACTTTAACGACCTGCTTGGCCAGCAGAATGCCGACGACCCACATGGCGCAGGAAGCCAGCAGCAGAATGGCGGCTACTTCCATGATAAAAGTGGGGTGCTCGAAGGTGATCATGGGGCCCGGCGTGACCCCGTGGAGCATAAGCGCACCCAGCAGCATAGCGGCCGGCGGGCTGCCCGGGATGCCCAAGGTCAGCAGCGGGATCTGGGCACCGCCCACACAGGCGTTGTTGGCTGTTTCGCTGGCCAGAACGCCCTGCATCTCCCCCTTTCCAAAGGTCTCGGGATGTTTGGAGGTGTTTTTGGCCGTGCCGTAGGAAACCCAACCGGCAATATCCTCGCCGATGCCGGGCACGGCACCGATGCCGACGCCGATGAGGGCCGAGCGGATGATGGCTGGGATGTTGCGCGCGATGGTGCCGAACTCGGGTAAAATCCGTTGTATTTTCTGGGTTTCACCGATCTGGAAGCGATCTTTGAGCACCTGGATGATTTGGGGAATGCCGAACGCACCAATGAGCACCGGTACCACCTCGACGCCGCTGTCCAATTCGGTGAGTCCAAAGGTAAACCGTGGATAGAACTGCAGCAGATCACGCCCCACGCAGGCCAGAAAAAGCCCGATAAACCCGGCAATCCACCCTTTGATCACCAGGTCCGGGCTGGTCAGGGTGCCGCTGATCAGGATACCGAAGAAGGCCAGCAGGAAAAACTCGAAGGACGTAAACTGCAGGGCAAAGTGCGAAATGATGGGGGATATGCTCACCACGAAGACCATGCTGATGATGGTGCCGATGGCCGAAGCGGTGGTCGTCAAGCCGATAGCCCGTCCGCCCTCGCCTTTGCAGGCCAATGGGTAGCCGTCCAATGCCGTGGCGGCAGCCGCGGCGGTACCGGGAATATTAATCAGGATCGACGAATAGGACCCACCGTAAGTGCCGCCGACATAGATCGCCAATAGGCAGACCAGGGCCAGGTCTGTGTCCATCCCGTAGGTCAATGCCGTCAGCAGGGCGACCCCCAGGGTCGATGTCAAACCCGGCATCGCACCGAAAATAATCCCCAGAAGCACCGATCCGAAAAGGATGGCAAGGCTCGCTGGAGCCGAGGCGAGATGAAAGACAATCTCAAAAAATGCTCCCAGGCGGTCGAGAAGTATCATGGAAACAGGAGCTCCCGCTTTGTCAGGCTAGAATTCCCAATACCGGATGGCATCCATCAGCACCACGACGAGGCCCTCTTTCGGCATGGGCACCAGTAAAAGATACTTGAAAATGGGGCCGATCAGAAAGGGCGTGGCCACGGATAGAATCAAACTGGTTTTAAACTTTATACGCGACGCCGGGTTGTCGCGAATCAACGTCCAGACGTAGAGGCAGTAGCCGATGATGAAGACAAAGGTGAACCAATCGCTCGGATAGTGCAGGACAGACGTCAGTGCGGCTAAAAGCCCGGATGCCATCGAGAGAACAAACAAAATGGTCCCGGCAAGATAGAAAAAGAACATCTTCTTCAGCAGGATGTCATCGTCAAAGTAGAACATGCTGATGAACACTATCAGGAAAAGCACGCTGCACAGGAAGAAATCGATACGCGGGATGTTTAAGTATACGAAACTGAAAAACAGAACGACGATGGCGTAAAACCGCAGCAGTGGTGCCGTCTTCAGAAAACGGACCACATCCGGGCTGCCGAGCCAGCGCAGAACCCGCTTCAATTCCTCAGAACCCACTTCCCTGAGGGCGATGCGAATGAGCAGCGCGCCCAACAGCATGATCATGGCACCGACAAAAAGGGGGAAGAGGGCCGGCGAGACGAACCAGACATTCTGGACGCCGCCCCAGGAATCTTTCATCGGCATTTTCAAGGCCTGGCTGAGAATCCACAGCCCGAATAAAAACATGATGCCACCGGAAAATATATCCGCTTTGCGGAGTTTTTCTTTCTCCATCATAATGAACGGTCCTTGAATCCGATCGGATTTCCGGCGTCGCTTTCCGCCACGCCGGGGCCGGTATCACGGCCAGGTGCCGGTATCATAAACTTTCCGGCACCTGCGCCGGGTTATTGGTTTATGGTTTGGGAATACCGAGAGACGCGGGATCGACGGTCGCCGCCTTCAGGTCCCAAAGCGTCCAGGCAAAATTCGACTGGAGTGCGTCGAACACCGCCTTCGACTCTGCCCCGGTTTTGCCCGAAAGGAGATAGTAATTCTCCTTGGCCCAGGATTTTACCTTTTCGGTGGCCATTGCCTTTTTAAAGGCATCCACGAGGACGGCTTTGGCCTCTGCCGGCGTGTCGGCCGGAACCGCGAAGCCGATGGCCTGGGAAATCGGCAGGTATTTCGACAATCCGGGGTAGGCATCAAACGCGGAGGGAATAGCGCCCAGTCCTTCGACCTCGAAGGAATCCGGGATCAACATGCCCAGGGCTCTCAGCTTCCCGCCACGCAGCAATTGCTGCTGCTCGGCCAGTGATGTCACGACCACCGAGACCTCACCGGTCATGGCTGCATTCTGGGCAGGGGCCGATCCTTTGTAGGGAATGAAATTGAACGCGGCCCCGGAGCCGTTTTCCACCGCCAAAAGGTTCAGGTGGTGGATGGAGCCGGCACCGCTGGCGGCGGCTTTAATACCCTTGGGGTCCTTCTTTGCGGCTTCAATCAGGTCTTTGAGCGTCTTGTACGGCGTATCCGGAGTGACGGAAATGACGTCCGGCGACCCACCGACGATGAAGGCGTCCCATACGTCAAAATTTTTATCCCAGCCGCCCTGAACACCGGCAGTAACGTTGGACTCAGACAGGCCGCACAGGGTGTACCCATCGTGGGGCTGGGAATACGCATAGTTCATGCCCACCGAGCCGGCGACGCCGCCGGTTTTGTTGATCACGTTGATGTTGACCCCCAGGATATTGGCCATTTCAGCACTTATAATCCGGTTGCAGGTGTCGGTCCCGCCACCGGCACCCCAAACGACCACATTGGTGATATTCCGGGTGGGAAACCCCTTGCTCGCAGCAAAGGCACCGGTGGTTACCGTCAACATCACGACCAGACAGACAAACAGAATCTTTTTCATCGCTCTCCTCCCTTTTTCATGTTTTTACGATTTGGAATGGGTTTCCGTCCACATTTGCGCGAATTTTGTGATATCGAATCCATCCCTCCTTTCATGCCTGTATAGCCGGTCGCCCTTTTCTAACCTTTTGGGACGACCGGCATTACGGCTTTTTTGACAGAACGTTAGGCGTTTTCAGCGTCCGCAGCCCTTGAGATGGTGTCGTTGATTTGCCGAATTGTAGGCGTTCGATTTTTGCAACCCTATTCTGAGTGCCGTTTTCGATTTCGTTTTTTAACGTAGCGATTGAGTGCCTGAAATGCTGCCGCATCAATTCTTCGGCGGATGCGGGGTCTCGCCGGCCGATGGCGTCGATAATGGCCAGATGCTCATCGATTGTCTCAACGGGTGGCCTGACCAGACCCTCGGATGACACCACTTGATACGAAAAACTGATGATGTTGTAGGTTTGCAGGATATTTTTTAAAAACTCCTTGGCTCCGATTTCGGTTACATAGTTGTGGAAGCCGCGGTCCACCTTGGCATAAGAGCCGACATCGGGAAACGATTTCGAAATTTGAAAGGCCTTTGAGAAGTCTTTGAGTTTCTCGACCTGGATGTCGGTAATGTTGAGGGCGGCGCGTCTGGCCGCCAGTCCTTCCAATACCTCGCGCAGCTCGAAGATACTGACCATCTCGTGCTTTGTAAAAAGACGCACGAAAAATCCCCGCCGGGGCTTGGCCTCGACCAGCTTTTCTTTTTCGAGATATTTGAGGGCACTCACCAGAGGGGTGCGGCTGATGCCCAGTTCACGGGCCAGCTTGTCCTGCGGAATTTTCTCTCCCGGCAGCAACTGACGCTCTATGATCATGTCTTTGATGATCAGGTATACTTTCTGGTCCAAATTCTCGTGAATGACACCCATATTTTCCATTTAGTTCGCTAACCTCGGGTTCCGGTTTTCACTTTTGGTGTCGAGGAACACCTTGGCATCCTGCCTCGGAAACGCCATTGTATTTTGCATACAAAATTCAATATTCAATATCGATTGTTGTGTCAATAGTTAAATGAGGGGCCAACACCGGGTTCATTCAACTCACGGAACAGCTTCCGATCCAGAAAGGCGGCTAAAAGCGGTATTTGTCAGGTGCGCACTTTCATGCTAAGCGTAGGGGCGTTTGCAGGAAAACCGGCGGACTGATCGGTGGCCGCATCATTATCCGTCATCACGAATCTCCTGAAATACGGAATTTGTTACATCATGCTATCGAACTTTAAAATCATCACAGGAAACCCATCATGCGATTAGCCACTTTAAAAATGGAGGGGCGCGAAAAATCAGCTATTGCCACACCGCACGGGTTGATCCCCTTGGCGGCGGTCAACCGCAGATTCGATCGCACCTGGCCGACCGATACGCTGGAGTTGATCACCAGCGGCGGTCTAAAGGATCTCACCGCGTGGTATATTGCCACAGGACGGCAGGCGCTGGAAACCATGACCGACGATGTCGTTTCCGCAAATGCACTGCGACCATCCCCGCTGTATCGCCGGCCGCGCAAGATCTGGGGCATCGGACTCAATTACGCCGACCACGCCGCCGACCTGTCGGAAAAGACGCCGACGGGTATCCCGGGCAGCTTCATGAAGCCGGACACGACCCTCATCGGTCCCGGCGATGCCATCCGCATCCCTGACCTGTCGCAGAAGACAACGGCCGAAGGCGAGCTGGGAGTGGTCATTGGCCAACAATGCAGAGACGTCCGCGCCGAAGACTGGCTGACTATGGTGGCTGGTTTCACCACGATCATCGACATAACGGCCGAGGACATTCTGCGGCAGAACCCCCGCTACCTGACGGTTTCAAAGAGCTTCGACACGTTTTTCAGCTTCGGACCGCAGCTCGTCACCCCGGATGAGATCCCGGACGTATCGACCCTCGAGGTTTCGACTGTGCTGAACGGCAGGGTCCATGCCAAAAACGTGGTCGCCAACATGACCTTTTCGCCCGCGTTTCTGGTTTCTTTCCTTTCACAGGTGATGACCCTGCTGCCCGGCGATATCATCTCGACCGGAACGCCGGGCGCCTGTGTCATTGCCGACGGCGACATCGTCGAGTGCCGCATCAGCGGCTTCCTGTCTCTGGTCAACCCGGTGGTGGACTTTAAGGGCCCCGGCAAAAAATAATACCACCTCTTGCTTGTCTTATGGCCCGTCTACTGTGTTACATCCACCCACACATATCCCGATATGCGCAGGTGGATGTGCCTTGTAGACAAACCATAATCCGGCGCAATCGTGTGGCATTATTTCTTACCGTGACCCTAAAAGGAGTCAAAAATGAATTTGGGACTGAAAGGAAAACCAGTACTGGTCTTGGCCGCCAGCGACGGCCTCGGGAAAGCCGCCGCCATGGAATTTGCACGCGAGGGTGCACGGGTGATGCTCTTTGCGCGCTCGGAAGACCGTTTGAAGCAGGCCCGGGAGGAGATATCGGCGGCAACGGGCGAAAGACCGGAATATGTGGTTGGTGATATCACCGTAGCCGCAGACATCCGAAATGTGGTCGCGGCCGCGGCCCAGCGGTTCGGTTCGGTCTTCGCGCTGGTAAACAACTCCGGCGGGCCGCCGGCCGGCGGGTTCGACGCCTTCGACGACGACGCCTGGCAGAAAGCGTTCGAACTGACCCTGCTCGGCTTCATCCGCAGTATCCGCGCCGTACTGCCTCTGATGCGTGCGGCCGGCGCGGGCAGGATCGTCAACTTCACGTCGTCCTCCACCCGCCAGGCGATCGACAACTTGATCCTCTCCAACACCTTCCGCATGGGCGTGGTGGGCCTGACCAAAACCCTGGCGCGCGAACTGGCACGAGAAGACATTCTGGTCAACGTGGTCGGTCCCGGGAAAATGGACACGGCACGCCTTCGCAACCTAGAGGCCATGCGGGCTGAAAAACTGGGCCTGGCTCTTGGCGATCTTCAGAAAAAAAGCGCCGCCGAAATTCCCCTGGGCCGCTACGGACGTCCGGAGGAACTGGCCCGCCTGGCCGTGTTTCTCGGCTCGGCGGCCAATACCTACATCACCGGCCAGACCGTTTTGGCCGACGGTGGACTCGTGCAGGCCTACTGAGACAGGGCATTATTTCCGTAAAAAATGCTCGGCAGTCACATTTTTGTTGTTTATAAAAAAATATTTAACAATTTTGTCGAGTTCCCGCGCCGGCCGACAGACAGGTTTATTCAAAAAATACTTTTTCCAATAAATATCAATCTATTGTAAGGAAAAGAAACTGCGGATAAACCTGGCACCTTATTTGCTCTGTGATTCCATGCAACTTTTTATAATCAGATAAGAAAGCCATTAAATGATAAACGATCCATCAGATGAACGCCAAACCCGCAGGGGGCTATATGATCCGCGTTTTGAGCACGACGCCTGCGGGATCGGCCTGATATGTGACATCAAAGGCCGCAAGTCGCATGCCATCATCCAGGACGGTCTGAAAATCCTGGTGAACCTCAGTCATCGGGGAGCCTGCGGATGCGACGAAACCACCGGCGACGGGGCGGGCATCCTCATGCAAATGCCTCATGAATTTTTGCGAAACTGCTGCGAGCGCATCGGGATCGGGCTACAGGCGGAAAAGCGTTACGGCTGCGGCCTGGTGTTCCTGCCGCGCGACGACAATCAGCGGCGGTTGTACATGCACCGATTTGAAGAGGTCATCCGGCAGGAAGATCAACAGTTTCTGGGATGGCGGCGCATGCCGGTCGACAGCACGGCCCTGGGCCTGTTGGCACGACAGCGGGAACCGGCCATCCAGCAGATCTTCATCGGCCGCGGCCCGGGCATCGCCGATACGGCCCATTTCGAGCGCAAACTGTTGGTCATCCGCAAAGTCATGGAACGTTTCGTGCGTGAGTCGGGTCTGAGCCAAGCGTCCTTTTTTCACGTCCCCAGCCTGTCCTGCCGCACACTAGTATATAAGGGCATGCTCCTTGCCGACCAGATCCATGACTATTTTCCCGACCTGAGCCACCCGAGCGTGGTCAGCGCCCTGGCGCTGGTCCACCAGCGCTACAGCACCAACACTTTTCCGACCTGGGACCTGGCACATCCCTTTCGCTTTTTGTGCCACAACGGCGAGATCAACACGCTGCGCGGCAATGTCAATTGGCTAAATGCCCGCCAGGCCCTCTTCAAATCGGACCTCTTCGGTGCGGATATCGCCAAGCTGTTTCCAGTGGCAACCCCCGGTGCCAGCGATTCCGCCATCTTCGACAACGCCGTCGAACTGCTCTACCACACCGGCCGCTCCCTACCGCACGCCATCATGATGATGATACCGGAAGCTTGGCAGAACCACCGGACAATGAGTGATGAGAAGAAGGCTTTTTACGAGTACCACGCCTGCCTGATGGAGCCTTGGGACGGTCCGGCGGCCATCGCCTTCACTGACGGCACGTGCATCGGTGCGGTGCTCGATCGCAACGGTTTGCGCCCCTCGCGTTACACGGTGACCACGGATGATCGGGTCATCATGGCCTCGGAAACCGGCGTGCTGCCTGTACCGCCGGAAAAAGTGCGCAGCAAAGGGCGCCTGCAGCCGGGCCGCATGTTCCTTATCGACATCGAGAAAGGACGCATTGTCGAAGACGATGAAATCAAAGAAGGCATCAGCCGACGCCGACCCTATCGCGCTTGGCTGACGCAGAACCTGGCGACATTCGACCGGTTGCCGCGGCCGGTTGCCGGACCGGAACCGGAAACGCTGGCCCTGCCGATTCGCCAGCAGGTCTTCGGGTACACCGAAGAGGACCTAAGAATGATCCTGGCCCCCATGGCTCTAAACGCCAAAGAGCCGGTCGGCTCGATGGGCGACGATATCCCACCGGCCATTTTGTCCAGGCGGCCGCGCCTTTTGTACGACTATTTCAAGCAGCTGTTTGCCCAGGTGACCAATCCGCCGCTGGATGCCATACGTGAAGAGTTGGTGACCTCCCTGAGAACAACCGTCGGCACGGAGCAGGACCTTTTTCAGGAAACGCCCCAGCACTGTCGGCAGCTCATGCTGGACGGACCCGTTCTGACCGATACGCGTCTGGCACAGCTGCGTCAGATCGACCAGCCCGATCTGCGCCCGGCAGCGCTGTCGATCCTTTTTCGGATGGAGGAAGGCAGCCGCGGACTCGAGCGGGCGCTGACCGACCTCTTCCGCACTGCGGTCGGAGCCGTGAAAAACGGTGCGACCCTTCTGATCCTCTCCGATCGCGGGGCCGACGAAAAGTTGGCACCGATTCCGGCCTTGCTGGCCACGGCCGGCCTCCACCACCACCTGATTCGTAAAGGCCTGCGGACCCGCTGCGGCCTGGTGGTTGAAACCGGTGAGGCCCGGGAAATCCATCACTTCTGCTGTCTGTTGGGGTACGGAGCCGCTGCCGTCAATCCGTATCTGGTATTCGAAACCCTGGCGCAGATGATTGTCGGCGGCGACCTGCCCGAGGTAGATGCGTCAACGGCTGACGCCAACTATGTGAAGGCCGCGGAAAAAGGCATCCTCAAAGTGATGTCAAAAATGGGCATCTCAACCCTGCAGAGCTACCGCGGCGCCCAGATCTTCGAGTGTGTCGGCCTCAATGAAACCGTCGTAGACCGGTATTTTGCGGGCACGCCGTCGCGGATCAGCGGTGCCGGCATCGACCTGATCGCCGAAGAGGTCCGACAGCGGCACCGGCACGCCGATGCATCCCGAAGCCATGAATCCGAGCGACAGCTGGATCCCGGCGGTAAGTACAAGTGGCGCCGCAACGGTGAGGCCCACCAGTACACGCCGCTGACCATTGCCAGGTTGCAGCAGGCAGTGCGCAGCAACGACCACCGGGCCTGGAACGAATTTACCGAACTCGTCGACGGCCAGAACCGTCGCGAGGGC
>Ga0272441_10001063_pt1 | contig 58930 bp, 50 predicted proteins | sample SSMProp6N_FD_193582 | JGI IMG/M metagenome (GOLD analysis project Ga0272441, IMG submission 193582) | Marine sediment archaeal communities from Little Sippewissett salt marsh, Falmouth, MA, United States - SSM-Prop-6N | ecosystem: Environmental > Aquatic > Marine > Wetlands > Sediment ...
AAAGCCGTTGCACACCGGCATGAGGATGCCGCATGAAGCTGGGTTGGCCGGTTGAAATCGTCGGCACCGGTGCATCGATGCCTGACAAGGTCGTGACGAACGACGATTTGGCGCAACAGGTAAACACGTCGAACGAGTGGATCGTGCAGCGGACGGGGATCCGCGAGCGGCGGTGGTGCGTGGAAGGGGAGACAACCCTCACCATGGCGACCGCGGCCAGCCGACAGGCTCTCGCCGCTGCCGGGCTCGCGCCTGAAGACATCGATGCGATTGTCGTGGCGACGATCACACCCGAGCACCCGCTGCCAGCAACCGCGTGTCTCCTGCAAACCGAACTAGGTTGTCGTTGGGTTCCTGCCTACGACATGGCCGCCGCATGCAGCGGCTTCGTGTGGGCGATGATGGTGGGGTCCCAGTACGTCACCAATGGGCTGGCCCGCAATGTCCTCGTCGTGGGTGCCGAGACGCTCACCACGATCACCAACATGCAGGACCGCGGCACGTGCATCCTGTTCGGTGATGCAGCGGGCGCGGCGATCATTCGTCGCTCCGAAACGCCGCAGCGCGAGATCCTGGCCGGGCGGTGGGGGGCCGATGGTGAACGCGGTAAGCTGATCATCATTCCGGCGGGCGGTGCCAAGCACCCGGCTTCCCATACCACGGTCGACGAACGGCTGCACTACATGCAGATGCAGGGCCGCGAGGTCTACAAGTTCGCCGTTACGCAGATGCACGCCATCATCCACGAGACGTGCGAGGATGCCGGTATTCGTCCCGAGGAACTGAAGCTCATCGTTCCGCACCAGTCCAATCTGCGGATCATCGAGTCGGCCGCCAAGAAAGCGGGCGTCCCGATGGAGAAAGTCCTCGTCAACATTGACCGCTACGGGAACACGTCCTCGGCGTCGGTGGCAGTCGGGCTGCACGAGGCCCGCTCGGGCGGGCAGTTCGAAGCGGGCGATTACGTGATGCTCGTGGCCTTCGGGGCCGGATTGACGTGGGGGTCTCTGCTATTCAGGGTTTGACATGACGACGTCTGCCGCCATTTTTCCAGGGCAGGGGGCCCAACTGGTCGGCATGGGGCACGATGTGGCCCAGCAGCATGCCGTGGCGTCCGAAACCTTCGCCGAAGCGGACAGCGTGCTCGGCTTCGAGCTCTCGAAGCTCTGCTTCGAAGGGCCCGCGGACCGGCTCAACGCCACGGACATCCAGCAGCCGGCGATCTTCACGACCAGCGTTGCGCTCTACCGCGCCGGCATCGATGCCGGTCGGTTCCAACGCGACGAATTCCAGGCGATGGGGGGGCTCAGCCTCGGTGAGTACACCGCGCTCCACTTGGCCGAGGCCGTGTCGTTTGCCGACGCGCTGCGGCTCGTTGCCCGGCGAGGTCAGCTCATGCAGCAGGCGGCCGAGCAGTCGTCCGGGGGCATGGTCTCGCTGATCGGGGCCGATGAGCAGAAGGCGCTCGCGCTGTGTGAGCGTGTACGCGACAAGGGCCACGTCCAGCCCGCAAACTTCAACTGTCCGGGGCAGATCGTCATCTCCGGTGACAAGCCGGCGTGCGACGCCGCAGCGGAGTTGGCCGCCGAGGTCGATTGCCGGGCCGTGTCGCTGCCGGTAGCGGGTGCTTTCCACAGCAGCCACATGCGACCGGCCGCCGAGGGCTTGCGCCCGGTGCTCGAAGAGACCACGTTCCACGCGCCGAAGGTTCGTGTGATCGCGAACGTGAGTGCCGACTACCACCAGGATCCGGCTGCGATCCGGGACGCTCTTTACCGGCAGGTCATCAGCCCCGTCCTGTGGCAGGCGTGTGTCGAGCGGCTGATCGCGGACGGATGCGGCCAGTTCTGGGAAATCGGGCCCAATCGGCACTTGACCGGAATGATGCGAAAGATTAATCGGAAAATGAGGACGACCAACGTGAGCGTGGTTGGCGACCTGGCACCAACAGCGATCTGAGCGGAGAATCCTCATGGGCACTTGTCTGGAAGACCAGGTGGCCCTCGTGACGGGTGGATCACGAGGCATCGGTCAGGCCATCTGTATCGCGCTGGCTCGGCAGGGGGCGACCGTCATTGCCGCGGCGCGCGGCGTCGACCGCACGAAAGCCTGGGCCAGCGAGCTTGATAGCGAGATCGCCGCCCGCGTCATCCCGACCGCGCTCGACGTCACCGATCGTGACAGCGTCAACCGGATCATCGACGACACGACCGAGCGGTTCGATCGCATCGACATCCTGGTCAACAACGCCGGCATCACACGTGACGGCCTGGTTATGAACATGGAAGACGACCAGTTTGACCAGGTTCTCGACACGAACCTGCGGGCGGCATTCTGGTTGACGCGTGCCGTCAGCCGCCACATGGTTCGCGCACGCCGCGGCCGAATCATCAATATCGCCAGTGTCTCCGGCATCATGGGAAACCCCGGACAGGCGAATTACGCCGCGGCGAAGGCCGGCTTGATCGGTCTCACGAAATCGGTCGCGAAGGAGCTCGGGAAACGCAGCATCACGTGCAATGCCGTGGCCCCCGGGTTCATCGAAACGGACATGACCGACGTCTTGCCCGACAAGCTCAAGGACCAGCTCAAGCCGGTCATTCCGCTCCAGCGGTTTGGCAAGCCGTCTGAGGTCGCCGCTCTCGTAGCCTTCCTGGCGAGCCCCGACGCAGCCTACATCACCGGACAGGTGCTCGTCGTGGACGGCGGTCTGCACACGTAGTCGCACCAGCGCTGGTCGCCTGCCTGCATGCCTCGCAGCGGCCACGAAAACTCGGGCTTGGCTCACGCTGCAAATGGAGGTGCTCGTGACAATGGGGAAGAAAGTAACACGCATCGGGATCATGACCGGCGGTGGCGATTGCCCTGGACTCAATGCGGTGATCCGCGTTGTGACCAAGGCCGCGATCCGAGAACTCGATATCGAGGTGCTGGGGATCGAGGATGGCTTCCTGGGCCTGATCCGCAACCGGATGAGGCCGCTCGGTTTTGGCGACGTCTCCAATATCCTGACGGCAGGGGGGACGATCCTCGGAACCAGCAACAAGGCCAACCCTTCACACTTCGCCGTCGGCAAGGATGCCGAGGGCCAGACCGTCTTTCAGGACGTCACCGACCGTGTGCTCGAGCACATACAGGAACGCCGGCTCGACGGTGTCGTTTGCATCGGCGGTGACGGAACCATGACGGGGGCCGCCGGCCTGATCGAACGCGGCGTACCGTGCATCGGTGTGCCCAAGACCATCGACAACGACCTCCTCCACACGGATCTCACGTTCGGCTTCACGACCGCCGTCCAAACTGCGACGGAGTGCCTCGATCGAATCCACTCCACGGCCTCCAGCCATCATCGCGTGATGCTTGTCGAGCTCATGGGCCGCAATGCAGGCTGGCTTGCGCTGCATGCGGGGCTTGCGAGTGGTGCCGATGTGATCGCCGTCCCCGAGATTCCCTACGAAATCGACCCCATCTGCGAGACGTGCGTGCAGCGCGGCCGGCGTGGAAAACGCTTCACCCTGATCGCGGTTTCTGAGGGTGCTGCGCCCAAGGGTGGCCAGCAGGTCGTTGACAAGATCGTCCACGACAGCCCGGACCCCGTGCGCCTCGGCGGCGTCAGCACGGTCATGGCGACACAGATCTCCCAGCAAACACACCTCGAAACACGGGCCACCATTCTCGGCCACGTGCAGCGCGGTGGAACGCCGGTGGCGTACGATCGTGTCCTCGCCACGCAGTTCGGGTTCAAGGCCGTTCAACTCATCGCCGAGGGGCAATGGAACCAGATGGTCGTGCTCCAGAAGGGCCAGGTCAGCACCGTTCCGATCGAGTCTGTGGCCGGGCAGCAGCGGACGGTGCCTGTGGATGATCCGCTTATCGCGATCGCCCGTGCGGTTGGAACATGCCTTGGCGACTAGTCCACACCAGCCGGATAACCATCAGGACGCTGCGCAGAGGTGACGCACGTGACGCTTCGACGCCTGTTCGCCACCTTGCTGCTCATCCCCGGCGTTGCGCTGCTCGGATATGCCGCACCGTCATCTGCGGACCAGCTTTCTCAGGCCCTCGCCCATATTGTGCTTGCCGTGGGCGGGTTGGCGCTCTGTACCATCGCTATCGCCCGTCGACACTGGCCCGTGCGGCCACTGGTCCGGAATCTCGCCTGCGCCGTCACCGTTGTGTTTTTCGCCGGCTTGGTGTTCCTGTGGCGCCACATCGACCACGCACTGCTGCCGGCCGTGCCTCCGGCGGCCCACGACTTGTATCAGGCGTTGCTTGGCTGGCGTCAGGCCGTTCTGCGGCTGATGCCACACGTGGCGTATCTCGCCGTTGCGATCGCCGTGCTACCATCACCATTGGGTCGCGCGTCCAGAAGTGTTCCCGAGAGCGGTCCTGGCGTGGCTGCGGCAGGGGGGGCCTCACCGATTCAGCCGCCGCCGGAGTGATCCTTCGTCCCCGTTTGTTGCTTTAGGAGCGTATCCCGATGCCCGGTATTCTTTGCGAGCAGTGCACCGGCGCTTGCTGCCGATATGTGGCCCTTCCGATCGAAACCCCCGAGGACAAGGACGATTTCGAGGACATTCGCTGGTACCTCATCCACGAGAACGTCTCGGTTTTCGTCGAGGACGACGAGTGGTACATCTCGTTCCACACGCCGTGCCGGCATCTCCAGCCGGACAGCCGCTGCGGGATCTACGCGACACGTCCGAAACTCTGCCGCACCTACACCACCGACAATTGCGACTATCACTCCGGCGATTACGGCTGGGAACTCCACTTCACAGCCCCGGAGCACCTCGACGACTACCTCCGCGAGCGGTTTCCCCGGCGCACCACGAGCCCGGGCCGGCAGCATGCGCGCCGCCCAGCGCTCAAAGCCAAGCTCTCTCCCCGTGCCCCACGCCGCGCACCAACCAAAGACCGCCACGGCGTCCCGCTACCGGTTTTTCCATTCGAGGCGTGAGGCACGAAGCTGGTGATAGAGATGTCCTGACGCCTGCCCAACGTCCCCTTAGTCCTTGCTCTGGGAAACCAGCCCGCTGGATCCGATCTTGTACGCCGAGCCCATGGCGAGGATCACAAAGATGATGTCGAAAAGGCCGAACATCATCATGAAAAAGACGGCCAACGCGCCCCCCGCAGCTTCACCGCCATCGTCCGCGAAACCCTCGTCCGTGTCCTCACCGCTGAACTCATCGGCGGCAGCAACCCCCTCGGCTTCGTCCTGCGCCTGATAGCGCTCGACCTCCTGTTCGAGCGCGCTATCGCTCATGTTCTCCACGCGCTCGTACGCGTTTGACCGTGTGTACGCCTCGTCCCAATCCTCGTCGGTTGCCTCTGCCGGGTCGATGCCCCGATCGCTCAAGTCAGCGGCGGCCATGTGGTTGGCCACGTAGGCCTCTTGCATGGTTCGATCCGTGGTGTCGCCTGTTGTGACGCCATAGATCACGGCTGCGAAGATGAAGATTTTGGCCACGAAGATGCTGCCGAGCGCGATGGCTGCAGCGATGATACCCGGGAGTGCCCCTGACGTTCGATACCCCACAGCCATGCCAAACCCGGTGGCGAGTCCGATCGCCCAAGCCACGTACCCCACCTCATATCCCGTGTAGATAGCGATCAGGTACCAGACGATGGCGCCGATGATGCCCCCAACGGCACTCAGCACACACCCCAGCACAAACGTCCCTGCGACCTTCGCGACCGCCGTGACGGCATCTCCGGCCACGCCCGCCCTTCCACGTGCCGACTTGAGGTTGTGGCCGCAAGCCGCGCACACGGTAGCGTCCCCCGTCACCGGGGCGCTGCAATTGGGGCACGGTCGAACCGGCGCGGCCACCTCACGTCGCTCCCCAGGCAGGGGGGCGGCGGCCGTAGCGTGCGACTCCTCCGCAGCGAGATCATCCAGCCAGTCACCGCCCCCTTGCTCGCCGTTTCCCTCAACAGGAGCGCTGATTGTGAACTTCTCGCCGCACTTCGGGCACTTCGCCCGCCGCCCAACCGCACTGGCAGCGACTCTGAGCTTCGCACCACAGGCGCACTGCACCTGGATCCGCTCGGTCTCGCTTTCGGGCATCATTTCTCCCCTTTGTCTAAGACTGGACGAATCACACCCTCGTTTGGGACATACAAACCACCCGCCGTCCCCAGCCCCGGACCTCCCAGAACCATGATAATACCGGTGCGCCCTAGACGGTTCAACGCGCCGGCTGCTCAGCGCCGGACCCAACACGCATCCACTGGGCGTCGCTCACGCCCCGCGCTCGCCCGTCTCACTGAACCGCGCGCAGCGGGGACGGGTGAGCTTAGCCGTCAATCCCGCAGCACGTGCGGACCCGCGAGCCCGCGTTTGCATGACGGGTGCACCGACGTTCCGGCTACCGGCGCAGGGATCCGGACAGGGCGTGTCGGAGAGTGCGTTTCACGGGGCGGTCAGGATGGTAGGTCGCGAGGAGTCTGCATTGGCAGGGGGCGTGGCCCGGAGGATCTGGGGAATCCCACGTAACTGTCAAGGTCCTATAACATATATTATGTTGTGTTATGCAAAACCAACCATCGTACGGCCCGCACGGCCCCGTAGTCCGCTCTGGCCCGGTCACCGGGTCCACGCCAAGCTCCTTCTTTCACCCCGCCTCCGCATCCTTAAGGCCCCCCCCTGTCGACGTACGTGTTCAGTCGCTCCATGGAGCCCGGGCTGGCCACCCGCGCCGTCCCCGAGCAGCCGAGTATGCTGCCCGTTTGGCTTGCCGGCCGTCGTGCGGCGTGCGCTCGGTGTGCAAACGCGGCGGCGCCAGGTTCAGTCCGCCTGAAACGCTGGCATGGCTGTGATGGCGAAATGGACTGTGGTACGTGATCAGAGACACGCGGCCGATTCGGCGTCAGCGGCGCCGGCGTGGTTGAGCGTCCATGTCGCGCGCACGCGGAACGGGCAGATTCTGAAGCGCGACGCGTGAGAGGATTTCGAGGGACTTGTTGTTGTAATCGAAGCGATAAATGAGCAGTTGCTTCGCGGCGGCGTCGATCACAACGATGCCTTCACTCGTGTTGGAGATCTGCTGCGTGACGACAATGTAGTCCCCGCCGCGATCGTTGAGGCCGATGCCGTACGCCGGCGTTTGCTGCGAGACCAGAATCAGCCCCACGAACAGGACGCAGGCCGTCACGGTCAGGACGCCGATGCCGAAGGTTTTCCCATCCAGGACGGTTCGTGGCGTGGTGCTCATGGGCTAGCCTCGATTGTGACGGAAGTCCTGCTCGAGCGTGCGATAGCCGGCGTATTGCAGCTCGCTGGTGCCTTTGCGGTAATAAAAGGTATGCAATGTCCGTTCTGCCATATCCAGGAGATACAGAGCGTCAAACTCATCCTGGATCTCGCCGGTGACGACAAGGTAATTGCCTGAGAGGCCGGTACCTTGCGCCATGGCCGGTTTCGGGGAATGGGCGACGAGGAGAATGCCGGTCAGGAGAACCAAGTTGACGCAGATGAGAACGCTGAGCCAGGTTGTTCTCTTCATGGCGGGCTCCGCATTGCGGGTGTGCCGGTACCTAATCCAGGTGCGACCGATGGGGGTTCTTGAAGGCGATGAACAGGCATGCCGCCGCCATCAGGACCGCGCTGATCCACTGGATATACGGTCTCCCCTCCTCGACGTACTGGATGCCGGGCTCGCGAAACACCTTTTCCTCTTCGTCGTCGTTGGCTGCGCGAGCGGGCACGGCCAACAACGCCGCGAGGACCACTGCGGCGAACCCGAGGCGGAAAAGCTTGCGCGGTCGCAAACGCATCATGCATACTCCCACAAGGCCGATCGTAGGGCTCATCGTAGTCGCCGACCACAGGGCGAGCAAGGGCAAAAGGCGTGGCCAAAAGCGGCCGGGCGCGGGTTGAGTCGAATCGCCGCAGCGGCTATGTTGAAGGGAGCAGGAGGCATGTCGGCGTTTCGAGGTGTGTCCGCCAGACCGCCCCTCCAGCCCACTGCAAACGACACCCCATCGACATGTTCTTGGAAAGCGGAACCACTTTATGAGCAAGCACCCTCGAAAAACCATCATCCTGGGCGCCGCCGGGCGCGATTTCCACGACTTCAACACCTACTGGCGCGACAACGAGGCCTACGAAATCGTTGCCTTTACCGCCACACAGATACCGGACATTGACGGACGAACCTACCCGCCCGCGTTGTCAGGGCCGCGCTACCCCCGAGGCATCCCCATCCACGATGAGAGCGAGTTGCCATCGCTGATCCGCGAGCACGACGTCGATCTCGTGGCCATCGCGTATTCCGACCTTCCGCACGAGAAGGTCATGAACAAGGCCGCACTGGTCAACGCCTGCGGCGCCGACTTCATCATGCTCGGGCACCGGCACACGATGCTCGCGAGCACCAAGCCGGTGATCGCAGTCTGCGCCGTGCGGACCGGTTGTGGCAAGAGCCAGACGACACGGGCCGTCGCCACGATCCTCAAGAACATGGGCAAGAAGATCGCCGCCGTGCGCCATCCGATGCCCTACGGCGACCTCGCCAAACAGGCTTGCCAGCGTTTCGCATGCCTCGAAGACATGGACACGCACAAGTGCACCATTGAGGAGCGCGAGGAATACGAACCGCACATCGCCGCCGGAAACATCGTGTTCGCCGGCGTCGACTATGAACGCATCCTCCGTGCCGCGGAGCAGGAAGCCGACATCGTGCTGTGGGACGGCGGCAACAACGATATGTCCTTCTACAAGCCCGATCTGTTGATCACTGTCGTCGATCCCCATCGCCCCGGCCACGAACGCCAGTACTACCCGGGCGAGACCAACCTCCGCATGGCGGATGTGATCGTCGTCAACAAGGTGGGCACGGCTCCTCCCGAAGGCGTCGAGACCGTCCTCACGAGCATCCGTGAGACGAACCCCGGTGCGCAGGTCATCATGGCCAACTCGCCGGTCGTCGTCGACGATCCTGCCGCCGTCAAGGGCAGGAAGGTTCTCGTCGTCGAGGATGGCCCGACACTCACGCACGGTGGGATGAAGTACGGTGCCGGCCACGTGGCGGCGCGCCGATTCGGTGCGGCAGCGATCGTTGACCCGCGCCCCTTCGCCGTCGGCTCCATCGCGGACACGTTCAAGAAGTACACGCACGTGACCGAGATTCTCCCGGCGATGGGTTACGGCACAAAACAGATGGCGGAGTTGGAAGAGACCATCAACAAGGTCGAGTGTGATCTGGTGCTGATCGGTACGCCGATCGATCTCGGCCGTCTGCTCAACATCAACAAACCGTCGATGCGCGTCACCTACGAGCTTGAAGAGCGCGAGCCGGGACAGCTCGAGGCGGCGGTGAAGAAAGTGCTCTAAACCCCCTGCCGTCATTCGCGAGGAGACCATGCGCCAGCAAACTATCCGTCGCTTCCTGGCTGCCGTAGCCGCTCTGACGGTCTGCACGTTCGCCATCGCGCAGCCGGCTGATCAGCCCGCCCCGCGGCTGGAGTTGTCACGTAGGGTCTTCGATTTTGGCGAAGTCTGGCAGGGCAACCCCGCCAAGGCCGAGTTCAAACTCAAGAATGCCGGGACGGCTCCGCTCGTGGTCGCCGCAACGAGTTCCTGCGGCTGCGCGCTCGTGACACAGCCGCGCTCGCCGCTGCCGGCGGGACAGTCCACGTCGTTCTCGATCTCTTACGATACGAAGCTGAGGGGCAGAACCAACAAGCGCGTCACCCTCACGACCAACGACCCGAAGCAGCGCAGCGTGGTCATTCCGGTCCGCGGAGTCGTCAAGGCCCTGTTCGATACGAAGCCGACGGACGTCATCAAGATGACGGACCTTGACCCCGGGGCCAAGACGTCCGCATCGCTTCGCCTCGTGAACACGCTCGACAAACCGATCGCGCTGCGGATCAGGGACAAGCAGGAGAATGACGTTTTCTCGCTTGACCTCAAGGCTATCAAGCCGGGGTACGAATACGAGCTTGTGGCGACCACCGTGCCGCCGCTTCCGGCGGGTCGAACCGGCATGACGATCACGCTGGAAACCGATTTCGATGAAGCACCGAGGGTCCTGGTCGACATTTCGGCGTATGTTCCGCCGCGCGTCGCAGTAGCGCCTACCAAGCTGTATGTCTCGCCGGCGATGACCGAGCCGACGGAGCGAACGATCCAGGTGCGGTTCAGGAAAGACGCGGCCATTCGCATCGAGAACGTCAAGGCCACGCCGGACACCATCAAGTGGCAGATCATCCAGCGGCCCAGCCGGCAAACGTCGGGCAAGACCGCCGCGCGGGAGCTTCGTGTGACGCTCCCGCCGTTTCAGGACCTCCCGGCCCGCGGTGCCAAGCTCGAGATCTACACCAGCGACCCCTCGCCGGAGTATCACAAGCTCGAGGTCCCCATTATCAAGCGCGTTCTGCCGCCGCGCCGGCAGCAGGCCAAGCCGCCGGCCGACAAGGGTAAGAACAAGCAGTAGAACTGCCTGACCGCCAGTCCCACAGTCACGGCGGCGTCTGCGCCTAGCCCGCGAGCAACACCATCAGGCCGTTTTGCGCATGCATGCGGTTCTCAGCCTGGTCGAAGATCGCCGAGTTCGGCGTGCGCGACGTCTCGTAGTCGATCTCGTCGCCGTAGTGGGCCGGTAGGCAGTGCAGGACGATCGCATCAGGCCGCGCGTGCGACAGCAGTTCCATATTGATCTGGAATCCCTTGAACTTCGCCTTGCGGGCCTCGGCCTCCGCTTCCTGGCCCATCGACGCCCACACGTCCGTGTACAGCACATCCGCGTCGCGCGCACCCTCGGCCGGGTCCATCGCCACGCGGACGGCCGCCCCCAGCTCGCTCGCGATCTGGTTGGACTCCTCCAGCACCTGGGCGTTTGGCTCGAAGCCCGCTGGCGTCGTGACCGTGCAGCTCATGCCGACGCGCGCGCAGCCATACATGAGCGAATGAGCCACGTTGTTCCCATCGCCGACGTAGTTCAGCGTCAGCCCTCGGAGCTCGCCCCGCCGTTCGCGGATGGTCAGGAGGTCCGCCAGAATCTGGCAGGGGTGCTCAAAATCGCTGAGGCCGTTGATCACGGGGCATGTCGCGTGCTCGGCCAGACCCTCGACGATCGCATGCCCGAAGACGCGCGCCATGATGAGATCCACGAAGCGCGACAGAACGAGGGCGATGTCCTCCGTCGTCTCACGCTCGCCCAGCTTGATGTCCGACGGCGCCAGGTAGATCGCGTGCCCGCCCAGTTGCGTCATCCCCGTTTCGAACGAGACCCTGGTCCGCAGCGACGGCTTCTGGAAGATCATTGCCAGCGTCTTTCCATCCAGCGGCCTGGCTGCGTACGCCTTGGCCCGGTCGGCCTTGAGTTCCGCCGCCTTGTCCAAAATGGCGAGGATCTCGTCGCCGGTGAGGTCTTTCATCGAAAGCAGGTTTCTTCCACGCAATGCATTGGCCATCGTCGTTCACTCCTTGCACGTTGGACGCAACCCCCGCACACACATCTGGGGTTCGCCCAAAACCGCGACAGTGTAACAGGAGTGGTTCGTCCGGAGAACACGCCGCTGCACGTGAAATCCAGCCCACCCCACAACGGGCCAGATCGCGAAGGATTGACTCCCCCCCCTACCGCGAACGCACCTGGCGCGGGCCTATTGCTCCGCTAGCTCGCGCCGAAGCACTTCGATCACCTCGGGCAGTTTCCGATCGCGCAACTCCTGAAACTCCACCGGCAACTCGTCCTCCCGAAAGAGGAAGTCGACGGTCGTCCCGTCCGTCCCGACCGGAACCCGCAGGATCGCCACCACACGCGGCCGCGCCGCCTGCGCCTCGGCTTCACCGGTCGTCGCGCCGATTGCCACGCCGTCTTCGGTGACCTCGTACCAGAGCCCCGTGTGCCCGGCGATCAGCTCTAGCACTTGGCGCGCCGTTGTCCCTCGCTGAATGAAGTCCACACGCCGCTCACTCGCTGCGACACGCTTTAAGGCCCCCTCCTCAAACTGAATCGTCACGCCGATGCGCCGCCCGATGTCCATCAGCAGATGATCGAGCGGGACCTGCCGATACCGGGCGTCCAGCGGCCTGTCCAGCCGCTGCTGCACATTCTCGCTCTGGCTGTAGATGGCGATCGCCCGTCCCGCCGGCACCCAGTACCATCCCAGCCGACGCGTCGCCGCCTCTAACTGCACCAGCGCGTTGATGCTGGGCGTCTCCTCGATCGCCGCCGCAAGCTCTCCCGGATGATCATCCTTGGTCGGCAAGCGGTAGTCGATCGCCACCTCGCCCGGCTTCAACGCCTTCCACGGCTGCGACGCCAGCATCTGAAGCAATTGCACCTCGTCGATGGTCAGCCGCCGCCCGAGCCGATCGAGCACGGGCGCTGGCTCGATCACGACCCGGTCGTCCTGCACGCTGAGCGTGAGCCCCAGACCCGCGAAGATCCGCCGCAGGGCTTGGCGAACCGACATGTCCTCGATGACGATCGACAGCCGTGTCTGTTCGCCGTAGGGCATCCAGTCCAGCGCTTGCTCGTCCACCCGAAACTGCAAGCCGGTGTTCTGCTCGAGTGCGCGCAGGGCCTCTCGGACCGGCTGCTCGCTGATCTGGACCCGCTGCGTGATCTTCTCATCCAGAGCGGCATCCACGAGATCCCGCATGCCCTGTGCCAACAGCGGTGCACTCATGGCCAGTGCGAGCAGCAAGCTCATGGCCCGCGGAATGCCTCGCGCTCGATCGGTTCTGACGAATGATCTTTCCATCGCAAACGCCTCAGTAGTAGACCGCCGTATCCTCGGGCGGCGCTGTCCTGACCGGTTCCAGGCTGAAGTACTGTTGTGGCGTCATCTCGGGGTCACCTGCGACCGCGAGTTGGGCATACGCCACGCCGTCATTTGCGCCGGCGTCCTGCGTGGGCGCCGACACGGTCACGCTGACAAGCCCCGCCGGTCCATCGCCGACGCCGTCTTCACTTCCGGGGATCAGCGCCAACCACAAAGCAGCGGCCGCGGCCAGCAGCGCGGCGGCCCCCCCGAAGAGCCGCCGACGCCGACGTTGTCGTTTCGCAGCCGCATCCTCAGCAAAGACCGCCGACATGATCCGCGCTCGCAGCTGTGGCCAATGAACCCGCCCGGCGGGGCTCGGTAGCGCGCGCAGAAGCTGATCCAGCGCGTCCCCCTGCTGCTCGTCGTCAGCCCGGATGGCCTCTCCGATCTGAGCTCTCATTCCCCCCCAGTCCACGTCTCCGGGCTCCGGCAGACCGGCTTGCAGGGTGGTGTCAAACCGCTGCCACTCCTCAACAACGGTCGCCAGCGACGAATCGTCCCGGATCGCAGCCTCGATTCGGGTACGCAGCCCCTCGTTGCCCGGATCATCGAGCCATTCGCTCACGAGTTGTTCGAATTCCTCACGCGTCATTCGCCGTCACCGCCACACAGGCGCAGGAACCACCACTTCATATCCGTTACAGGTAGTCCGCCAGCCGAACCTTCATCTTCCTGCGTGCCTGAAACACATGCCATTTCACCGCTTCGACGCTGCAACCGAGAATCTCCGCGACTTCCTTCTGCGGCAACTGCTCCACGCTGAAGAGCACGAGCGCCGCACGCTGCTGCGCGGGCAGTTTGGACAGGCCCGCGCGGATCTGCTCTTCCACCTCGAGCGCCGCCAGCCGGGCAGTGGGACGCTCGTCCGACGCGGCGGTATCCGCGATCTGCTCCTCCCGTGACCGCTCGCCCGACGCCAGGCAGTCCTCCAGCGACAGCCGGGGACCGCGCGAGCGGCGAAAATTCAGCGATAGATTCGTGACGATCCTGAGTTGCCACGGCCCAAACCGGCAGGGGTCCTTCAACGTGTCCAGACACCGATAGCCTCGCACAAACGCTTCCTGGCAGACCTCCATCGCGTCATGCAGATTGCCTAGCAGGCGGTAGGCAATCGATGTGGCGCGACGCTGATAACGCTCGACCAGCGTATCAAACGCCTCGCGCCGGCCGGCCCGCACCGCCTCTACCAACGCAGCATCGTCCGGTACGGTTTCCGTTGAGCGTTCCAACGCCACCTGCTCTCCTACGCTCATGGACACCCCAGACGATACAAGGTTGGCCCGATTTCCCCAACCCAGCCCCCCCCAGCGTTATCTGACCGGCCGATCCGTGGATGGTGTAATCCCCGCCCAGCTTGTTGGCATCCACGCTCCACGGCGGAACCCGGTCGTCAGGTCTGGTCTCTCAGCGCGCCGGCGATTCCGCGACGTCCGCTTCCCGCCGCTCATCTGCGGGGGCCGCGGCGGTGTCTGCCGGGATACAGACGGTGAAAACCGTTCCGCCGCCGTCGCGGGCCGCTACGTGCAAGGCGCCGCGGTGGGCGTCGACGATGCGGGCTGCGATCGCCAGCCCCAGCCCCGTTCCCTTTCCGCCCGTCTTGGTCGTGAAGAACGGCTCGAAAATATGCGGCAGAACGTCCTCCGAGATTCCCAGCCCGCGGTCCGCCACCTCGATGCACCAGCCGGTTGCCCCCGCCTCCTCTCGCACCGCCACCGTCAACTCACCCCCGTTGGGCATGCTGTCGATCGCGTTCAGCATCAGGTTTACGAAGACCTGCTCGAGCAACGCCCGGTCCACGATCGCCGGAGCGCCATCTTCATCGAACTGGCAGACAATGCGAATCCCGCGGCTTTCCATCTTCGAGGCGATCGCTGCGATCGCACTTTCCACGACCTCCGCCATCCGCACCTTGCTCGGGCGAATCACGTGCTCGCGCGCCAGTGTCAGAAGCCGCCGGACAATCAGCTCAATCCGCTCCAGCCCGCTGTCGATCAGGTCCAGCATCTGCCCGGCCCGCTGCGGATCACCCAGCGATCGGCGAAGAATGCGCGAGCAGTTTTGCACCCCATCCAGCGGGTTGTTGACCTCGTGTGCGACGCTCGCCGCCAGCTCCCCCAAAAACGCCAGCCGCTCGCGACGGCGCAGCTCCTCGTGCAGGCGTTTTTCTTCCTTGCTCGCCTCCATCAGCCGCTGCGCCAGGACGTTCACCGCCGACGCCAGCTTGTACATGTCGTGCCCCGGCTGCACGTCCAGCGTGGAGGCTGGCCGGCCGTGACCGATGTCGTCGGCGACACGCCGCAGCCGTCCGACCGAGGCGTGCAGGTAACGCCGGGCAATCCGCCCGCAGATCAGCGCCGTCAGAGACGATCCCAGCGTACAGACCAGGATAGCGCGCCACGCCTCCGGCCGGGCGGCCAGCGCAATGGCCCCGCTCGCCAGGATCCCAGCTTGCAGCATCAGAAGCAGCTTGTGTCGAAAACGCCGAAACATGTTGCTGCTCATTATCCCGGCCTTGCGTCCGACAACAACCCGCATCTCTCCCCCATCGTCGCCGTAAAGGTCCTCGGACGAACTCGCCACCCTCCCGGCCGTATGGTTTGGTGACTACGCCGGCAACCGGCGTCGCGGGCCGATAACCGCAGCCGCTGCCATCGCCGGTGGTTCAGCCGAGGTGTAACCCACGTGCCCACACGAGCGTGCCTACAACGGGCGGATCGATGCGTATCGCCCCGTCACAGATGGTTGGCGATCCAGAGCCGACCTGCGTCGGTCCTCCGCCGTGCTCTGATCCATTTGTGGTACGGATACCCCACCGCCTTGCTGGTGTGCTGCCTCGTCGGCGTTCTCATCCGCCTTACCGTACGCGACCACCTCACACCTGTTGTCTCCATGGTCTACTACGCCGCGCCGCCGTCGGTCCTGGCCGCTACGGCGCTCGCTGCCGGACTGGGGTGGTTCATGCGCGGCCGGCGGAAGCTGGCACTGGTGGCTGCCGGCATGGGCATCGCTTGGGGCGTGTGGTGGTCACAGGCGGCGTGGGTCAACAACGCCCCCGCTACGGTTCCGTCCGACGCCCGTGTCGCCTTCTGGAACATCGCTCGCGGTTCCCGCGGCTGGATTCCCGTGAGCCAGCGCATCGGCGACAGTGACGCGGACATCATCGGGCTCGTCGAAGCCGGACAGGACGTCACGCGGATGATCGCCTGGTGGCAAGGCCGGCTGCCCGAGTACCACTGTGCCGTCTGCCCCAGCGGCATCACCCTGCTCGCCCGCCGACCAATCACACACGTGGCCGGCGACACACTCGCCGGCGATTACGGCTGGTACGAGCACTATCGCGTGGAGACCGGCGACGGCCCGCTCAACGTCGTCCTCGTCGACATCAAGAGCAACCCGCTGCGCGGACGCCGGCAGCCACTCGCCGCGTTGACCCGAATCCTCGAACCGCTCGCCGACCAGCCTGTCGTTGTTATGGGCGATTTCAACACCCCCACCGACTCCGTTCACCTGCGCCCCCTGCGCGAAACCTATCGCAACGCGTTCGAGACCGCCGGCCAGGGATACGCCCCCACATGGCCCCTGCCGCTGCCCGTTCTGACGATCGACCAGATGTGGGCCAACGACGGCGTGCAGGTCCGCCGCTGCGAACTCGTTTCCACCTGGGCATCGGATCATCGGCTGATCCAGGCCGATATCAGCCTTGCGCCCACTCCGCGTGCCCCCTGAGCTGGCGGCCTGCTACTTTGCTTCCAGCCAGTTCTCCCCACACGCGACATCGACTTTCAGGGGGATGCGCAGGTCCATCGCTCCAGTCATCACGTCCCGCAGGATGCCGGCCATCGACTCCGCTTTTTCGCGTGGCGTCTCACACACGAGCTCGTCGTGCACCTGGAGTAGCATACGCAGCGGCAACCCGTCCGCCGCGATGCGACGCTGGAGTTGTATCATCGCGATCTTGATCAGGTCGGCCGCGGAGCCCTGGACAACGGTATTGACGGCGAGCCGCTCCGCCTGTGCACGGGCATTCGCGTTCCGCGAACTGATGTTCTCAATCGGCCGCCGCCGGCCCAGGACTGTCCGTACGAGCCCCTCCCGCCGGGCGGCCTCGCAGCACTGGTCGATAAAGGCACGGATGCGGGGATAGCGCGCGAAGTATGTGTCGATGAAGGCCTGCGCGTCGCTTCGCGACAATCCGGTCGTCTGCGCCAAGCCGAACGCGGTCTGCCCATAGACGATGCCGAAATTCACCGCCTTGGCGCGGCCACGCATTTCTCTTGTGACGTCCGCCAGGTCCACGCCGTTGATCTCCGCCGCCACAAACGCGTGGATGTCCTGGTCTTCCCGAAACGCGCGCAGCAAGCCCTCGTCTTCGCACAGGTGAGCGAGGATGCGCAACTCGACCTGCGAGTAGTCCGCAACTACGAGCAACTCGTCCCGGCTCCTGGGCACAAAAGCCCGCCGGATCTGACGCCCTGCCTCCGTCCGGATCGGGATGTTCTGAAGATTCGGCTCGCTGCTCGACAACCGCCCCGTGACCGCTCCTGTCTGGTGATAGCTCGTGTGAATCCGGCCCGTTCGCCGGCTGAGCTGGCCCGGGAGAGCATCGACGTACGTTCCCCGCAACTTCTGCGTCTCTCGATACTCCAGCAACAGCCGAAACACGGGGTCACCCGTCTCACGCTCCAGCACCTCAAGCGTCTCCGCGTCGGTCGAACGTGACGTCTTCGTCTTCCGCACCACGCGGAACCCCAGTTTGTCGAACAGCACCTCGGCGAGTTGCTTGGGCGAATCGAGGTTGAACACCTTCCCGGCTCGCGCGTGCACCTCGTCGACAATCGCCGCCGCCCGCGACGCCATCTCCTGGCCGATCGATCGCAGAAGCTCGACGTCGACCTGGATGCCGTTGAACTCCATGTCCGTCAGCACGGACACGAGCGGCATTTCCGTCTCATAGAACAACCGCTCCAATCCGAGCGGCTTCAACCGGGGCTCCAGAAGCTCCTTCAGCCGCCACGTGTAGTCCGCATCCTCCGCCGCGTAGTCCCGCACGTGCTCCACCGGAAGCTGATCCATCCGAAGCTGCTGCTTGCCCTTCTTGCCGATCAGGTCGGTGATCGGAATCATCTGGTGTCCCAGGTAGTACTCTACCAGCCGGTCCAGCTTGTACGAGCCCCGCATCGGGTCGACCACGAACGCCGCGATCATCGTGTCGAACAACGGCCCGTCCACCGCCAGGCCGGCGTTGCGCAGCACGTTCAGATCGTACTTGAGGTTCTGCCCGATCTTGCGTTTCGACGGATCCGCCAGAATCGGGCCGATCCGCTGACGCAGCTCGTCCAGCGCGAGCGTGTTCCCATACACGCTCCTGACCGGCAGGTAGGCGCCACGCCCCGGCTTCCACGAGAAGCACAGACCGACCAAGTCGCAGTCGATGGCGCTGACCCCCGTCGTCTCCGTGTCCAACGCGAACTCGTCCTGCGCGCCGAGCTGCGCCGCAAACGCCGCGAGCTGTTGCGAGGTATTCACCAGCTCATAGTCTCCCCCTTCAGGCTCGCGCAGCTTCGCGGCCGCTGGCGCCGGCTCACCGCCCACATCCGTCACCGGTGCCGTTTGCGGGCTGGCGAGCTCATCTCCCCCGGGCAGTTGCTCCAGTAGCCTGTGAAAGCCCAGCTCGGCGAAGATCGGGTGCGCGCGTGACCAGTCAAAACGCTCGCGATGCGCCTGCGCGAGGTCGAAATCGAACGGCACATCGCCATCCAGCGTCACAAGTTGGCGTGTGAGCTCCATCTTTGGCGCGAAGGCCAGAACGTTATCCCGCTGCTTGGGCGGCAACTCATCCGCGTGGTCGACGACAGCCCGGGCCGAGCCGTATTTGCCAAGCAGCTTCGCCGCCGTCTTCGGTCCGATGCCGGCCACACCTGGTACGTTGTCCACCGTGTCGCCCGTCAGAACCTGGGCATCGATCGCCTGCTCCGGGCGCCACCCCTTGGTCTCGAACAGCCGCTCGGGCGTGATCGTGTCGTCCTTCCCGGGGTCGTACAGCGAAACGCGATCGCTCAGCAACTGCTCCAGGTCCTTGTCCCGGCTCACAATGTGGATTCGCAGATCCTCGTCACAAAGCCGCCGCACAAGCGTCGCGATGATGTCGTCCGCTTCGTATCCCTCGACGCGCAGAATCGGGACCTCCGCCGCCTCCAGCACCGAGATGATCCGCTTCTCCTGCGGCCGCAGGTCTTCCGGGGGCGCCTCGCGCTGCGCCTTGTAATCCGGGTAGAGGCGCTTGCGGAGGAGCTTCCGCTCGTCCGCATCGAGCGTCATCACCACGTAATCCGGCTGCCGGTCGCGCAGCAGCCCCAGCAACATCTGGAAGAACACATGCGTGGCGTGCGTCGGTTCGCCCGTCGGTGATGTCAGCCGGCGGAAAGGTGCGTAGTAGGCTCGGTAGATTTGCGCATGGCCGTCGATGATGTACAGGTTCTTCGGCATACGCGCATCGTACGCGTTGCCGCCGAAAACGCCACGTTGACGCAGCCGGCCCACCGCGCGGTATCATGTCCGGTCCTGACAGGGATGGTGGCCGCCTTCACTGGAGTTCAGCGATGCTCAACGAATCCTGGTCGAAGATCGAGTTGCAGCAAGGGGATATCACCAAGCTGGAGGTCGATGCGATCGTCAACGCGGCCAACTCAGGCCTCGCCGGCGGGGGCGGCGTCGACGGTGCCATCCATCGCGCGGCGGGCACAGCCCAGCTCCAGGCCGCTTGTCGGAAGCTCGGTGGATGCGAAACCGGCGACGCCAAGATCACGCCGGGTTTCAACCTCCCCGCCGGCCACGTGATCCACACCGTCGGGCCGATCTACCGTGGCGGGTACTCAGACGAGTCCGACCTGCTCGCCTCCTGCTACCGTCGCTCACTCGATATCGCGGCCGAGAATAGCATCAAGAGCATCGCCTTCCCCGCGATCAGCACCGGCATCTACGGCTACCCGTTCGAGGAAGCCACGGAGATCGCCCTCCGCACCACCTGCGAAACACTGGCCTCACAGCCCACGATCGAGCGTGTGATCTTCGTCTTCTTCTCCGAATCTGACCACGTCGCAGCCCAGGCTGTCCACCAGCGCCTCACGGCTAACGCGCCCGATGCCAACAACTGCGGCGCATGAAAAAGGGGCCGCCGAGACGGCCCCTGGTTGATTCTCGTCTGCTGAATGAACTCGCCGCTTACACGCCGAGCAGTTGCTGCACGTCGGTCTCGAAGCCGCTGCGCAACTTCGTCATCGCGCGCGACTCGAGCTGCCGAATTCGCTCTTTCGACACCCCGAACCGCTTCCCGATCTGCTCCAGCGTGTTCGGTTCGCCATGGTCGTCCAGACCATAGCGCTGACGGAGAATGCTCTGCTCGCGCTCGTCGAGCGTCGCGAGCATCCGTTCCAGCGTGTGGCGCACGGCGGCCACGTAGTCGCTCTCGCCCTCCTCGGGCCAGAAGGCACCCGTCTGCTCCAGGAGCTCTTCGCGGCCGGTCTGGTACCGCTCGCCGTGGTGCCGCTGCTCCGGGATCGATCGAGCGTAGTTCTTGATGATCGCCCACGAGGCGTACGTGCTGAACTTGAAACCGCGGCTGTAGTCAAACTTGTCCACCGCCCGCATCAGCGACATGTTCCCGTCGCTGATGATCTCGAACAGATCTCCGTTCGGTGCCGTGTGTCGCTTGGCGATACTGACGACCAGCCGCAGATTCGCCTGCACGATCTCGTTCTTCACCTGCTCCGCTTCGTCCAGTATCGCCTCGATCCGGTCCAGTTCGCTCGCTTCCGCCGTGTCCGGCTCGATTGCTTCCACTTCCCGGTGCGTCTTGAACCTGAGGTAGTTCATCTTCCGGAACAGCACTACTTCGCCTTCCCGCGTCAACAGCGGGATCCGGAACAGTTGGGCCAGGTACGGCGGTAGCCCCGCCGGTATGCGGCGATTGCCCGCCGGTAGCGCCTGCCGCAACGGCGCCTCGCTCGAAACCTCGCAGATCGCCCGCTCCGCATCTGGCTCGTCGAATTCGTCACTCGGCACGAATTCAATCCGCCGTGCCTTCAAATCGCGCGCCCGCATCTGCGTAATCGCGCGGTAGATCCACGCCACGGGCTTGTGGAAGCGCTGCGCGAGCGCCATTACCGTCGCACCGTCGACATACGCTTCCCAGACGGCCAGACGCTGGTCGTCGAGCTCGACATTCAGCCGCGATCGATTGAAGAACCCCGCCCCCGGGTGCGCCTCGTCGTAATGCTTCAGGACCAGCCGAATGGTCTCGACCGCCCTGTTCACCTCGCCGGCGATGACCCGCGCTACCGCATTGACCGTGCGCTGCTCCCCCCCAACCAGCTCACGCGCACGTTCGACGATCCGTTCGCGTTCCTGCTTCGTCAGTTGAGAGAAACTGCTCCCTCGACTGACGAGGTGCGCGTTATCGGCCACGAAACGCCGAACGCACCGATCGGGAAACAGCATGCGCGAACGACGATCCGGGAACCGAAACCGCCAGCCAACCAAGCCGCGACGCCGCCACCGGAAAATCGTCTTGCTGCTCACGTCGAAGCGGGCCGCGAGATCCGCCACGCTGTAGGTCGGCTCGGGCCAACCCTCCTGGGCAAGGCGCCCGTTGTCGCTGATGTCCTCAGCCAGCGCCACGAGGTCGTTGATCAGCCGCTCGCCATCGAGCAAGCGGGTACTGGGTGAACCACCCGAGGGCGGCCTGTAACCCGTCAGCGCATGAAGCACAAAGTCATCGGGGTAATGCTTGTCCCGCTCGATAACTGATAATAGAAAGTCAATATTCAGGAGCTGGCGCAGACGAAGCCTCTTCGGGCCTCGCAGAAGCTGCCCCATCAACGACCGAATAGCTTTGAGCTGGTACTTGCCCATCTGGTTGTCTCCGCGCGGGTACACACCAATCACCCGCAGCTCGGTCCGGTCGGGATGAACCAGATGGATGAATATGAACCTCGAACGATAACTCGTTCGACCGACCAGAGTTGCTTATGAACGTCCTGTTGCGTCTCTCCGTTCTTAAACGTCGGAGCAAGTACTTATAATGCCATCTCTGGCACCCCTAGTATCTTCCATCGGCGGTGTCTGGTCAACTTATTTCCTTGCCCGTGAATCCGCCGCGGCCTCGCGCACGAACAGGTAGTACAGCCGCCCCTCAGCCCCGGTCCGCCCAGCGACGGCTTCCGCCTCCGCTCCGACCCCCATGAAGATGTCACACCGCCCCGCCGCCCGGATGGCGCCGCCCGTATCCTGGTCTAGCGCGAAGCTGCGCAGCGGGCGCTGCATGATTGAGCTTCCATAACGTGTTGGGATATCGGTGGTTATGAATGAGAGGCATCCGCGCGGAAACACGTCTTTGTCGGTCGCGATGGTCCGCAAGGGCGTCACCGGCGTGTTCAAGCTCCCGAAGGGCCCGCCTGGCGCCGGCTTGAAGAACACGTAGCGCTCGTTGGCCCAGCAATAATGGTACACCTGCTCCCGATGCGTACGGAAGTAGTTGATCAGGTTCTGGAGGGAAATATCGCCTCGTCCGATAACCCCATCCCGCACCATTGCCTGTGACACCGGCGTGTACTCGTGCCCGTTGTTGCCCGCATAGCCAAGTTCCAGCAGCGTCCCGTCACCCAGTCGAAGCTTTGCCGACCCCTGCACCGTAATGACGTAGCTCTCGAATGGATCGCTTAACCACGCAACCTCGAGACCGTCCAGCAACCGGCCCTCTTCGATCTCACGCCGCGTTGGATAGCGGGGATCGACGCTGCCATCGCCAGTGAGCTGACCCAGTGTGCGGCCTTCCTCATCTTTCACGAGATCCGGCGGCAAGCCATACAGGGGATAGCGGAAGCGCTCGTCCCGGAACGCACGACCCTCGAAGATCGGGCAGTAGTACCCCGAGAAGAAGACCGTTCCCTGCCCGTCACAGCCGACGGATTCGTACACGTCGAACTCCGCCCGAATCGCCTGGTTCAAGGCTTCCGGCGAAGCGGCCGTATCGAGCAGTCGCAGGAATCGCTCGAGGGATGCGACGGCGCGACGGTGTGAGATCTCCCCATATGGGTAGTAGCGCTCGCTGGACGGCTTGGCCAAGTAGTCCAGGCTGTGCTGGATGGCCTCGCGCAGCCCCGTCTGACCGTAATAGCCGGCCCCGAAATCTGGATAGGCGTCAGGATCGATCTTCCGCAGCGCCAGCGCACCTGGCGGAAGCGGGCGGCCATAGTCCTTGGGTTCCAGTGGCTCGACCTGCCGAATCTCGGCGACCGGCTTATTACACCCGTCACACAACATGACCATCACAGCGAGCATCCCTGCCACGACGAATCGCCTCATGCGATTACTCCTTTCGTACGGCCGGTCCCTGTCTCAATGAGCGAACGTCCGGCCGGATTCTGACGCGCTGCCATCGGGAGGGCAACCGGACCCTCGTGAATAGGCTACCGCCGGGTGCGTTTCCGCCTGCGTGTCGCAGATGCCGATAAACGCTCACCTGCCCAAGCGAAAACCGGGGGATTCGTGTCCGCTTTAACTCACCGATGATGCTGCGCGGTCCGATGAAAAGTCGTGCCCCGGGTGGCTGCGTGGCCGCCCCCAACGAAACCGGTGAGCAACGTCCGATGCAACTCCCCAAACCCATGCTGCACGCCGTGTATGCGCTGTGCTGCTTCGGATGTTCCCGACACGTCCGCGTGACTTCCGCCCGGGAAATCGCCGAGCAAATGAGCATACCGCACGACCAGGCGGCGAAGATCCTTCAGGACCTTGCGGGTCACCGAATCCTGCGGGCTCACCGCGGCCGCGGTGGCGGCTACGAACTCGGACGTCCGTTATCGGAAATCACGCTCGCTGACATCGCGCGGGCACTTCGATGCGAGAATCCGGCGAACGCCATACCTGCCCGCACGTGCCACGCGGTCCCCGCCGCCACCTGCGGGGCACACATCGGCCTCCAACGACTACACATTCGCCTCTGGCAATTGCTGGAGCAGGAGACGATCGCCGGACTGATCGCTACCCGCTGCAACAACCGGGGGCTACTCGATCCAATTCCACTGCCTGACGGCTTCGGCCGAGGCAAAGCCGCACCGCTGAGAACGGAGAGACCTCTATGTTCAAGAACATGAAACTGGGAACGAGAATGGCCTTGGGCTTCGGCGTCGTTGTTGTCGTAACGGCTTTGCTGGGTTTCATAAGCTGGCGCGGCATCTCCGCCATGTCAGCAACCGCCATAGTTCAGCAAACGGGCACGAAGTGCGTCGACCAGCTCAACCAGTGTGCCGCGCTGCGGCGTGACTTCGCGATCCGAGGATTCGCGACAAAGGGCCAGGAAACCAAGAACGCGGCCGACCAATGGAACGACGCACACGCCGAGCTGAACGATCGGTTGCGCGAACTTGGCTCCTCCGGAGATCTGTCCACATCCGCCGGCGAGGTCGTCCAGGCCGCGTCCTCCGAGATCCAGCCCTACAAGGCCGCCTTCGAGCAGCAGTGTGAGGCCCAGCGGATGAAGGACGACGCGTTCGACCAGTGGGGCAAAGTGGGCGGCCAAGTCACTGTGGACATCGACAAGGCTGTCGCGGAAGTCATCACTCCTGCGCTTGCCGCTGCCCAGGAATCGCAGCAGATTGACGAGGTCATGCGTTGGGCAAGAATCAGCGATCGTCTCGATAAGAACGTGGTCCAGCCTTTCTTGCTGCTTCGTGTCAAGGCCGTCTACCTCCTGGCCACCGACGCTGAAGCCCAATGGAAGGCCTATCAGGAGCAGCTTGACCAGGTCACTGCGGGGCTTGCATCCTGGAAGCAGGACATCGGCGACGACGCCAACCTGAATGCGCTGGCGGGCACACTCGAGAAGTACTTCGCTGATTACCGCACCACCGGTGAGCAATACCACCAGGGCATGGTCGCCGAGCAAAACGCTGTCGATGCCATGGCGGTGGTGGCGAAGAAGATCGTCGACAAGTTCGCGGAGCTCGAAGACAACCTCACCGACGAAATGGGATCCGTCACGGCCCGCACGAACACGCTCGTGATGGGTATGGCGATCGGGGCTGTCGTGCTTGGCATCTTCGCTGCGTTCCTGATTACGCGTAGCATCGTCAAGCCGGTCACACGGATCATCGCGGACCTGACCGAGGGTGCCACGCAGGTCACCGAGGCATCGTCGCAGGTCTCGATCACGTCCCAACAGCTTGCGGAAGGTGCCAGTGAGCAGGCGTCGTCTCTGGAAGAGACTTCCAGCGCGCTGGAAGAGATGGCCGCTATGACGCGCAACAACGCCAACAACGCCAAGCAGGCCAATAACCTCAGCAACCAGGCCCGCGGCGCAGCCCAGGCCGGCGACGAAACCATGGGGCGCCTCAACCAGGCTATGACCGCGATCAACGATTCCTCCGGTCAGATCAGCAAGGTCATCAAGGTCATCGAGGAAATCGCCTTCCAGACAAACCTCCTGGCGCTCAACGCCGCCGTTGAGGCGGCTCGGGCCGGGGAGCATGGCAAGGGCTTCGCGGTCGTCGCGGAAGAAGTGCGGAACTTGGCCCAGCGCTCAGCCGAGGCCGCCGGCGAAACCACAACGCTCATCGAAGGATCCGTCCAGCGCGCCCGTGAAGGCACCGAAGTGGCCCAGGAAGTTGCCGACGCGCTGAGCGGGATTGTCACGGATGTGGCCAAGGTTACCGAGTTGATCAACGGAATTGCCCAAGCCAGTGACGAACAGGCGCAAGGCGTCGAGCAAGTCAACGTGGCGGTCTCGCAAATGGACAAGGTGACCCAGTCCAACGCCGCCGGCGCCGAGGAGTCCGCCTCTGCCTCCGAGGAACTGTCCGCCCAAGCGGTCGCCGTCAACGGCGTCGTGGGTGATCTGGCGGCTCTGGTTGGCGGATCGGCCAATACGACGCTGGCAAGCCAGAAACAAGGTGCCGCGGCATCGACTGTAAACCACACCAAGAAGAATGCTGCGCCCTCGGCTCACGCGGCGCACTTCGGTGAACACGGGCATTCGTACGATGATCAGGGCTCCCAGCAATTCGCGGACGAATCAGCCGCCGGACCCAACGACAATATCGCAGACTTCTAGCTTGTCTCGCTGCTTGACCGGGCAGCGCCGGCGCTTGGCCGGCGCCGCCCGGGCTCTGTCCGTCCCACCGCGTGGGACACTGCCGAACGAGTTATCGTGACGTCCCGGGCTCCCGGCGCGCGAGGGTTTTGCCGCGCTGGGCCTGGCTCGTCCGATAGTTCATGCCTTCCACCGGTGAAACAAGGGCCTGATGACTTCCTGGCCACAGCAGGTTTCCAAGGCCCGATTTACCTCTCGGTTTGTTCACCCCTCTCCCCGTCCCGTTCGATGCAACAGCGGAGCGCAGCCTTGCCCGCGTTGGGCCCGCCCATGCATGCCGCGGTCAAGCAATAAGGCCCCGAGGCCGGCCCACTCAGGCCGAGCCCCGGAAACCTAGCCGACGCTCCACCAATCTCGGGCTGCACGAGAAGAGCACGCGCTCTCACCTCCGCGCAGTGGCACGCAGAACTGTGCCGAACTCGTCGGTTTCGGTTAACCGTTGCGCGCAGACCTGCCCGAGAACAGGCAGATGACACCGGGTGTATCAGGGAAGCCGGGAGAACGAACATGAAACTGCGGACCAAACTCCTTGTAACGATGGCTGGGCTTGCCGTTGTGCCTGTCGCGCTTGTCGCGTCGATCCTCATGCACAAGGTGGGCAGCGCACTCGAACAAGTCACCGACCAGGCGGCCGAGGGCTTCCACGGTGCAAGCCAGGTGGCACACGATGCCCTCGTGGACGGTAAGATGACCGATCTCACGCACGTGGCGAACTCGGTCTACGCGACGTGCCAGGCACAGGAAGACATCCTGCAGCAAAAGGTCGCCTATGACCTCAACGTCGCGCGCGATGTGCTGTCGAAGGGTGGCCCCGTATGCTTCTCTGAAGAATCAGTCGAGTGGCAGGCCATCAACCAGTACACCAAGGGCGCCAATCGCATCACGCTGCCCAAGATGAAGGTCGGCGAGACCTGGCTGGGACAGACCAGCGATGCCGCAACCCCTGCTCCTTTCGTTGACGACGTCAAGGACCTCGTCGGCGGCACATGCACGGTCTTTCAGCGTATGAACGACGCCGGCGACATGCTCCGTGTCTGCACGAATGTGCAGAATACCGACAGCACCCGCGCCATCGGCACCTTTATCCCCGCCGCCAACCCCGATGGAACACTCAATCCGGTGGTGGCCAGTCTGGTCAACGGGCAGACCTTCCACGGACGCGCCTATGTCGTGAACGCATGGTACATCACCGCTTACGAGCCCATCCACGACAATAACCGCAACGTCGTGGGCGCCTTGTACGTCGGTGTTCCCCAGCAGAGCGCTGTCTCCCTCCGCAGGGCTGTCATGGAGACGACTGTTGGCAAGACCGGCTACGTCTACGTGCTCAACGCGACCGGCCACACGCGTGGCCACTATGTCATCTCAAAAGACGGCAAACGGGACGGCGAAGATATCTGGGAGGCCACCGACGCCGATGGGAAGAAGTTCATCCAGGACATCTGCACCGGCGCTGTCCAGTTGAAACCCGGCGAAGTGCAGACCTTCTCCTACCCTTGGCAGAACGCCGGCGACTCCGTGGCCCGCAAGAAGATCGTCCAGGTAACCTACTTCGCCCCCTGGGACTGGGTCATCGGCGTCGGGGCCTATGAAGACGAGTTCTACGCGGCTGTTAACGATATCGACAAGCAAGCCGAGCAGACGCTGGCTGCGGCCACTGACACCCGCAAGGCGGCCACGACCGCGCTGTTGACGTGGGCCGGCGGCATCGGCGTGTTGTCCGTGCTCGTGGCCATCGGGCTGTCTTTCCTGGTAGTCCAGCGCACGACCAAGCCGCTCAACCGCATCATCACGCACCTGACCGAAGGCGCCACGCAGGTTACCGAGGCCTCGTCACAGATCTCGACGACCTCCCAGCAGTTGGCTGAGGGGGCCAGCGAGCAGGCCTCTTCTCTCGAGGAAACCTCCAGCGCCCTCGAAGAGATGGCTGCCATGACCCGCAACAACGCCAACAACGCCAAGCAGGCCAATGACCTCAGCGGTCAGGCCCGTGACGCGGCCCAAGCCGGCGATGAGACGATGGGTCGACTCAACCGCGCGATGAGCGCTATCAACGATTCATCCGGTCAGATCAGCAAGGTCATCAAGGTCATCGAGGAAATCGCCTTCCAGACGAACCTCCTGGCGCTCAACGCCGCCGTCGAAGCGGCGCGTGCCGGTGAACACGGAAAGGGCTTCGCGGTTGTCGCCGAGGAGGTGCGCAACCTCGCCCAGCGTTCCGCCGAGGCCGCAAGAGAGACCACCACGCTCATCGAGGGTTCTGTCCATCGCGCACGGGAAGGGAGTGAAGTGGCGCAGGAAGTCGGCGATGCCCTCGGCGGGATTGTGAGCGATGTCGGCAAGATCTCCAAGCTGATCAATGGCATCGCCGAGGCCAGTGCGGAGCAAGCGCAGGGCGTCGAGCAGGTCAACGTAGCCATCTCACAGATGGACCAGGTGACCCAGTCCAACGCCGCCGGCGCCGAGGAGTCTGCTTCGGCAGCGCAGGAGCTTTCGTCCCAGGCTGTCGCGGTCAACGATGTCGTCCGGGAACTCACGCATCTGATTGGAGAGACCGCGGCCACGAGCTCGTCTTCGCCGACACCGCCGCCATCTGGCACGGACAAACACGGCGCGATTTCGCCCCAACCGATCCAGACGGGTACAACGGTAGACAACACGGATTTGGGGAGTTTCTGAACCCCCTCGCCAGTTCACGCAGCGATTCTCGATATGTCCCTTGTCCAGCACGCGGCGTCGCCCAGCGGCGCTGCGTGTCCTCTCTCTCCCTGACAGCCCACAAGCGAATCCAGCCGACTCAAGCTGAAGTTCTCCGGTAATCTCCCCCCCCACCGCCCCCTGCGTGCTACTATCTGTCAGCACGACCGCCACACGGTGCCGGTGGAGCCCGTCGGCCAGGGCGCGCCAGCGAGTCAGCGATTGCTGTTCCTGCAACCGAGGGTTGAGATGAGTGATACGAATCGCGCTGGATTCAGTGGTAGAGGGTTCACTTCGGTGGCGACGGGCCTGTGCTTCGTGGCCCTGGCCGTCACGGGGACCGTTCTGTTCGTCACGCCCCCCGGACGCGTCGCTTACTGGACGAATTGGCGTCTGTTGGGACTCGGCAAAGACCAGTGGGCCTCGCTACACATCTGGTTCTCCCTGTCGTTTCTGATTCTCTCCGGCGTCCATATCTGGTTGAACTGGCGATCCCTGCTCGGCTACTTCAAGAGTCGCGTCACGCACCATTTCGCGCTCCGCCGCGAGTGGATGCTGGCATCGGTCCTGTGCGCCGTGGTGGTGGCGGGCTCGCTGGTGGAGATCCCTCCATTTTCGACCTTGATCACATGGAATGAGACGATCAAGGGCAGTTGGGAGAAGAGCGACGAGCAGGCACCGATACCGCACGCGGAGTTGCTCTCGCTGGAAGAGCTGTCGAGCAAGGTCGGTGTCGATCTGGACACGGTCATGGCGCGGTTGGAGGCCAAAGGGATCGTGATCGAGTCATCCGAATCGACCGTTCGCGAGCTCGCCGACGAGCACGGACTATCACCCCTTCAGCTTTACAACATCGCCATCGGCGAACGCCGACCGGCCGGCAACGGTCGATCGACGCACGGCCGCGGGATGGGCCGGAAAACACTGCGGCAGGTGTGTGCGGACGAGGGGCTGGACCTCACGATCGCGATCGAGAAACTCCGCGCCGCCGATGTGGAAGCTGACGCGGACGAGAGAATCCGCGAAATCGCCACGCGGACCGGCCTTCGTCCGTCGGAACTGCTCGATATCCTGAGGGAGAGCCCCTGAGAAAACGAAGCGGCCGTTGGCAATTCAGCGGGCATTTCCGTATGCTAATGGTCTTGTTGCCGGGCGCAGCCCCGGCTCCGGCCACCGCGTTTGCAGCCCGCGACGATCTCCACCGGGGGGGCGTCATCGCTGTGTGCGGGCAAGCGAGCGATCCTCCGACAATGCGTGGTAGAGCCCGAAGCCCCATGGAAGGGCAAATGGCATAGGAAGACGACGTGATCAACAAGGCCCTTCGTAACATCGCCATCATCGCCCACGTCGACCACGGCAAGACGACGCTGGTCGACCAGATGCTGCGCCAATGCGGTCAATTCCGCGACATGCAGCTCAAAGGCGAGCGCATCCTCGATTCGAACGATCTCGAGCGTGAACGCGGCATCACCATCCTCTCGAAGAACATCGCTATTCGCTACAAGGACACCAAGATCAACCTGATCGACACGCCCGGGCACGCCGACTTCGGCGGGGAGGTCGAACGCGTTCTGAAGATGGCCGACGGCTGCCTGCTGCTCGTGGATGCTTTTGAAGGCCCGATGCCGCAGACGACGTTCGTGCTGCGAAAGGCCTTCGAGCTCGGTTTGCGTCCGATCGTCGTCATCAACAAGATCGACCGGCCCGACTCGCGTCCGATCGACGTTCTAGACGAGGTGCTCGACTTGTTTATCGAGCTCGGCGCGGACGAAGAAGCTCTCGCCTTTCCCACGGTCTACACGTCGGCGACCGAGGGATATGCCACGCTGGATCCCGCCCGGCGTCCCGACGACATTTTCGCGCTGTTTGACACGATTCTCGAACACGTGCCGATGCCCGAGGTTGACCCGGCGGCCCCGCTCCAGATGCTCATTACGACGCTCGATTACAGCGACTACGTCGGCCGCATCGGCATCGGCCGCGTCTTCGCCGGCACGATCAAGGCCACCGAGGAAGTCACCGTGATCCATCGTGACGGGACCCAGGTGACCGAGAAGATCGGCGCCCTGTTCGTGTTTGACGGACTCGGCCGGAAGGAGGTTGAGCAGGTCACCGCGGGGGATATCTGTGCGGTCGTCGGCCTCGACTCCATTGATATCGGCAACACGATCGCCAGCCCGGATGACCCGCGCCCGCTCCCGATTATCTGCATCGACGAACCAACATTGCACATGACGTTCCGCGTCAACGACTCGCCCTTTACGGGCCAATCGGGCAAGTACCTCACCAGCGGCCACCTGCGTGAGCGGATCGACAAGGAGCTCCAGCGCAACGTCGCGCTCCGGGCGGAGCCCGGGCTGGTTCCCGAAGAGTTTCACGTCTCCGGGCGAGGCGTCCTCCATCTTTCCGTCCTGATCGAGAACATGCGCCGCGAGGGCTACGAACTCGCCGTCGGCAAGCCGAAGGTCATTTTCCGCGAGCTCGATGGCAGGAAAACCGAGCCGGTCGAACGCTGCATCGTGGAGGTCCCCGCCGCCCACGTCGGCCCCGTCATGGAGCTCATGGGGCCACGCCGCGCCATCTGCCGGAAGATGGAGACTCGCGAGGGCCACGCGCACCTCGAGTTCACGATCCCCGCCCGCGGCCTCATCGGCCTGCGCAATCGCCTGATGACCGCGACGCAGGGCACCATCATCATGCACCACAACTTCTGCGAGTACGGGTTTTTCCGCGGGAGCATCCCTCACCGCGCCAACGGCGTCCTGATCGCCAGCGAGTCCGGCCAAGTCACCGCCTACGCGCTCGACAACCTCGCCAGCCGCGGCGTCATGTTCATCTCGCCCGGACAGCAGGTCTATCGGGGGCAGATCGTCGGTGAGCACTGCCGCGACGGCGATATTGTGGTGAACGTCTGCCGCGGCAAGAAGCTGACGAACGTCCGCGCCGCGAGCGCCGACAAGACGGTCGTCCTCAAGGCCCCGCGTCAGATCACGCTCGAAATCGCGCTGGAGTTCATCGAAGACGACGAGCTCGTGGAGGTCACGCCGGACGCGATCCGCCTTCGCAAGCGTCACCTATCGGAGATCGACCGCAAGCGTGCCAGCCGCGCCGGATAGCGGCTCCCTCCGACGCCCCCGGATGGAATCCACACGCGGTGGATGGGTGCCGGCGCGCTTACCAGGTCGTGCCGTCGGGGCCGTCCTTGAGGTTCACGCCGATTCCCGCCAGGCGATCGCGGATTTTATCGGATAGCTCGAAATCCTTGCCCTTGCGAGCCTCGGCGCGCAGGTCGACCAGAAGCTGGATCAGCTCGTCCCGTGCTTCCGCGTTCGCTCCACCGGCTGTGTCCGCCCATCGCAGGCCGAGCACGTCTCCCACAAAGCGTTGCATGAGGGTGTCCGCCGCCAGCAGGTCTTCACGCCCGACGCCGCCACGGATCCAGCCGCCGGCCTGCTTGGCGAAATCAAAGGTCGCTGCGATCGCCGCCGCCGTATTGAAGTCCTCGTTCATCACGTCATTGAACCGCTGCTCGATCTCCTGAAGCGCAGTCTTGACCTGCTCGGATGCCGGCTTCGTCGGGGCCTCGACAGCGGCCCGGCTCAACTCGCGCACTTGGTCGCGCAGCTTGTACGAGCCGGCCTCCGCCGCCTTCAGCGCCTCGTTCGAGAAATCCGACGGCGTGCGGTAATGGCTAGTGAGGATGAAATGCCGGATGACGACGGGCTCGAACGTCTTCTCCAGCAGCTTGTGCCCGTCGTGGAAGATTTCCTTGAGCGAGATCGCGTTGCCGAGGCTCTTGCCCATTTTCTGGCCATTCAGCGTGCACATGTTGTTGTGCAGCCAGTATCGGGCAAACGGCTGGCCGGTGACGCACTCGCCCTGGGCGATCTCGCATTCGTGGTGCGGGAACTGGTTTTCGAGACCGCCCCCATGGATGTCGAGCGTGTCGCCGATGTACTTCTGGCTCATCACGGAGCATTCGAGGTGCCAGCCGGGATAGCCGTGCCCCCACGGACTGGGCCACTGCATGATGTGACCGGCCTCGGCACGCTTCCAGAGGGCGAAGTCGGCGGGATGCCGCTTCTCCTCGTTGACGCCAACGCGCGCCCCGGCCTCCATCTCATCGATGTTTCGCCCGCTGAGCTTGCCATATCCCTTGCAGGAAGACACGTCGAAATACACGGAGCCGTTGACCTCGTACCCGTGCTTCAGCTCGAGCAACTTCTGGACGCATTCGATTTGCTCGATGATATGACCGCTGGCTCTCGGCATGACATCCGGCCTCTGGACATTGAGAGCGTCCATATCCTCGAGGTAGCTTTTCGTGAAGATATCCACCACCGCCATGGGGTGCAGACCGCGGCGGCGAGCTTCGGCGATGATTTTGTCCTCGCCCTCGTCGGCGTCGTCGGTCAGGTGCCCCACATCCGTGATGTTCTGCACGTAGTTGACGTTGTAGCCGCTCGCTCGCAGCCAGCGCACGATCGCGTCGAAGCTGACGTAGCTCTTGGCGTGTCCAAGGTGGCTATGCCCGTAAACCGTCGGGCCACAGACGTAGATACCGACCTTGGGAGGCGAAAGTGGTGTGAACTCCTCCAGCTCGCGCCCGAGGGTGTTGTAGACCTTCAGTCCCATAATGCACCTGCCTGTCCTGGTGTGCGGTGAATGCCGTATTGTATGTCAAAGCGGCCTGAGTCCAAACAGGCTGGGCGGTCGAACCACCGCCCAGGCCGGTTTTCGACCAGATGGCCTGCCGTCTCCAGCACGAGCGGCCATCAAGCCGGGCTCGTGTCGTGGTCCTGCAGCTCTGCCCAGATGATCGGGGGATGCACGATCTCAACCGCGATGGCGAAGAGTTCATCGAGTATGCGAACCGGCGGCGGCGTGATCTTCGCCAGCGAGAGGATGAGCTGGAGGACATCCGCGAGCCCCCGGCGCGTGCGGTAATGGCGTAGAAACCGGCGGGCGAAGAACCCCTGAATGACCTCGTCCAGGCCGGTCGTGTCCACGGCACCGATTTGCCCGACCCGATCGGCCACAACGCGGGCATCGGATTGCGACACGAGGTCGTACAACGCCTCGCTCAGGACCGGGTCTTCCCGGAGCAGGATGTGATCGAGCGTGAGCTCTATGCCGGCGTGCGTCGCGAATTCGACCAGCGCGGGATGAACACCCGTTGTCTTAACGGTGTTTTTCAACTCGCGCTGCCAGCGTAGAAACGATGGCAGCGAATGAAAGCGGCGGTCCACGTCCACGTGGTTGAGCAGGCCTCTTCGCAAATGTGTTCCGACCGCATCCTGCGGCTTCATGGCCTGGACGGCTTTCCAGCGGATTCGGCGTTTGCGCGAGAAACGCAGCCACAGATCGGGCAGCACCACGCCCATCGAGAAGTAGGGCTCCGGCTGGAGGCCGCAAACGCGATGGTTGAAGACGAAATGCCCGAGATAGTTCATCACCCGATCCCGGCTCGCCGGTTCATCACCCGGCATCACCCTGCTCAGGCCTGTCCACGCCGTACGACCTGCAAGCCCGGAAGCCGTCGGACAAGCCCTTTCAGCTCGAGGGACGTCAGTGCCCCCAGAACATCACCCGGCGGAAGCTCCGCCGCCCGCATGACCACATCCTGCAACAGCGGTTCATAGCCGATGACGCCGTAGACGCGTTGTTCGGCAACCGACAGACGCAGCGGCTCTCCGGCAGCGGCTGCGTCGGCCTCACGTTTCGGCGTGCCCGGGTGGTCTGCACGATCTTCGCCGGTTTCCCGCATGGCCGTGCCGACTTCGCCGAGTTCGTCCAGGATGTCTTCCAGGCACATCGTGAGCTTGGCACTCCCGTCGCGGATTAAGCCATTGGTGCCCATGGACATCGGATCCTGCACGCGACCGGGGATCGCGAACACTTCGCGGTTGTACTCCGACGCCAAGCGGGCCGTGATCAGCGCCCCGCTACGCTGGCTCGCCTCGACGACCAACGTCCCCAGCGTTATGCCGGCGATGATACGGTTGCGGCTGGGGAAATTCTCCGCCCGGACCTGCCCGCGCATCGGCAGCTCGCTGATCCACGCCCCGCTTTCCAGCAGCTTATCGGCGAGAGCCCGGTTCTCCGGCGGATAGATGTCCGTCAGGCCACACCCCATGACGGCGACGGACCGGCCACCGGCCTCGATGGCCCCGTGATGCGAGAACGCATCGATCCCCCGCGCCAAGCCGCTGACGACGGTGAAGCCGGCTCCGGCCAGCAGTTCGCCAAAACGCCGGGCCTGCTCGCTGCCGTAGATCGTGCAGCGGCGGCTGCCGACGATGGCGACCGACACCGCGTCGGTGGGTTGCAGGTCGCCTTTGACGTACAGGATAATCGGTGCGTCCGGGATGTGCTTCAGCCCCGGTGGGTAATCCGGGTCCGCGCGGCACAGGATGCGAACGCCGTGCTCGCCCGCCGCCGCGATCTCCTCCTCGACCGCGGCCGAATCGCGCCCGCGGGCGATGCTCTCCGACTTCTCTCGCCCGATGCCGGGTACCGTTTGCAGGCTGGCGGTCGGTGCTTCGAGTGCTTGGATGGCGTCGCCAAACTGAATGAGCAGGCGCGAGAAAATCAGTGGACCGATGCCATCGATCATTGCCCACCGCAGGTGCGCGCGTCCGGCTTGCGAAATCACCTCACCCATCCCCGTCTCCGACAACAAGGGCATCGAAATGTGCCTCCCCAGGCGACCACACTCACGAACGATACGCGTTTCTCACGGAGCGTGCCACAGCCACGTGACGCCGCGCACAGGCGCTGATCGCGATCGGATGGAAACCGGGGATATCAGACATCAACGTATCGTGAAGCGGATGGATCCATTTGCCTGGCAAACGCTCCGCCCCGAGCATCGTCCCGCACAGGCAGCCGGCCGTCGCACCGTTGCAGTCGGTGTCCCACCCGCACGTCACGGCAATCGAGATCACCTTCCCGAAGTCCGGGGCACCGAGCAAAAACGCCGCCACAACGGCGGCCGCGTTGTTGATCGTATGGACCCAGTGATAGTCCGCGAATGCCTCCGCCAGCCAGGCAAGCACCTCTTCGAAGCGGTCGGCACGAAAGCCGGCGGTCGCACAGCGATCGATCGTCTGATGAATCGCCAGCGAAAGCCGTGACTGCTCAGGGATCTGGGCGAGGCCCGCGTGCACGATCTGCAGCGGATCATCCAGCACGGCGGCGCTGGCGATCATCGCGGCACAGAACATCTCGCCGTAGATCCCGTTTTTCACGTGTGAAAGCGAAGCGTCACGCCACGCGAACTCAGCGGCCAACTCGGGGTTTCCGGGGCACGCGAGGGCCCAGCCATCAGCGCGAATCTGCGCGCCGATCCACTCGCGGTAGGGGTTCATCCACATTCGCACCTGCTCGAACCCCGCGGGGTCGAGCTTGTGCGGATCGTGGTGCGCCCCGAGAAGGATGAGATTCCGGTAGGCCGCCTCCTCCGCGGTGAAACAATCCGCGACGGGCAGTCGGTGCGTCCACCAGTGGGCCACGTCGGCGGTCGTGAACGCGGCCCCTTTCTGTTCGAGAATCTCGAGTCCAGCGATCGTGTAGCGGATATCGTCGTCGGACTCGACGAAACGGACGTTTCCACGGTGCGAATCCGGCCAGGGCAGGTCGGTCCGCCCAACGGCCGCGCAGGCTCTGGCATCGTAGGGCACATAGTCGTTGAGCGGATAGGCTCCGGCGACTTCGAGGTACTTCCGCACAGCACCCCGCTCATTCACAAACGGCGCGGCCTCGAGCGGCTTGCCCAGGACCAGGCCGGCACAGCGGCCATACCAGCCGCCGCGGATGCGATCCGCCACCGCTTCATCGATGTCAGGCGGGGGTCCGGTCGGTGTGACGATGGTCGGCCGAGCCGCTCGAATGCCCGCGAGATCCGAGGGTTCATCAAACGGCAGGCCGGCGCGCGGCTGAAGCCCGGCGAGTTGATCGAAGATGTCGCAAAGACGATCCGGGTCGTTCGCGGCTTCGTCAAAGGCCGAAATCAGGCCGCCTACGTCGCAGCCTTCCTCGGCGCGCTGACGCAACTCATCTCGCACGAGCGTGCGGAGCATGTCCGCTGGCATCCAGGGTAATGGCATGGGTCCTAGTCTACGCTCTCCGGCGCATCCCGGCGAGATGCGCACCGCGCGGCACAGCACATGCACACCATCCACGACGAGAAGCATACGGTGCCGCTCTGGCCGCCGAGCCAAGCGATGCCAAGGTACGCCTGAAGCGGAGCTTACGATGAAATACCACGCAGAGAAGACGCACCGTCACGGTTGGATAGGGCGCCGGACCTGCACGTGCGGCGCAATGTTCGCGCTGCTTGCGGTTCTGATGGTCTGTGGCGTTGGCTGCGATGACGAGGTCGCGAAGGAGTTTCGGGCTGCGGCGAACGATTCGGTCGAGACCGGCGTCAACGCCATCCTAGACGGCATCGTGACCGGGATCTTCACCGTGGCCGATCCGGAAGACAGCACGTCCTCGACAACCGCAACGACATCCACTGGCTCATAGTGCGCGATCGGGGTTGGTGGCCACGCGGCGGTGTCGCTACGGCTTTCCCGAAGCCCGGTCCGTGGCCTCGAAACGGGTTTTCATCTGCCGCGCGGCACGAAGCCAGGTCATCGGGGGCAACATGTGCCCCGCGTAGGGAACGACCTCGATGTGCGCGTCGCTTCCAAGTCGCTCCAGCGTCTCACGCAGCTTGTTGAACGGCTGCTCCAGGAAGAAATCATCACGATCGCCGCAAAACAAGTGCAGCTTCCCGCGAAGCTTCGGCTCCAGCGACTTCCAGTTTGAGTCGATGATCCGGCGGATATCGTAGGCTTCCCAGGCCTTCGCAACGCGCGGTTCAACCTTGCCCGTCCGGTGATCCCACAGGGACATCGGCCGACCATCGGCCCCGCGCGGGCTGAACACCGCGTTGAACGAATAGAGCTGTCCGCCTCGACCAAGGACACATTCCATCCGGTCGAAATCGTGGGTGAGGATTGCCTTGCCGAAAAGCCCTGCTCTGGAGAGTTGCCGCAGGTTCCCCGACGCATCGTAGAAGAAGTTGGCGTACGGAGCATAGATATCGACGTGTTGGAAGGTGCTGAAGTCAACCGGGTCCGGCGACATGCACCAGACGCCACCAAACACATCCGGGTAGGTGATCTGAAGCCACAGGCTGGACCAGCCGCCGGAGGAGGCCCCGGTCACGAACCTCGCGTCCTGCCGCTTGATCAGCCGGAATCGCTCTTCGAGATGCGGGATCAGTTCTCGCACCAACGCAGTTCCGCAGGGGCCGTTGTTGGCCGAGTCCGCGAAGACGTGATGTCCGGTCGGACAATCCGCGTCAAGCAGAACAACGACGGCGTCGAAATCAGCGCTCTGCAGCAGTCCGGCCATCATGCTCAGGAAGAAGCCATCCCGAATCGTGCCGCCGAAACCGGAGATCGCATACACGGCCGGAAACTCGCGCCGCTTGTCATCGCGGTACGCTTCCGGCAGGCCCACCGCGGCCAGCATGTGGACATCCTTGCCATGGAATGCGCTGAGCCGCTGGCTCTTGAACCGGATGTATTTGACGTCATCGGTATCGATCAGGCGCGGCGGCGGCAGCTTCGTGTCGATCTTGAATAGAACGGCGGGCGGTCGATCGTGGTCGTGTGTGAAGGTGACGACGTCGCTGATCCCGTTGCCCGGGGCCGCGATCACGTCATGTGACCAGCCGTTGAGGTCGATCACCGCCCGGGCGCGGTACCTGCCGGCCGGCAGACGGTCCAGGTTATTCGGATAGCCAAGGCACCGCCCGGGATCAAACCTCAGCGTGTCACCCGGCTGCCAGTTCTTGACGTCCTGGGCGAAGAAGGGCTGCGGATCAAACCAGTTGATCGCAGCGAGGGGATCCTGGCTTCCACTGTCGGCCGTGACGATGTACACGCGTCCGGTGTACGGTCGATCGGTGACGGATGCGTCGAACTCGATGGCGAATTGCGGTGGGGCGGCAAGTGCGGCGGACAGGGCCGTAACCGCGCACGAGACAGCCAACATACGGTGCAGACCTCCGTGTCGCCTGTGAAGATTCATGTTCAACATTCGTGCCCTCGACTGGCTGCCACGCTTCGGACGAGCGATCAACACCGCGCAAGCCCTGTTGAAGCGACAGGGAATCATTATACAGTGCCACCCAGCGTGTGGCGGTGTGCCTCACGCGCTGTGCCGGCGGAACCCGGGACAGAATCGCCAGAATGCCATGTGGGCGTCTGGACACCCACCTTCGATGTAAGGATCGCTATGCACATCCGCCTGGCACACAGCCCGGATCCTGACGATGCGTTCATGTTTTACGGTCTCGCGTGCGGGGCGGTCGACGCCGGCCCATACGTATTCGAGCATGTGCTGGCGGATATTCAGACGCTCAACGACCGTGCCATGCACGGTGAGTACGAAATTACCGCCATCAGCATCCATGCCTACCCGTTTGTTTGCGACAAATACGTGCTGACGGCCTGTGGCAGCAGCATGGGGGACAACTATGGCCCCATCCTTGTCACGCGGGAGCCTTGTGGCCCGGAAGAGCTGCGCGGCCGGTGTATCGCCGTCCCCGGGTTGATGACGACGGCGTACCTCGCTTTGCAACTGGCCCTCGGCAAGGACAGCTTCGAAACGCGCGTGGTGATGTTCGATGAGATTCCGGCTGAGGTGGCGGAGGGGCGGGTGGACGCCGGCCTGTTGATCCACGAGGGGCAGTTGACGTACGAGCAGGAGGGCCTGCACGCGGCCCTCGATCTGGGCGTCTGGTGGCAACAGCGGACCGGGCTACCTTTGCCACTTGGCGGCAACGCCGTCCGGCGCGATCTCGGTGAAGAGACCAGCCGCGATCTGGCGCGGATCGTTCGTGCGAGTATCCAGTATGGCCTGGAGCACCGCGAGGAGGCCGTTCGGCACGCGCTGCAATACGGCCGGGGACTGGATACGGCGATGGCCGACCGCTTCGTCGGCATGTACGTGAACGAGTGGACGCTGGATTATGGCGAGCGTGGCCGGCAGGCGGTGCGGCAACTCCTGAGGGAGGGCGCCGAGATGGGGCTGCTGCCCGACCCGGGCCCAATCGACTTCATCTGAATCGCCACGATCGTCGCGTGGTGCCTTGGAACCGCCAGCAGAACGCGCCGACGCGCTTCCCGCGGTGATTCCGCACGCCGTCACGAATGACACACCCAGGCATCGACGTATAATGCCACCCCGGCGACCGTCCAGGGACGCGACGCCTGTGTCATCCGGGAGAACGACGCATGATTGGAATCATCGGTGGTACCGGTCTCGGTGAGGCCTTGTTCGGCGAGCCCGGCGGGCAGCTTTACGAGCTCGAAACGCCTTTCGGCGAGCCCAGCGGCCCGATTCGCGTGGTGAAATGGAACGGACTCGATGTCGCGCTGCTCGCGCGCCATGGGGAGGGGCATACACTCAGTCCATCACAGGTCCCCTACCGCGCGAATATCTACGCCCTCAAGGCACTCGGCGTCACACACATTATCGCGAGCGGGGCCGTCGGCTCGCTGCGCGAGAAGATCCAGCCGCGGCAACTCGTCGTCATCGATCAGGTGATCGACAAAACCTACCGTCGAACACCGACGTTCTTTGATGATGGGCTGGCGGTGCACGTCGAGTTCGCCGAACCGTTCTGCCCGCAACTGCGGGAGCTGCTGCTGTCGGTGGCTGACCAGGTCGATGCAATGGTGCATCCGAAGGGGACCTATGTGTGCATGGAGGGGCCGGCGTTTAGCACGAGCGCCGAGTCACACCTCCATCGGAGCTGGGCCGGTGACCTGATCGGTATGACCGCCATGCCCGAAGCCAAGCTGGCCCGCGAGGCCGAGATGGCCTACGCCTTGGTGGCGCTGGTGACGGACTACGACTGTTGGCGACCGCACGAGCCGGGGGCTGACCGCAAGGCGCTGCTGGCTGAGATCATTGGCCATCTGCAGGCTGCGACGAAGAACGCGATGGAACTGATCCGGGCCACGATCGAAGCGTTCGCCGCAGAGCCATTGCCGCTGGGCCCGATCCACACCGGGCTGGATCTGGCCGTGTGGACCAACCCGGTGAGGCTGACGCCCGAGGTCACGCAACGCTATGGTCCGCTGCTTCAGCGGTACCTGGAGTGGCGCTGATCGATTGAGCTGGTTGCCGGGAGGAGCAAGGAGGCTGCCATTTCTGAGAAGCATGCGCAACGCGAGTGGATTATCAAGCCGCCTCACCCGCAGCGGGAGAAGCTGGCCCGCGCCGCGGAAATCTCGCCGCTCTTGGCGCAACTGCTCCTGAACCGCGGCGTGGAGACGGCTGCGGATGTGGGGCCGTTTCTGCAACCCCAGTTCAAAGCACTGTTTCCACCGGAGGCGCTGCCCGGTGCCGAGGAAGCGGGGCAACGACTGGCTGCGGCGGCCCGCGACGGCCGGAAGATTGTCATCTATGGCGACTATGACGTGGACGGCATCACGGCGACCACGATTCTGTGGCACGCCCTGAAGCTCGCCGGCGCGGACGTGAGTTTCTACATTCCGAGTCGATTGGACGAGGGCTACGGACTGAGCATCGAGGCGGTGGAGAAGCTCGCCGCCGCCGGGGCAAAGGTCCTCGTCACGGTAGACTGCGGGATTACGGCGATGGAGGAGGCCCGCCGGGCACGCGAGATCGGCCTGGAACTCATCATCAGTGATCACCATCGGCCGCGGAGCGAGTTGCCGACGGCCACGACGATTGTTCATCCAACAGCGGCTGGCGAGAGTCCCAATCCGGACCTGTCTGGTGCCGGAGTCGCCCTTAAGATCGCCTGGGCCCTCGCGCAGCAGCAGTCGGGCGCCGCGCGTGTGTCGGAGGCGTTTCGCGCGTTTCTGATGGACGCGACGGCATTCGCGGCCCTCGGCTTGATCGCGGATGTCGTACCGTTGATGGGCGAGAACAGGATCATCACCCATTACGGTCTTCGTCATCTGTGCCACACGGAGAACGCCGGGCTTCAGGCGCTGCTCGCCGTCTCGGGGCTGCTGGGAAAAAAGTCATACGACGACTACGACGTCGGTTTCCGCCTGGCGCCGCGGTTGAACGCCGTCGGGCGCATGGGACACGCGCGCCTGGCCGTGGAGCTTTTCACACGGGCAGAAGATGAACGGGCGCAGGAAATCGCCACGGCGCTGGATGCTGCGAACCGGCAGCGCCAGGAAGTCGAGCGACAGATCGTCAAGCAGGCGGAAGCGCTGGTCGCTGAGCGAGGTTTCGATCGCGAAAGCTGTCGCGGCATCGTTCTGGCCAGTCCCGAATGGCACCCCGGGGTGATCGGGATCGTCGCCGCGCGGCTTGTGGACCGTTTTCATCGGCCGGCCATCATGATCGCGCTGGAGGCGGAGACGGGCCAGGGTTCTGGTCGTAGCGTCCGACACTTTCCGTTGCACGAAGTGCTGCAGCATTGTGAGCAACACCTCACCAGCCATGGTGGGCACGCGATGGCGGCCGGTGTGCGCCTGCGGGCCGACCAGGTCGATGCGTTCACGGAGGCGTTTGTCGCCGAGGCCAACCAGCGTCTGACGGCCGCGGACCTGCGCCCCAAGCTGCATCTGGACGATGAGGTACCCCTGGACGATGTGACCAGCGCGGCGGTGGACGAGATCCAGCGGATGGCGCCCTTCGGCACCGCGAACCCGCGTCCGTGCCTGGCGACGACCGCCGTCGAGCTCGTCGAACAGCCGCGTGTCGTCGGGCGAAACGGCCAGCATCTGCAGTTCACCGTTCGTCAGGGCCGCACGTATCGGAAAGCGATCGCGTTCGGCCGCGGCGAGGAAGCGGAGCCCCTGGGTGAACAACGCCTTCTCCAGGTCGCGTTCGAGCCAATTATGAACGAGTGGAACGGCCAGCGGCGCGCGGAGTTGAAGGTTGTGGACTGGAAACCGGCTGGCTAGGCCTGGGCTTTCCAGAGCCAACTAGATTGCCGGGCTTATCCCCCCTGCCGAGACGATGCTCCCACGCTACCAGCGCGCCCCCCGCAACGGGAAGAAGCTACGCGGAAACAGCCCGGTGACCGGCGTGCGGCTCGAATACCGCGACGCCGGTCACGGACTGCCGGTCGATACAGGACTTACTTTTCGATGAGCGTGCGTGGTGCCGCGGCGGCGGGACTCGCCGTGCTCGCGGCCGGCGTGCTCCGCGGCGACGACATGCCGATGACGGGCTGTCCCGGCTTCGGAACCGCGAAGATCTGCACGCGCCGATTCAATTGCATGTTCGCGGGGCTGTCGTTGGGCGCCTTGGGCGAGTACTCACCCTGACCGCCGGCGATCATCTGCTTCGAATCGATCCCGAGCTTCAGCAGCGCACGGAACACGGTTGCACCGCGGGCCAAGCTCAGATCGAGGTTGTCCTTGTAGAGATGCTTCTTGGTCTTGATGGGTTCGCTGTCGGTGTGACCGACGACCCAGATCATCTTGTCCGGGAAGCTTCCCCGGATCTGGCCAACGATGGCTTGCAGCTTCGCCTCTCCTTCTGACCGCAAGCTGGCATAGCCCTGGCGGAAGAGGAACTCCGTGCCGATGTCGATCCAGGCGTAGTCCCCGGTGCCCTGCCAGCCGGTCGGCAGTTCCACGGGCTGAGACGCCTCGGCCAGTCGCTGGCGAAGGTCGAAAACCTGCTGTTCCAGCGCGCGGCCCCGCTCCAGGGCGACATCGCGATCGCTGATCGTCGCAGCCAGCCGCGACCGCAGGTTGTCATTCTCCGTTTCGAGTTGCAGGATCCGCTCAGCTTGCGCCTGAATCTGGAGTTTATCCGGGTCCTGACAGCCGGCGACCCCCAGCACGAAGATCAGGCCCCACACCGCCATTGTTGACCGCCGCGCCATGGTCATCATTGTGCTCTCCTTTTCACTTGGGCGTAAGCCACCCTGCCTCCCGGGCAGTATTACTTTCGAGCGTCCGTCGGGCTCCGCCCGACAGGAGGGCAGGATAGAACAGGTATGGCCCGGACGCAAGCGCGGAGGCACGCGGTTGACGGAATCCCCCCCGCCGACTAGTCTGCCCCCAGCCGAATGAGCCCGCTTCGTTGGTCGCGCGGCCGACGTCGATTCGGGCCGGTTGGGTTCTGCCGGGACCATGTGCAATGCGTCACCTGCTCTGTATTCCGATGCTGTTTCTATTGGCTAACCCGGTCGCACTAGCCGAGAGCGACTTCATCCCCGACCAACCCCTGCGGGACGCCGGGCTTGCCAAGTTCTGGCAGCTTCAGTTGCCGCTCGATCCGGGCCAGGAGCTGCGCGACGCCCACCTCGTCGACGACCAGCTCTACCTCGGGACACAAGACGGCTTCGTCTTCGCGCTGCACGCGTCCACCGGTGTGCTGCGCTGGCTCCGCCCCGTGACGCGGCCTGCGTACCACATCCGCCGCCCCTGCCACGCCGGCGAGAACACGTACTTCGTCACCCCCACCGACATCGTCGTCTACGATCGGCGTTCGGGCAAACCGCTCGATCGCCGGGCTCTGCGATTCCCGTCCGGTAGCTCGCCCCTGTGCGACGGCGAGCGGCTGTTCATCGGCGGGCTGGACCGACGGCTGTACGCGTTCGATATCGATACGCTGTACGTTGCCTGGAAGGTTGTGACAAACGGGCCGATCGCGTCGAGGCCGGCACTCCGCGGCGACCATGTGTTCGCTGCCAACAACGGCGGCTCCATTTACGCCTGCACACGCGACAAGAAAGTGCTTCACTGGAAGGGGCAAACCTTCGATTCGGTGACGGCGGACCTGGTCGTGCACGAAAAGCACGGCGTTTACGTGGCGAGCCGCGACCTGTCGCTCTACCTGCTGGATTTCGACTTCGGACGGATCCGCTGGCGGGCCCGTTTCTCCGGACCACTCTACGAAGCGCCGATCGTGACGGACGAACTGGCGTATCAGTATTGCCCGGACGATGGTCTCGTCGCGGTCGAAACGGCGGTCATCGGCGCTGAGGAGCGATTGCGGTGGAAGCTGCCGCGTGGCCGCACAGCACTGACCGTACACGACGGCTTGGCCTACATTCTGACAAAAGACGCCACAATCGTCGCCGTTGACACGAAGACCGGCGAGGTCATGAGCACGCTTTCAGCTCCCGGGTTCACCATCGCCATACCCGCACCGATGTCGAGCACGATTCTCGTGGCCGCGGAAGATGGCCGCGTTTTCTGCGCTCGACCGGTCGGTGCGCCGCCGCTGCTGGAGACGGACGTGCTCGCGGCGCTGCGCCCCCCCGCTGAGACACCTGCGGAAACGCCGGTCGTCGAGGCGGAGACGGAAAAGGCCGCCTCCGGACCCGAAGACATCCTGTCGACGAAGCGCCGCGGCATTCCCATCGGCGGGAAGTCCAAGGTGACGCGCAGCTTCAAGGGTGAGGAAGAATCCGAGTGAGGCAGCGCGCACCGGACGGCGCGGGGAACCGATCATCACAACGATACCACGCGGGCTGTCCTTGTCGGCAGCCCGCTTTCATTCCGAGGTAGAACCATGGCCGAACCGATCAGAATCCGACGGGCCCTCATCAGCGTTTACGACAAAACCGGCATCGTCGATTTCGCCAGGACACTGCACGAGGAATTCGGTGTCGAGATCATCTCCACCGGCGGAACGGCCAAGACGTTGCAAGACGCCGGCATCCCCGTGACGATGGTCGAGCAGGTCACCGGCTTCCCCGAGATGATGGACGGCCGCGTCAAGACGCTGCACCCGAAGATCCACGCGGGGATCCTGGCCGACCGCGACAACCCCGAACACATGCGCCAGCTCAAAGAGCAGGGCATCGAACCGATCGACATGGTCGTGGTCAACCTGTACCCATTCGAGAAGACCATCGCCAACCCGGACTGCACGTTCGAGGAAGCGATTGAGATGATCGACATCGGCGGGCCCTGCCTGCTCCGCGCCGCGGCGAAGAATCATCGGCATGTATTGGTGTGCACAGGGGAATTACAGCAAGCAGCCGTTCTGAGTTTGTTGCGTGGTGAAAACGACGAGGAACCAGAGGTGATGCGTCGTGATTTCGCGCAAGGTGCGTTCTGGGAAACGATGAACTACGACGCATTCATCGAAGAGTGGCTGAGTCTGGCGAATCCCGAAGGAGGACGCAGCCGCTTTCTCCGTCTATTCAACGCGGATCGGCTTCGGTATGGCGAGAATCCGCATCAGGACGGAGAGTACCTGATGCTCTACGATGATCCCCGATGCAACGCGCTCGCCGCTAAACTCGGCCAAGCGGAAACGGAAGTGTCCTTCAACAACTTCGCGGACGCCAGCGCGGCGTTGGAGCTCTGCACGGAGTTGACGAGAGCGAATCAGAGTGAGCATGAGCCTTCTGCCTGCGCCGTCTGCTTCATCAAGCACACCAATGCCTGTGGGACCGCAACGGACGCCGACCCGATCGAGGCCTATCGCAAGGCCTATCGCGGTGACCCGAACGCCGCGATGGGTGGGATTCTTGCGGTGAACTTCCACGTGGACGCTACGTTCGCGACCGCTGTCATGGAGACCTATCAGCGCTGGGGCAAGCCGCTCAAGGAAGCCGGCGAGCCGTTCGCCCCCGGTGCGTTCTTCGTCGAGGTCTGGCTGGCACCGTCGTTCGACGAAAACGCCGTGCGGATCATCCGCGGCGAGGTCGAAGGCGGGCCGAAGAAAGCCTGGGGCAAGCGCGTCCGTCTGCTCGACGTCGGCGACATCGCCGCCGAGCCCCACGCGAGCGAGATGGACATCAAGCGCATCGCCGGCGGCGTGCTCATGCAGAGCCGCGACCTCGTCGGGCTCAACGAAGACGAGTGGAAGGTCGTCACTGAGCGGCAGCCGACCGACAAGGAGCTGGACGACCTGCGGCTCGCTTGGCTGGTCTGCAAGCACACCAAGAGCAACGCGATCACGATTTGCAGGGACGGTGCCCTGCTCGGCAACGGCGCCGGCCAGATGAGTCGCGTCATGAGCTGCCGCATCGCCACCTGGCTGGCGAAGGAGAACGGCCACGCCGACGCCCTCGACGGCGCCGTCGCCGCCTCCGACGCGTTCTTCCCGTTCCGCGACGGGCCGGACATTCTGGCCGACGCCGGCGTCACGGCCCTCATTCAGCCTGGTGGCTCCAAGCGGGATGCGGACACGATCGCCGCCTGCAATGAACGGGGCCTGGCGATGATCTTCACCGGCGTGCGCCACTTCCGCCATTAGAAGCAGCTGGCAGCGTGGTCACCGTTAATCCTCATCGGGGCCTCCGGGGGGCAGGTCCGCCGGGCTGAGGTCACGATCGATGGAGTAGTCTTCACGGAGCCAGAGCCCGAGGTCCACGAGCTTGCAGCGCTGGCTGCAGAACGGGTGCAGCGCCGGGAGCGATCCAGCAAACCGCACTTCACGCCCGCAGATCGCGCATCGGAACCTGCTCTCTGGCTTTTGTGCTTTCATGGCGGTGCTTACCACTCTACCGCGGGACTGCCTTTGCGCACAACGATTCACCTGGCGTCGGGCGATCATCTCAAAACGACGCCACCGGACGCACGTGCGGCGAACCATCCCAGGGGTGATGAAACAATCGGAAAGAGGAAGAACCGCGGATTGGGGTAACGTCAGAGAATCTGGCCGCGGGTCCCGGAGGTCTACATGTATTCCTTCACGTAGTCCTCGAGCTTGCGCTTCGCTTCCCGCTCGATCTGCCTGACTCGCTCGCGGGTCAGGCCGACCTCCTCGCCGATCTCCTTCAGGGTCATGCGTTTGCCCTTGCGGTCGTCCAGGCCGTAGCGCAGCTTCAGCACGAGCGCTTCACGTTCGGTGATACGTCCCAGCATCTGCTCCACGAACTCCCCGTCGGATTCGCTGAAGACAGCTTCAAACGGTGCGGGTGTCCGCGTGTCCTCCAGGGAATCGCTGAGTGTGTTTTCCCCGTCCACTGTGGAGCTGCCGTGGGTACGCGATGTGCAAGCCTTGATCGCCTGGGAGATGGCGCCCGCTTTGCGTCGCGTGATCTGCATGTGCTCGGCCAATTCATTCATCGTTGGCGGCCGGCTCAGGTCCTCCTCGAGCTTGCGCATGGCCAGACGCATATGCCCGATCTGCTCCATCAGATAACTCGGTATATGAATCATCTGCTGGGCATTCTGCACTGCCCGGCGGATGGCCTGGTCGATCCAGTACCCGGCGTAGGTGCTGAAGCGCGATCCGACCTCGGGATCGTATCGGTCGACGGCGTTCATTAAGCCGACGTTGCCCTCGTTGACCAGGTCCTCCATGGGCAAACCGCGGTTGCGGAAGTTCTTTGCCACGCTGATGACCAGGCGCAGATTGGCCTGGATCATGCGGTCACGCGCCTCGGCCGCTTGGCGCTGCACCTGCTCGTGCTCTTCGATATCGATTTCCCCCGTGGCGAAGCGTTCTTCCGCCCCGGCGCGGGCACGGATCTTCACCGCCAGCTCGCGCTCCTCCTCCGGCGTCAGAAGATTGTACTTCTTGATCTGCTTGAGGTATTCACCTAACGCCGTATCGAGCTTCGAAGCCATGGGTCCGCCAACTTGGGTTCTGAATTCCGCTCCGGGAGCGCAACAAGCCCTTCCTCACCACCCCCCGGACGCGCTCGTCCATGACTCGTATCGGCGCGAGACCGGAGACGATTCACCAACTACTCACATGATACGCGCTATCCCCTCTTCGAACCAGCCTTTATCAGTCCAACGCCGCTCCTCCCCGCCCAGACGAGCCATCTATCCGGACGCCCGAACAGGGATTTGAATGTGCTGAAGCATGCGCACGAGCAGTTCCAGAGGAAGCCCGACCACGTTCGAGTGGCTCCCCTCGATCCGCTCCACTAGTCGATCCCCAACATCCTGAATGCCGTAGGCGCCCGCCTTGCCCTCCCAATCGCCGCTCGCGAGGTACTCCTCCCTGGCCGCAGCATCATCGCGCATCCACACACGCGTCACATCCGATCGACACAGACGTTCGTTGCGTCCGTCGAGCCGCAGAAGACACAGGCCCGTGCAGACGCTGCTGCACTGTTGCGCCTGCAACTCGAGCATCCGCCGCGCATCCGTCAGGTCCCGCGGCTTGCCAAGGATTTCACCCACGCACATAACGATCGTGTCCGCTCCCAAGACCCAGCGGTCCGGATACTGGTCTGCCACCGCACGCGCCTTGAAATGCGCCAGCGATTCGGCCCATTGCCGCGCCGGAAAGCGTTCCGGTTTGTGAACGGGCTCCTCGAACGGGCAAGGATGCACGTCGAAGTCGGCGCAGACCCGCGCCAGAAGCTCCCGACGCCGAGGGCTGGCCGAAGCGAGGATCAGACGTTCTGCGGCCACAGCGATCTTCCCATTCAGCTTTCGTTGACCCAAAGCACCGCCGCCATTAGACAAGGAACGATGCGGACCGTCAAAACGTGCCACAGCAAACCATCCAGCCCAGACACCCGACCTTGCCTCGGCGCACATCTCTCGGTCGCCGGGGGCCTGCACCGCGCACTCCTCGCAGCGCAGGAATTGCGCTGCTGCACGGTGCAGGTCTTTGTGAAGAATCAGCGACAATGGCGCGAGAGCCCGCTCGACCCGGATGATGTGCGCCGCTGGCACGCCCTGCGCGAGGCCCCAGGCTTCGGCCCCGTGGTCGCTCACGCCACGTACCTGATCAACCTCGCATCACCCGATCAGGCTCTGTGGCGGCGCAGCCGGGATGTACTCGCCCGCGAATTGCGGCGGTGCCACGAATTGCGGGTCCGCTATCTGGTCGTCCATCCCGGGGCAACGACCGGCGGCCCCGTCGATGACGGCGTCACACGCGTGGCCCGGGCGCTGAACTGGATCCTGCAGCGGCACCCCAGTTTCGTCACCATGCCCCTGCTCGAAACAACCGCCGGCCAGGGATCATCGCTGGGACGCACGTTTGCGGAACTCGGCGAAATCCTGCACCGGCTCGAAACGCGAGATCGCGTGGGCATCTGCATCGACACCTGCCACGTGTTCGCGGCGGGTTACGAGATTCGCACGCCGGCCAGCTACGAGAGCATGCTGCGCGAGGTCGGCGAGACGGTCGGCTTGGATCGAGTCCGCTGCTGGCATTTGAATGATAGCAAGACCGAATGCGGGTCCCGTGTCGACCGACATGAGCATATCGGACGAGGTCAGCTCGGTAATGCGGCGTTTCGCCATGTTCTGGCGGACGAGCGGTTTACGGGCGTGCCGATGATAATCGAGACGCCGAAAGGGGTGGATTCGCACGGACGTGATTGGGATCGGGTCAATCTACAGCGGCTGCGGACGATCGCGACGTTGGCCAGGAAGCAATCTGCGCGGGGCTGAACAAGCCAAGGAGAGATACTGGCGGCGCGGGCAACGGCCGATAAACCGGCCGAGGGGCCGTTTGCTGGCAAACCACGCTCATCTTGCCCACGCCGGTCTGACATGCAAGGCAGGATTGAGTAAAATACGTGATTGCGCGACACTGGCCCTGAATCGCCAGAGGCTTTGCATCGAAAGGGAACGGCATGGCAGATGGTGAGTTCACCTATCGCACGGCCGCCGAGGAAACGTGGCGGATCTTCCGGATCATGGCCGAGTTCGTGGAGGGCATCGAGGTGATGTCCCGTGTGGGGCCGGCGGTGTCCATCTTCGGCTCCGCCCGCACGAAACCGGGCGATCAGCACTATGAGCTGGCCACCCAGTGTGCGCGCCTCCTCGCGGAGCGCGGTTTCGGCATCATCACGGGCGGTGGCCCCGGCATCATGGAAGCCGCAAACAAGGGAGCAAAGGAAGGCGGCGGCAAGAGCGTCGGCCTCAATATCGCCTTGCCGCAGGAGCAAGAGCCGAACGACTACCAGAACATCGCCGTCGATTTTCACTACTTCTTCGTGCGTAAGGTCATGTTCCTCAAATACGCGGTCGGCATGGTCTGCCTGCCGGGCGGGTTCGGCACGATGGACGAGTTCTTCGAGTCGATGACCCTGCTCCAGACGGGGAAGGCGCTGCCGATGGGTGTAGCCTTGCTCGGGTCGGACTTTTGGAGCCCCCTCAAACACTGGCTGAAGGAAACGATGCTGGATCAATTCGGGAACATATCCCCGGAGGACCTCGACCTCTTCACGGTCACGGACGACCCGCAGGTCGCCGTCCAGCGAATCTGCGAGGAGTACGAGAAGAACCAGGCTGCTCTCTACCCGGAACACGTTCGGGATATCGAGCTCAATCCACGCGAGCGTGTTTCGGCCGAGGGCACGATCTACGGCGTCAGTCCGACGGCAATCCCAAAGCGTGAGGGCGAGCGCAAGCGCCGCCGGTGATTCCGTCGCTCAGTCGCGCTGCAGCTCTCGACGGTCTGGCCCGGTGCCGGTTGCTGATCGCCGATTATCGTCATTATCTCCGCGGGCCGGCGAGTTGCGTGTTTCAGCTTGCATCCGGGGCGAAGTGCGCTATCTTTTAGTCAATTCTGAAACCACTGGCAGGCACTATGGCCGACCCGCTGAATGAATCCAAATCCCTCCTCGTTCGCCGGTGGGGCGAGATGGGTGGCTATTGGGGCATCAGCCGCACGATGGCCGAGGTTCATGCCCTGCTGTTTGTGTCCGGACAGCCGCTGTGCACAGACGACATCATGACACAACTGCACGTGTCGCGTGGGAGCGCGAGCACGAACCTGCGGGCCCTCGTAGACTGGGGTCTGGCGCGTCGCGTGCACAAGCTGGGCGACCGCAAGGAGTACTTCCAGGCGCATACGGATGTCTGGGACATGTTCGAGACGATTACGCGTGAACGCCGTCGCCGTGAGGTCGAACCCATCATCGCCACGATCGACCGTTGCTGCGCGATGGTTGGCGACCACGCACCGGCGGACCGCGCTGAAGACCGGGAGATGCGGGAGTTTCGAAGACGGCTGGAGGGGCTACGGACCTTTCTGAGCACCATGAGCACGCTGTTTGACCTCGTGTTGCAGATCGGCAGCGAGGGCGTCGACGAACTGGCACAGGTCCTTGCTCAGTCCGCTGCCTCACCCGATCACGCACGGCCTGAGTCCGCACAGGCCACCCGGCGCACACCGTCACGCAGCCGCACGACGAGAACAACCAAGAGGAAAACACGAAAATGACGGATGCTGAACTCGCATTGGCCCTTCGGAAGGTTGCCCTGCTCGAGGGCCACTTCACCTTACGCTCCGGTCGCACGAGCAACTACTATCTCGACAAGTACCTGTTCGAGACCCAACCGGATCTCTTGCGCGAGCTGGGCCAGCGTTTCGCCAGCCATGTTTCCGACACGACCGATCGCATCGCCGGCGCCGAGCTTGGCGGCATCACACTCGCCGCCGCCACCTCCCTGGAAACCGGCAAGCCCTTCGTGATCGTGCGCAATTCCAAGAAGGCCGGCTATGGCACAGGCAAGCTCATCGAAGGGAAGCTTGAGAAGGGTGAACACGTGATCCTGGTTGAAGATGTGTGTACGTCCGGCGGACAGGCGATCGAAGCGTGCAAGACGCTTCAGAACGCCGGCGCCGTCGTAACCGGCGTCGTCGTGACGATCGACCGGCTCGAAGGTGGGCGCGAAGCCATCGAGAACGCCGGCCTCAACTTCAAAGCCCTGTTCACGACACGCGACCTGGGCGTAGGCGGGACCGACGAAGGGTAAGGCGCGACCACGGGTGAAGCCCGCGCCGTCGGGCGGGACATCTGCTTGCGACGGTGAGCCATTCCCGCATAATGACCCCCCGCACAACCACTCGCGATCTCGCGTTGAGCACGAAAGGTAGGCCGATGAGCAATACGCATTCCAGCCCCGAGTTTCCTCGTCAGTACGTCGCGGAGGACGCCTGTTTCGACACCTGGGAAACCGCCGAGCCGTACTTCAAAGAGCTTGTGGAGCGCCCTGTCGCGACTCTCGAGGAGCTGGAGAAGTGGCTCATCGACGACAGCGAGTTGGAGGCCTGCTTCGATGAAGAAGGCACGAAACGCTACACGGCCATGACCTGTCGCACCGACGACGAGGAGCGGCAGATGCGCTACATGCACTTCGTTCAGAATGTGCAGCCGCACGCCGAGCCTTGGCATGACAAGCTGCGGCGCAAGTTCGTCGATCTGGCGGAGAAGCTCGCGCTGCCGCCCAAGCGGTACGAGGTTCTCGAACGCAGCATGCGTAACGCTATCGAGCTCTACCGCGAGAAGAACATTCCCCTGTTGGTGGAAAACCAGAGACTCGCAACCGAGTATCAGAAGATCACCGGCGCGATGACGTGCGAATACGACGGGCGTGAGCAGACGCTGCAGGAGATGGCTCGCTATCTCGAGGAGCCCGATCGCACCGTGCGCCACGAAGTCTGGCGGCTGTCTGCCGATCGTTATCTCCAGGATTCCGAGGCGCTGGACAAGCTCTACGAGCAGATGGTTACGCTGCGGCACCAGATTGCACTCAATGCGGATTGCAAGGACTTCCGCGAGTACATGTTCAAGGCGATGGAGCGGTTCGACTACACGCCGGCGGACTGCCTCGCTTTCCATGACGCGATCGAGCACGTCGTTGTGCCGGCCGCCGGAAAGCTCGCCGACCAGCGACGCGCCAAGCTCGACCTCCCGTCACTGCGACCGTGGGACATGGCGGTCGACCCGGAAAACCGGCCGCCACTCCGACCGTTCAAGGAGGTGGATGAGCTGATTGCCGGGTGCAGCCGGATCGTACATCGCGTCGACCCGGAATTGGGCGGCGTTTTCGATACGTTGCGCGACCGAGAGGTTCTCGACCTCGACAGTCGCAAGGGAAAGGCCCCGGGCGGCTATCAGACCAGCTTCGCGGAGCTCCGGTTGCCGTTCATCTTCATGAACGCCGTCGGTACCGAAGGGGATGTGCGGACGCTCCTGCACGAGGGCGGGCACGCGTTCCACACCTGGGCCTGCCGGCAGGAACCGTTCATCAGCTATCGCAGCGCACCGCTCGAGTTTGCGGAAGTCGCCTCCATGGCCATGGAGTGCCTCACGTTGCCCCATACGACCGAGTTCTTCGGCGACGACCAGAACCGGGCCACCAAGCGCTTTTTCGAGAAGATCGTGTGCTTCTTCCCCTTCATGGCGGCGGTCGACGCGTTCCAGCACTACGTGTACACGCATGTCGACGAGGGCATCGAGGGGTGGAAGGACTACTGGCAGTCGCTGGCGAAGCGCTTCTCACCGGAACTCGACCTCACGGACCTGGATCGCGAGAACCGGCACAGTTGGCACAAGAAACTGCATGTCTTCGAAGTGCCGTTCTACTACGTCGAATACGGCATCGCGCAGCTCGGGGCGCTACAGGTGTGGAGGAACTCGCTGGCCGACTATCCCCAGGCCGTCGCACAATACCGCAACGGGCTGGCACTCGGCGGGTCGCGTCCACTGTCGGAGTTGTTCGAGGCTGCCGACTGCCGGTTTGATTTCTCCGCGGAGACCCTGCGGCCCCTGGTTGACGCTGTGATGGCGAAGATCGACGCTCTGTAGGACTCGCTGCCCCCCAAAACCGAGCCTCATCCACGGCACCGCGACAGCCCGCGGGGCGGCGGCGTGTCCCCGCCTTGTGACTTTGACACCCGGTCGCCGTATCATGTGGGCATGCTGAAGCAGCACAGCCAACTGATGATCTCGCTGCTGGTTGTCGCCGATGCACTGGCTGTGGGCGTCGCGTGGCTCACCAGTTACTGGTTTCGGTTCAGGTACCTGCCCGTCGATCCGGCCAAGGGTATTCCACCCCTGGATGACAAGTTCATCCCGATGCTGCCGCTGGTCATCCTCGGGCATCTGATCATTTTCTACCGGCTCCGACTGTATCGACCGCGCCGCAGTGACCGCATCCTGCGTGAGACCCGCGACATCATCAAGGCGTTTTTCGTCGCCATCGTCGTCGTGGTGCTGATCGACTACGCCCTGCCACAGGCGAACAAGATCTCGCGTCAGTTCATCGCCACCTACGCCATCATCGGGACCGGCTTCTTCGCACTGTTCCGCTTCTGCGTGCGCAAGGCGATGCAGCTTCTGCGGCGACACGGCTGGAACCGCCGGCAGGCCGCGGTCATCGGCAGTGGTCGCTCCGCACAGCGCCTGTTGCATGCTTTGCAGCGGAATAGCTGGACGGGGCTCGAGGTGGCGTACTTCGTGGACGAGGCCCCGGGCCGGAGCATACATGGCATCCCGGTGCGGGGGCCGTTGGCTGAGACGGCGACGATTGTTGAGCAGTCGCCGGTGGATTCCATCTTCATCGCGTTGTCGACGAGCCAGGCACACCGGCTGGACGAGGTGCTGGGGACACTGGCGACATCGATGGCCGATGTGCGGCTCGTGCCGGACATGAACCCGGCGTATGCGATGCGTCCGAACGTCAGCCAGCTTGAGGATGTCCCGATTCTGTCGCTACGACAAACGCCGCTGTACGGGTGGAACGCGATCCTCAAGCGTGGCTTCGACCTGGTGGTGGGCAGCATCTGCCTCCTGGTGGCTCTGGTTCCGATGGGTGTGATCGCAGCTCTGGTGAAGCTGTCGAGTCGCGGGCCGATCCTCTATCGTCAACGCCGCATGGGGCTGGATGGTCGCGAGTTCACCATGCTGAAGTTCCGCACGATGCGCGCGGATGCGGAGGCGAACGGGCCCGTGTGGTCACAAAGCAACGATGCCCGGCGAACGTGGATCGGGGCGTTTCTGCGGCGAACGAGCCTGGACGAACTGCCGAACCTGTTCAACGTTCTGGCCGGTCACATGTCGCTGGTCGGGCCGCGACCGGAGCGGCCGGAGTTCATCGCCGATTTCAAGCACGACGTGTCGAACTACATGCTTCGGCACAAGATGAAAGCCGGCATGACGGGGTACGCCCAGATTCACGGGTGGCGTGGCGACACGCCGCTACGAAAACGCATCCAGTACGATTTGTACTACATCCGCAACTGGAGCCTCGGCCTCGATGTTCGGATCATGGCTCGGACGTTGACGAGCGTGTGGTTCAGCAAACACGAGAACCGGCCTCGACAGCGCGAGCGAGCCGCCGAGAACGCGCCGACGACCTGAGGCCCACATGGCAAGCCTGGGTGCTGCGTCAGCAGATGAAGTGTTGCGGCAGACATGGGATGAGGCAAGTGCGGATTTCTGGTGTGTTGGTGTGTGGTGAAGTCTAGTGGGTAGTGGTGGGTTTTGGGGTGGAAATCCTGGGCAACGGGGATCACCGGCTGAAGCCGCTGGGTGGGGAGGATGAATAGCCCGGTTCGCAGAGCAGAACCTACAGGGCTCAATCCGGCAGGATCTCCCCTTTGGGATGTTCGAGCCACCCACTGAATGGCTCATGTGACTTCACGTGCGTGTTACACCGCGTCAACCGGGCCGCATGAGCCTTCGGTGCGCCCTGCGATGCAAAGCCGATCACTCTGTAATCCAGCATCCCGTCAGTCTCCAGAGATGCATCATGATAGGCCAGGTCGAAACGACGACCTCCCTGCTCGTTCAGACTTTCCTCCAGCAGTACGACGCGGCTCCTGTCCGGCTGGTAATCATGCCAGACGATACTGAATTGCAGTTCTGGATGCGATGGACCTCGCGCATGATCACCTGTCTTGCGCAACCGAGACAAGCCAGTGACTCGCCCCGTGAGTGTCTGGCCCCAGTCGAAAGACCCATCAGGCCGGATTCTCAGGACGACCAATGGGACTTCGCTGTGCTTTGAACGTGCGAGCCACGTGCCCGCGAGTTCCGAACGCGTGCGTGCGCATCCGGCAATTAGCATTACGATCAGGGTCACACCAAGGAGACGCGTGACAAAGCGCATTTGTAGGGTCCTCACCTGGAACGCGCGTTCGCTCGTGGACCTGCGCGCATGCGTCAAGCGACTCTTGCACTGCGCTGCCAGGGGCGGCACAGATCGTTCACAGCAACGGTGCGGTGCAACGATCAGTGCCGCTCTTGAGGAGGCCAAAACACGAAGTCGTTTCCCGATTCCGGGGGCGTGGAGATTTCGCTCCCCCAGGGCGCATGGTTCCCGTTATTGTCCATGCCATCCTCACCCACGCTATACAACTTCACGCCGCCTCCACGTACGGCCGGGTGATACACGAAATCGCGACCCGACCCCGGGTCCAGCAGAACCGCTCCCTCCACGTCAATACCCGAGAGCGACGTCGGCCACGAACCGTGTTCATCCTTGTATTGAAGGAGGAGCAGTATCAAGTATGTCGCTCGAGCCGACGCATTCGTTCGAAACTCCCGTCGGAAGATACACGCTAATGGTGGCTGAACGAGGCTCCGCATTGGATGGCCCGCGAACGTCCCGTTCAGGCTGCTTGTCTCCAGAAGCATGACCCGATTAACGACTGTCGCGGTTACCGGCTCTTTGGCGAGTGTCAGTGTCTTCGCATAATGCTCATCTGCGGCGGCCGCCAGCTCCGCCGGGTTGACCCTGGACAGCGCCGCTCGGCAGTTCTCGAACCCCGCCCAATGCTTTGCCTCTTCCCAATTCAGGCGGCCCCCGGGGTATAGAGCCTGAAGGAACCCAAGTGTGCAGCCCCATTCGGATCGGACGACGTCTGCCAAACCGTGTCGGTCGATATCGTATTCACGAAGCATCCTGAGCGTCGCGGCGCGAATTTTCGGATCCAGCAAGCCGTCATTCGCAGCCGCTCTGACAGCGCTATATACCACCAACCGAATCCTCGTGGCTATGCCCCTCAGAATCAGTTGATGCGCGCTTTCCAAATGTCCTGCATGCCTGAGGCCGATGCGCCAGGCGTCGAGCATTCGCGATTTCTGATCAGGTGCGTCACGCCAAGACTCCGCCAACAGGGCATGGACCGCATACTGCGACAATGCGATCCGTGGTAGCGGGAGCACTGGATTGTATGGATTGACGGGATCGGCCTGGAGCCGCAGACGGTACCCAGGCTTCCCAACCTCGCGCTTGAAGAGACCACAGTGCCCCTGGACCTCATTAAGATACGATTGCACTTCTGGATGGTCCGCAGGATACCACGACGGCCCGAGCGACAAAGCCGCCAACTGCGTCTCAACTTCTTCAGCCGGGTCGGGCATGCCTCTGTCAGTAGAACTTCGCTCCCAGAACGCAGCATAGGTGTCCGTCCACTCCTCTGGTTTGCCGGACGCGTACTGCTCGTTGAGCCACGTGACGTAATCCACCGGCTCGTGGAAATTCGGAGCTGGCGGAGCGTCCTCCACCGACACAGTCGATTTCGAGCGCTCATACAACGTGCCAGAAGGCCGGCAACCTATGCACACAAAGAGCGTGAGGACTGTTACTCGCCTGAGTGTTCCTAATGTTGCCGAATGCACCCGCATGTTGCACATCCAGATCACTTACCGTGGTTCAATTAGATAACCGTCGGCCCAGGCGACCATCTGGCCCGCGTTGCCGTTGGTGTCGTAGACCGCCAGCAAACCGCCGATGCCGCCGGGGCATTCGAGACCCACGGCTCGTGAGAGACCACCCACGTCGAGCCCCCAGGTGTATTTCCTGTCGCTGGGCCGTGAATCCGTTCTCGGCCCAAGATCGGTAGGTGCGAGAAAGGATTCTTGCACCAGCAGTACGACCCATGACATCATACACGAAATCCACCTTCGGGAACCCCTCGACCGGCGTCAACAGCGGCTTTGCACACGCCGCAGGACGCGATGTAGCGTCCGCCCCCCGTGGAGAACGTGGGGTTTCCAGGCGTTGTTGGTTTTCTACGTCGGCCACGCGTGGCCGATGCTACGGGCCCGGTCGCTGACGCTTGCGGCTCTGTCCTGCCTGACACGGAGGCACAACGAGGTCTGGTATGCTCGTTCGGGGGCCTGTACCATGATGGACATCGCGGGCCGACGCAAGTCGCCGGCGAGCTGGCACCCGACACCGGGGCGGGCGGGATACTCGGAGAGTCAAGATACTCGCCGGCAAGAGAAGCATCAGCAGGGAGGTTTCGCTCATGTCACGTCTGATCACGCTTATCGGATTGCTTTGTGTCCCAATCGTCACGGTCGCCGAACCGCCGCCGCCGCCCAACGCGGACGACCCTGTCAACTACATCCAATGGATGAACGACCACTATGGGGAAGGCATCACCGAGAACGCGGCGGATGTGTATCTGAAGGCGGTCGCGGCGTTTGACGAGGATAAGGAACTGCTCGACCTGTCGTTCACACCGAATCCCAGCGAGTGGTCCACCGAGCAGCGTGAGCGGCTGCGCGGCTACGTCGAGCAGAATGCGGAGGCGCTGAAGCTCTACGCCCAGGCCGCTCGGATCCGAAGGTGTTACTTCGCCATCGAGGAGGGCCAATCGCCTGCGGTGCTC
>Ga0272441_10001065_pt1 | contig 58870 bp, 48 predicted proteins | sample SSMProp6N_FD_193582 | JGI IMG/M metagenome (GOLD analysis project Ga0272441, IMG submission 193582) | Marine sediment archaeal communities from Little Sippewissett salt marsh, Falmouth, MA, United States - SSM-Prop-6N | ecosystem: Environmental > Aquatic > Marine > Wetlands > Sediment ...
AAAAGAAGGAATTGTATCTTTTAACAAGGGATGTATCAGCGTTGTGAGTGCGGGAAGCGATACTCTGAAAGATTCGTAGAGAAACAGGAATTGTTTGATCTGGTTACGGTAACGTGCAGGGGGGGGGACGGGGGTGACGGATGTGTGCATTTCAGGAGGGAAAAATACGTGCCTCGGGGCGGGCCTGACGGAGGAAGGGGGGGCAGTGGCGGTGATGTCATTCTCAAAGTGGCTGAAGGGCTGCATGAGTTTTCTGAGATCGGATCTTCCAAAGTCATTAAAGCCGAGGACGGAGGCTCGGGTGCGGGCAACAGAAGATCAGGACGCCGGGGAAAAGACAGGATAGTAAGAGTTCCAGCTGGTACGGTCGTTTTTCATTGCGGAACGGGCAGGATAGTCAAGGAATTGAACAGTGAGGGAGAAAGGGTGATAATCGCCAGAGGAGGCAGAGGCGGGAAGGGAAATGCTGATTTCGCCTCTTCCACAAACCAGGTTCCGGTTGAGTTTGAGGAAGGATGCGAAGGCGAGGAAATAAAGGTCAGGCTGGATCTGAAACTTATCGCGGATATCGGTCTTATCGGATTCCCCAATGCGGGAAAATCAACTCTTCTCAACAGGTTGACGGGAGCGGCTCCTCAGGTAGCCGATTATCCGTTCACCACACTGGACCCGAAGCTGGGCATAATTGTTTTTGACGATTATAAAGAGGCGGTTATTGCTGATATTCCGGGTATTATTGAAAATGCCCGGAAAGGAAAGGGTTTGGGAAACAGATTTCTCAAACATATTGAAAGAACAGCAGTATTAATCCATGTAGTCGAATGCATTCCGTTCCAGGGTATTGAGCCGTTTGAATGCTACGAAAAGATGAGGGATGAGATCAAGGCGTTCAATCCGGACATCGCTGAAAAGGAGGAAGTAGTAGTGCTGAACAAAATCGACACGGTAGACACCTATGGACATATCACGGCGCAGTTCAGTAAAGCAGGTGTAGATATCCTGCCGATATCCGCTGAACAGGGAACCGGGATCGAGGACTTGAAAAAGGCCATTCGAAGAAAACTCGACTGCATGAACACTGGAGCAGGCATAACTTTTAAACAGAAAAGCATGTAACGGGGATTATTATGGTAAATCTTGTTGATGTTCTAAAGGCCGGAGTCAACCTTTCCGCTTCAGATATATTTTTCAAGGTGGGTTCTCCTCCTGCTGCCCGTGTTGATGGAACATTGCGTTTTCTGGGGCGGGATATTGTCACCGGGAACGATGTAAAGAACTTCTTCAACACGGTGGGTGACAAGTATATTGAAACGATATTCAAGAAGAACCATGAGGCCGACACGTCACTTGAGATTGAGGGTGTCGGCCGGTTCAGGGTCAATATTTTTATGCAGCGGGGCCAGATAGGCTTTGTTATGAGGATCGTACAGGAAATAATACCTTCCCTTGAGGAATTAAACCTTCCCGCTGAAAGCATGAAAATACTCGCTCAGAAACCCCGTGGTCTTGTACTGGTTACCGGGATCGCAGGAAGCGGAAAATCGACCACTCTTGCCGCAATGGTTCAATACCTGAATAAGAATTTCCATAAGCATATCATTACTATTGAGGATCCGATAGAATACGTGTATCACGATGAGAGCAGCATTATCGACCAGCGTGAGATAGGACTTGACACACGGGACTTTTCAACCGGTCTTAAGAATGTTGTACGCCAGTCTCCCGATGTCATACTTATCGGGGAAATGCGCGATGTTGAAACGATGCAGGCAGCGATAAACGCTGCTGAGACCGGGCACCTTGTTTTCAGCACCCTGCATACGGTTGATGCCAAACAGACGGTAGAGCGGATAATCCATTACTTTCCTCCGCATCAGCATAACCTGGTGAAACTCCAGCTTTCCCTGATCCTTGAGGGGGTTGTTTCCCAGAGGCTCCTTAAAAGGAAAGACAGGGGAGGCAGGATTCCCGCTGTTGAACTGATGATATGTTCCCCATCGATACGTCAGATGATCGAGGAAGGCCGGACACCGGAATTATACGGCGCTATCCGTGAAGGTGAATATTACGGTTCATGCACATTTAACCAGAACCTTATACAATGGATCAAGAAAGGGGTCATAAGCGTTGAGGACGCGTGTCAGGCGGCCGATAATGCTGAGGAACTGAAACTTGAACTGAAGGGGATTGTCAAGGGGGCTGCAAGTCCGCAGGAAATCCATAAAGGCAAGAACGCGTTTCAGAAAAAGAACGGAAAAGGGAAGGGGAAATAGCATGTCCATATGGAAGGCGCGAAGATATTTTACAGGAGCTGAGATCATTGCAGTTGTTCTGTGCGGAGCTGTATGTTTGCTGATGGCAGGAATACCGGCCCGGCATATCGATCCTGTTATTTCAGGGCGGGATGCTGATACGGATGACAAACAGGCCGGCCGGGAAGATCAGTACCCCCTTTCCCCAGAACGGTTTTCAAAGATACTTACAAGCGAGGCCGCGGCCCAGCCAAAGGAGAATAACACACAGGATACAAAAATCCAGCCGCGGAACCAGGATGTTACGGAAGAAAGGATTACACGTTTCTATAAACTGAAGGGGACATACACGGATACGGGTTCACCGGAGAGATCGTGCGCAGTAGTGGCAGGGAATAAAGAACCAGGAAAACTGCTTTATCCGGGTGATGTCATTAACGTAGAGGGGGTGGGGAGTATTGCTCTGGCATCAGTTTCGTATGATGCTGTCCAGGTCAAGGATGCCAAGACCGGCAAGGTTTTTACCCTGACGATTGAGGAGCCGCACAAGACAGCGCACAAGACAGTGGACAGGAAAAGGAATCGTAACGTGGGGCCGAGAACAACCAGAGATGACCGTTCCTCGGCCCGTTTGAACATGCATCACAACGAGGCATCTGCCGGTATACGCAGGATCCGCCCCAATAAATATACTATACCCAAAGAAGCGATGGATCCTTACAGGGCGCGGCCTGAAAAGCTTTTTTCGGAAATAAGCGTGAGGCCGCAGACAAAGAATGGGGAACCAACAGGAAGCTTTATCATTACGGGAATGAGATCCGATGCTCTGCTGAAAAAGGTCGGGCTTCGTCAGGGCGATGTTATTACGAGAGTCAACGGACAGAGCCCGTTGCAACTGATGCAGCTTTTGAATGACCCTTCTCTTACGGACGTGACTGTAGATTATCAAAGAGGAGGACGCAACCAGAGGCTTCATTTTACATTGCAGAAATAATGTTCGCAGCTGTAGATGTTGGCAACACAACAACAGCAGTTGCTTTTGTTTTTTCGGAAAACAAACGGGACATTCACAGATTCCCTTGCAGCCCGGATTCATACGGGCCTATCCGCGAATGTGTAGTACAATACTCTCCGGAAAAGGCACTTGTATGCACGGTCAATCCTCCGTTTTCGGACAGGATAGAGAGTATTTTTTCCGATATTCCGGTATTGTATGTGGATCATTCCCACATTCCTTTGAAGAACAGGTACAGCCCTCCTTCTGACGTAGGAAGCGACAGGCTGGTTACGGCCTATGCAGTGGTCAGTCTGTTCAACACGGATACCGTTATTGTGGATATGGGCACTGCTGTAACTTTTGAGGTTGTGACACAACAGAGGGAGTATATGGGAGGCCTAATATTCCCGGGGATCGGACTGTTGAGAAAAAGCCTGAACGACCATACTGCTCTTCTTCCTCTGGTAGAAGTGGAGTCAAGAGAGTATCCTTTTGTCGCTTTGAATACTGAGGATGCGGTTGCTGGAGGGATTTTTCGCGGAGTCGATATTCTCATCAGAAACATGGTCGAGGATATTCAGGCTTCGTATGGAAAACCTCTCACCGTGTGTGTGACAGGAGGCGATGCTGAACTGTTCAAAGACAGGTTTCCCCGTGAATGGAATGTTGTTCCGGATATTATTATTAACGGGCTGACTCTTTTGGAAAAAGAGCTGTCATGGGGCACAGCAAAGCTGGGAGGAAGAAGTAAGTAGTAAGTAGTATGTAGGGGCGGACCCGTGTGTCCGCCCTGTTAAAAGTCGAAGGTAGACCAGCAAAGCTGGAAAGTCTAAAGTCGAAGGCAGTGCATGGTCTTCAGACCGTGCAAAAGGGTAGTCGCAGCTTTTAAGCTGCGCTTTTTATTTTTTTACGTTGCTTATTAGTCAGTTTCCATATAATATATTGATGAAACATAAGCGCGGTTCAATGCAGAATCAGAAAGATACATATACTGTGCACACTCCCCGCGGAGCTTCGGGTATAGGCGTGATCGGCCTGAAGTGTTCTGACGTATCGAGATTATTCAATTGTTTAAGAAGCAGGACCGGCCGCAGGCCCGGCAGGGATGCGGGGCTTTACTACGGGGTTTTTCAGGAGCCTGACGGGAGAATGATCGACGAAGTCCTTCTTGCATGGTCTCCCGGTTCGTTGAGAGCGGAGCTGACATTCCACGGCGGAGAAGCTGTCAGCGGGGAGATCGCTCGTGTCCTTGCAGGGAGCGGATTCACGCGTGATGAGGATGCTGCCTTTTTTAACGTTCCTGAATGGAAACAACAGGTGCTCGATGCACTTCGTTCGGTTTCAACACGCACTGGTGCCGAGCATTTCCTTTCATACTTTTCAGGCTGGTATGAGCAGGAGCTTACTAAAGCAGCTTCTCAGTTGGAAAGAGGAAATGGTGAAGCTGCATTGGCCGTTATTCGAAGGCTGATGCAGGGATGGAATATCAGGAACGGATTCATAAACCCGCCGACAGTCTATATCACTGGATATCCAAATGCAGGTAAATCGACCCTGTTCAACAGTATAGCCGGATATGAGCGGGTAATGGTCACCGATATACCGGGCACTACAACCGACAGGGTTGAGGAGGTCTTCTGCATACAGGGATATCCTTTCAGGTTCGTTGATACCGAGGGATTATATGATGGGGAGCATGCCGGGGACATGCTGGCTGAAATCCGGAAGCGGGCCGATTATATCATATATGTTGAAGAAATCGGCTGCAGATGCAGTTTTGATCCGCGTGAAACAGCAGGGGACAAGCTTATATGCAGGATTGTCAACAAAGCGGATACAGTCCCCGCCGGAAAACTATCTGACTGCGAACCCGGCTGCTGCCTGATCTCAGCTTTGGATCCCTCAGGCGTGCGGAAGGTGCTGGATGCCGTGTATGAAGGAGCTGTCGGAATTCCGGCTGATGCAGTTGAGCAGGGATTTTTTGATCCTTTTCAGATCGAAACCGCTGAAAGGATCATAAAAGCCCTCAGCTGTTCGAAACAGTCCGTTGCGCTCAGTCTGTTCAGAAAGGGATTTTTGGCTGCATGAATACCATACGTATCACTAATGCGCGAGATACCTGCGGAAACCCCTTTGAATGCACCCTGCAGAACGGGCGGATCTCCTTCAGCACAGAGAGCATGCCGGGAGAAACAGTCATAGATGCCCGGGAATGCATCGCTTTTCCGGGTGTTGTGGATATGCATGTCCATTTTCGGGACCCGTGGGACAGCGGACCGGGGGAAGGAGGGGAGACGATAGAATCGGGGAGCAGGGCGGCGCTGAACGGAGGAGTTACATCGTGCGCTTGCATGCCCAATACGTATCCTCCTGCTGATTCTCCTGATATCATCCGGTATATTATCGAGAGGGCCCGTGAAACTGAAGGATGCCGTGTATATCCTATAGGGGCCATTACAAGAGGAAGGAACGGAGAAGAGCTTGTTGATTTTGAGGAGATGCTTAAAAGCGGTGCTGCGGGGTTTTCTGATGACGGGGCAACCCTGATGAACCCGCTTTGTATGGAGAAGGCCCTTGAGGCGTCCCGAGTTGAGGGTTTTCCCGTGATCACCCATTCTCTTGATGAGACAGGCTACGGGGGATGGGTGTTCAATGACGGGCCTGTATCGCGCAGGTATAATGTTCCCGGGATTCCGAATGAGGCTGAATACGGTATTGTTGAAAGGGATATAGAGATCGCGCGCACAACAGGCGGTTTTCTTCATGTAGCGCATGTATCCGCCCGGGAGACCGTTGCCTGCATTGAACGGGCAAAGCAGGACGGAGTTAATGTCACATGTGAAGTCACGCCGCATCATCTTGTATTCAGCGAGGAGGATATCACTGAGCCTGACAGCATGTACAAGATGTCGCCGCCTCTTAGAAGCGAAGCGGACCGTGAAGCCCTTGCCGAGGGAGTTGCTTCAGGAATCATTGATGTCATTGCCTCGGACCATGCTCCGCATCCCGCTTCAAAAAAAGGTGCTGTTAAAGAAGCTGCGTTCGGTGTAGCAGGTATTGAGACAATGCTTTTCGTTGTATTGACCGAATGTGTGTCAATGGGGATATGCTCCCTGGAATATGCTGCTGAGCGAATGAGTGGGTCTCCCGCCCGCATACTGAGGATAGGGGCCGGTTCTCTGAAAGAAGGGGCCCCTGCGGATATGCTGCTTATTGATCCGGATGCGGAATGGGAATGTGCAGAGCCTTTTTTCAGGTCCCAGAGTTTGAATTCCTTATTTATCGGACGGCGCATGAAAGGGGCTGTAACCCGTATGTTCGTACAAGGCAGAGAGGTTGGTAATGGCTTTTAAACGGGAAAAAAAACATATTTTCCTGAGACTGATCCGGCTGGGCCTGCGGAAAATCGTATATGAATTCAAAAATATACGGAATGAGCCTTCACAGATAGCCTGGGGGGGGGCAATAGGCATATTTGTGGCGGTCACGCCGACCATGGGCATTCAGACGGTCCTGGCCCTGTTCATTGCGACACTGTTCAGGGCTAACCGTATTATCGCGGGTGTGCTTGTCTGGATTACCAATGTATTCACCGCTATTCCCCTCTATTTTGTCGTATGCTATGCCGGCAAGCTCATTCTGAGCAGGACGATCGATTATAAATTGCTTGAGCAGGTTTCCTGGTATGACTGGCACAGTTACTGGGATTTTTTTATCACTCATTTTCTGGCCCTGTGGCTCGGGGCACTGGTGCTCGGTACGGTCGGAGGGGGGATAACGTATATTCTTCTTTTCAACCTCACCAAGTATTTCCGCCGCATACGGGAACGCAAGCGGGAAAAGCGCAGCAGGAAAGATATTTCTGAAGATGCTGAAGGGGAGAAGGGGCCGGGCTGCGGCGATTAACCCGCTTATTTCCATGTGCTTGCATCCCGGGCTTGACTCGGGGCAAAATCCGGGTAAAAAGTTCTTGATTTATTATTTTTATTACTATAATACATAACGCGGACTTCGCCCGCAACCCAAGATGGTTTCTTAATAAGACAGTTATTTTTTGAAACGAACAGGTAACTTTTGCTATTCTGATGTCCGCGTTATAGTATATAATTTGTTTCATCTTTTGCAACATATTGTCTTCCTATATGTTCAATGAAAACATCTTGTTTTTTATCGAAGTACTGAAAGGCTAAGTCACTAACTTTCAGGAATTATCGGAACATACAGATATGATTACAATGAATTATAAGGACGGTCTTATTTCGGCGATAGTGCAGGACGCGGAGACCGGAGAGGTTTTGATGACGGCTTTTATGAACGAAGAAGCTTTCCGCAAAACCGTTGAGACAGGACAGGCCCATTACTATTCGCGCAGCAGGGATGCTCTCTGGCTCAAGGGCGAATCTTCGGGGAACATACAAAAGGTCAGGGATATCCTGGTGGATTGCGACGAGGATGCCGTCCTGCTCAAAGTGGAGCAGAAGGGCGGAGCCTGCCATATGGGATACCGGTCCTGTTTTTACAGGAAGCTCGAGCAGGATGAACTTGTCGAGGTGGGGGAGAAGATATTCGATCCGGATGAAGTATACGGAGGACAATAAGTGAATGTAAAGCTTGGAATACCCAAAGGAAGCCTGCAGGAATCGACGATCAGGATGTTTAAAAAGGCGGGGTACACGATTTCGGTCGATTCACGCTCATATTTTCCCGAGATCGATGATGAAGAGATATCATGCCTTTTGATCAGGGCACAGGAGATCGCCAGGTACGTTGAGAAGGGTGTGCTGGACGCGGGCTTGACCGGATATGACTGGATCGTTGAAAACGGGGCTGATGTAGCTGAGATATGCGAACTTGTCTATGCTAAACAGGGCCTCAGGCCGATCAAATGGGTTCTTGCCGTTCCGAATGATTCCGATATTACAAGCGTCAAGGATCTGGAAGGCAGATCAATTGCCACGGAAGGCGTCGGGATTACAAAGTCGTACCTTGAAAAGCACGGGGTAACCGCGCGTGTTGAATTTTCCTGGGGTGCAACCGAAGTAAAGCCTCCTGAACTTGTTGACGCCATTGTCGAGATAACGGAGACCGGCAGCTCTCTCAGGGCTAACAACCTGAGGATCGTGGATACTGTTCTCGAATCCACAACACGGTTCATAGCGAACAGGGACGCGCTGAAGGACGAAGCAAAAAGGAACAAGATCGAGAATTTGAGTCTACTTCTCAAATCAGCCCTGCTTGCAGAGGAAAAAGTGGGATTAATGATGAACCTTAAGGAAAAGGACCTTGATGTGATTCTGGATCTTATTCCTTCGATGAAAGGGCCTACTGTTTCCAGGTTAAGCACCGAAGGGTGGGTTGCGGTCAACACAATAGTCGATGAGCATATTGTGAGGGATCTGATCCCCTGCCTTAAGGAAGCAGGGGCTCAGGATATAGTCGAATACCCTCTGAATAAAATAGTCTACTGATGATGCTTCACGGCTGAAGCAGCATAGGCCTGAAACTGCAGGGCAGTTGCAGGAAAGCCCCAAAAAGAAATATATACTTAAAAGGCGGCATAGCCAAGTGGCCAAGGCGAGGGTTTGCAAAACCCTTATTCCCCGGTTCGAATCCGGGTGCCGCCTTTTTTATAACCCCAAAGACACGAAGGAAAAATGGTTATTAGTAAGCAGTAAGTAGTATGTAGGGGCGGGCCCGCGTGTCCGCTCTGTCAAAGGTCGAAGGTCTCCCCGAGGGAATCCTCGGGACCGGCAGAGCTGGAAAGTCAAAAGTCGAAGGTAGTGCACGGTCTTCAGACCGTGCAAAAGGGTAGCCGCAGCTTTTAAGCTGCGTTTTTTTGTTTTTGGTCTTTTAACCTGTTACTCTTTTTTAGTGACTTCGCCTGCCCCGTGAAATGGATCGAAGATCCTATTTGCACCGGGGTGTCTTCGTGGTTTATTTTTTCCTGTAAGGACTGATATGGCAAAAAAGCTGAAAGTCGGCGTTATAGGCCTTGGAATGGGGAAGTGCCATGTGCGGGGATTCGCGAACCGTACGGATGCTGAAGTTGCTGCAGCCGCTGACCTGAGCGCTGAGAGACGGGACAGCATACAGGAGGAATACGGTGTTCCCCGCGTATATGAGGAAGGGGCCGATATGCTGGAAAAGGAGGATCTCGATATTGCTGTGATCGCCACTCCGAATGTTCTCCATGCTCCGCTGACAATAAAGGCTCTTGAAGCGGACTGTCATGTTCTCTGCGAAAAACCCATGGCCATGTCGGTTGAGGAAGCTGAATCCATGCAGAAAAAAGCGGAAGAGAAGAAAAAGGTCCTTATGGTAAATTTCAGCTACCGGTTTTCCGATATCACGTTCGCACTGAAAGAACAGATAGCAGAGGGAGTGATCGGTGATGTATATTACGTGCGTTCCGTATGGCACAGGAGAAGGGGATTTCCCGGATTCGGAGGATGGTTCGGCAAAAAGGAACTCTCAGGCGGCGGACCTCTTGTTGATCTGGGAGTGCACCGTATCGACCTCGCGCTGTGGCTTATGGGGAATCCTCGGCCCGTTTCCGTATACGGGGTCACTCATGACAGATATATTCGGGAGATGATACGGGGCTCCGATATCGAATTTGACTGCGAGGACCTTGCGGTTTCAATGATTAAGCTTGAAGGCGGAATCACTCTTATGACCGAGGTTTCATGGGGTCTGCACGGAAAGAACGCGGAATACATGCGTACTGCAGTTTACGGGACAAAGGGATCTGCCGTCCACAAAAATATTGAACAGAGATATTCGTTTGAGGGATGGCTCTATACTGAAAAAAACGGGGTTCTGTATGACAAGAAGATAGCCCGGTCAACTGTCTCCTGCCCGGACGTATACGGGAATATGGTGGATGTTATACAGGGAAAAGATGAGAATTACGGATCAGCTCAATCAGGAGTTGATGTGCAGAAGATCCTCAACGGTATATATCAAAGCGCAGAGACAGGAAAGGAAGTTGTTTTCTGAGGAAGAAGGGGGACAGAGGACAGGAAGAAGTAATTAGTATTTAGTACCCGAATTTTGCACGAAGAACGCACTGCCTGAGCGGATCTAATTTTTTCTGGCGGTGTTGATCGGCACAAATCTGTGCTCAACGGCCCGTTTGGGCCGCTTCCGCATAATTTGGCCTCCGGCCTTGCCAGAAAAAATGATCTCTCGCTCAGCTGAGGATTATAACCTATCTGGTTATATGGACTAATTGTCATAATATAAGGAGCTTCAATATGTTAACGAAATTTCAGCGCGTCTCCATGCAAAATCCGGGTAGTAAATTAGTGTTTGGTATATAAACCGCAGTTACAAGCAACTAATACACTAAATACTAACTCACTAAATACTTGTTGTAATCCTGCCTACGGCCCCGAGTGCAGTCGAAGGGTGATCCTGTCCAATATTTCTTATCTTGTCTTCACAGGAATGCAAAAAACAGAAAAAAAATCTTGATTTATGCATTTTTTTTGATATTATTGTTTATTCTCGCTGAATTCTTTGTTTCAGACGGATTATATGGCAGAAACACCGTATACCTATTCTCCGGACGATCTTGACCCTGATCTGGTCCTTGAGATAAAAGAGTATACCGGCCATGAGGATATGGATCCGGAAGAATTCCTGATGCAATACGGTTTTATTGACGCACCGGGAAAAGAGGGGGCATGCTGCCTTGAAGCCCTGCTCCTGTTCGCTTCAAAGTACAGATCAAGGTTCCATCCCAGAGCCGGAATACGTGTGTATACCGTAGACGGCACTGATGTGTCGGATATGCCTGATAATGATGAATATGATTTCAAGCGGTTCTCAGGCCCGCTTCTTGAAATGGTTGACAGCGTGTTCGCCTATATGCCCGGGGTTATCAAGAAATCGGCCCGTCTCTATTCCCTGTTTTTAAGGGAAATGCCGCAGTACCCTGAAAAAGCCTGGCATGAATTTATTGTAAACGCTGCTGTGCACAGGGATTACTCGGTCCGTGAAAGGGAGATAGAGATATGGGTATTTGAAGACAGGATCGAGATTGAAAGCCCCGGCAGGCTGTACAGCGGGATATCACTTGAATCGCTTTTCGGCACGTCCCGCGTGCAGGCAAGCAGGAATCCGAAGCTCGCCGATATTTTTATGAGAGCAGGCTATATGCGCGAGGTGGGGGAAGGAATACGGAGTGCCTGCGGTGTCATGGAGAGAAGCTACCTGAATCCTCCACAGTTCATTGAAACGGAAACGGGGTTCAGGGTGACGCTGCAGAACAGTCCAGTATTCGATGTGGGAGATGCAGATTGGGAGAAAAAGATACGCGGACTGGATCTCAACCTCAACCAGAAGCGCATTCTTATTGTATACGGAAAAACCGGTTTTTCGAACAGTGACTACCAGAAGATCAACAGCTGTGACCGTGATACCGCATACAGGGAGATCCTTGAGATCGCGGATAAAGGGTACGTTATGAAGGAAGGCAAAGGACGGGGCCTTCAGTACATGCCGGATATAGAATGACGGAGGCAGGCTGATGAATACGAGTTTTCATGATCTGGTGCACAACCGTTCATCGGTCCGCGCATATGCGGACCGGAAGGTCGACCGTGAGGTCATTATCCGCATCATTGAGGCCGCGCGTCTGGCTCCTTCCGCATGCAACAGACAGCCCTGGAGGTTTGTTGTGGCTGATGACCCCGAGCTTGTCAGCCGGATATGCACCAGAGGGATGCACGGGCCTGTACCGAACGTATGGGCGCGTGAAGCCCCGGTCATCATTGTTATAGGACTGGCTCCCTCGCCCATGGTGAACACTGCCGGAAAAGTGCTGAAAGGCATCGATTACAGTATGATCAGCGCGGGTATAGCAGGCGAGCATATATGCCTGGCTGCACAGGATGAGGGGCTCGGGACCTGCTGGATCGGATGGTTCAGGTCAAGGGCTGTAAAGAAATTATGCGGTATTCCGAGCAGGATAAAGCTTGCGGCCCTTATAACCCTCGGGTATCCGCGCGATACAGGATCCGTTCCCGAAAAGGAGCGGATGAAACGCGATGAGATATGTTTTTTCAACAGGTACGGTGAGTCGGGGACATGATGCCGTGAAACACGTAGCCCGGGAAATGAAGAAAAGGGGCATATATCTGTCCAGACGGAGGGGGCAGTGCCTTCTGACCGATGAATCGGTGTGGCAGCGCATCATCAAGGCTGCGGAAATATCGCCGAATGACGTCATTATTGATATTGGAACAGGACCCGGATACGGGCTTGAGCGGATAGCTCCCCTGTGCGGCCGCTATATCGGAGTCGAGATAGACAGGAAATGCTGTGAAGCGGCCCGTGAAAAAGCGGAACCGTTCACTAATTGTACCGTAATGCAAGCTGATATCCTTCAGGACAAGCATACGCTGAATCCTGATGTAACGACGGAAATAAAAAAGCATGCTGCAGACAAGACAGGCGGCTGCGTGAAAATCGTTTCCAATCTTCCCTACAGCGTGGCAACACCGGTGATCATGAATTTTTGCATTCAGAGGGAGATACCCCTTGACATGATGATCGTTATGGTGCAGAAGGAGGTGGCGCATAAACTCGCGGCCCGGCCCGGTTCCGCCTCCTATTCTTCGGTTTCAGCGGTATGCAGGATGTTCTGCGATCCCGAGATCCTGTTTCAGGTTTCTCCCGGGGCTTTTTTCCCCAGACCGAAAGTGGATTCTGCCGTAATGCGCCTTCTTCCCCGGAAGGTTTCAGACATATTCATGCCTGAAGAGGATATCGGTCCATTCATCAATTTTATGAGGTCCGTTTTTAATTATTCAAGAAAAGTGATCCTGAACGCTGTTATTAATTCCCATGCGGTTGATATGCCGAAGAAAGAACTGCGCGAACTTTTTGTGAAGCGGGATATTGACCCGGGAAGAAGCCTTGCTTCCTTTGCACCCCAGGAACTGTATGACGTGTATTCAGCTGTTATGCAGAAGGAGGCTGTGAAGTGACACCTATACAGGACAGCAAAAAGTTCACACTTATGAATAGGCCTCTGTTCGAGCTCAAGGTTGACGCTGTTGTCAATCCCACGAATACGGATCTTCTGATGGGGGCCGGCATTGGAGGGGACATACGGAAGCTTGGAGGAACCGACATACAGGAGGATTGCCTGGAGGTGGGGTCGATAGGCCTCGGGCAGACCCTGGTCACGGGCGGGGGTGAACTCAATGTCAAATACATTATACACGCGGCGACCATGAAGATCGGGGGGGTAACCAGCGAAAAAAACCTGATAAGCTGCATCAGGAGCGTAAGCGGGAGAATAAATGAATACAAGATCGCCCGTATAGGAATTCCCCCTATGGGTACGGGTGTGGGGAGATTTCCCCTCAGAAGGTGTGCCGAAGTGATGATTGAGACTATCCTCGCTGAAGTAATTAAGCGCAGGTGCCTCAGACAGGTTCTGCTGGCAGTCGAGGACGAAGAGGAGTTCAGGGTGTTTGAATCGGTCTATTTCAACATAATCTCGGGCGAAAAGGGAAAAACTGAAATACCCAGTGAACAGAGTGATATATAACAGGCGCGGCCTTGAGGAATACACACGCACACATGCGTTTCAGATCGAGATGCGGGACCGTGTCATAAAGGGAGAGACGGATTCAGTCCTTATCAGTGTACGCCATCCCTCTGTGATAACTGTGGGAAGGGGTGGGGACGGGAACGGTATTCCTGCCGATCCGGATATGCTTGCGCGCAGGAACATACGGATCATTCATGTTGAGCGCGGCGGAATGGTGACGTATCACGGCCCCGGGCAGGCTGTCATGTATCCGGTGTTTGACCTCAGAAAGTTCACACAAGATATCCATGAATTTTTGAGTAGCCTTGAACGGGTCATTATACGGGCCCTTGCCGCTTTTTCCCTTGCCGGCCGGCCGGGTGAAAAGGCAGGTGTTTTTATAGGGAAACGGAAAATCGGTTCCATCGGCATAGCTGTCAAGCGCTGGGTAACCTGGCACGGAATAAGCCTTAACGTACAGAGCGACCCCTTTTTTGACTTTATCTCGCCGTGCGGGCTTCCTCCGGGCAGTATGACATCACTTGAGGAGGAGGGTGTTGATGCTGACATGGAATCGGTAGAGAGAGAGCTTGAACACGCGTTTATACAGGAGTTCGGCATAGATATTGTACAAGCATCTCAGGCAGATGCGCACTGTGTACAGTGAATAACGCGGCCAAACCCGCTAACCAAAAAATATCTTTATGCAAAGATATATTGGAAACTGAATGTATATTTTTACTATTTTTATGTCCGCGTTATAGGATATAATTTGTTTCATCTTTTGAAACATATCGTACTCCTGTATGTTCAATCAAAACATGATGCATAAAGACATTTATGAGAAAACAAATTATTAAGCCGTGACTTGGCCATCGTTATCTCTTTTATAATCAGTGAGTTATATATGTGTTCTCAAAAACATCTTTTTTTATCTGAATGGCTAAGTCGTTAAGGTTTGTCCATGAAAAATACGAGGATCCCGGCATTCGGACTGCAAGGAAAGCCGGAATGGCTAAAAAAACGGATCCGTCCGGGCAAGGGCCGCGATGTTGAAAATTGCATACAGAGACACGGGCTCCATACCGTATGCACTGAAGCGGCCTGTCCGAACAGAAATGAATGCTTTTCAAGGGGAACCGCCACATTTATGATACTGGGGAATGTATGCACGCGTAACTGCAGGTTCTGCAACGTGCGTTCGGGGATACCCGCAAAACCCGAACCTGATGAGGTGTGTAACGTGGTCAGTGCGGTTCGCACCATGGAACTGGCCTATACGGTTGTAACCTCAGTGACCCGGGATGATCTTCCGGACGGGGGCAGCGGAGTTTTTGAACGGCTTATCTGTGTACTCAGGAAGGAGGATGTCAGCGTTGAAGTGCTTACGCCTGACTTTCAGGGAAGCACTGAAGATATTGACAGGGTCATTCAGGCGGGGCCGGACGTCTTCAACCACAATCTCGAGACAGTGGAGAGGCTCTACCCCGATGTGCGTCCGGGTGCTTCGTACGCGCGTTCCCTGGACCTGATCCGGCAGGTAAGCGGATCGGGATCGATCTCCAAGTCGGGGATCATGCTGGGTGTGGGGGAAACCGATGAGGAAATATTCCGTCTGTTCGAAGACCTGCTCCATGCCGGCTGCATGCTTCTGACCGTGGGCCAGTATCTGCGGCCGAACAGGGAATGTATTCCCGTGCATGACTATGTACACCCCGATCATTTCAGTATGCTGCGGGAAAAGGCGCTGTCCATGGGGTTCGGGGGTGTTGCTTCAGGAGTGTTTGTCCGGAGTTCGTATAATGCCCGTGAAATGTATCAAAGTATAAAAGTATCAGCTGAATGAAAAAGAACCTTGATACGGACATTCAGTATGTAAAGGGTGTAGGGCCCGCCCGTGCCCAGGTGTTATCCGGTATTGGTATTTCGAACATACGGGATCTTCTTTACTTCGTTCCCAAGGGGGAGGACCGCTACCTTGTATACAGGGGATTCCGGAGTATAGGAGACTGCGGAGAGGGGGATGATGTTATTGTAAAGGGGACGGTTACCGGCATCAGGACACGGTATACACGGGGGCGGAAAAAAATATTTGAAGTTTCCATAAGCGATGATACAGGGGTTCTTCTGGGTATATGGTTTAATGTGCGTTCGTATATCACTGAAACATTCAAGGAAGGGCAGACCGTTATATTCAGGGGAAAAGTGAGTGTATATGATGATATGCAGATAACACATCCCCGGTTTGAGATCGTTGAAAAGGATGAAGAGCCTGAAGTGGATCTGAATATTAAGCAGGGAGCGATCGTGCCGGTCTATCCGGAGACCGGAGAATTCCATGACAGGATCGGTCAGAACGTGTTCCGCACGATCATACAAAACGCATGGAATGAAGTAAAGGATTCTCTTGCGGATCCGATCCCGGAGCATATCCGGGAAGAGAGGGAACTCTGCTCTATTCAGGAGATGTTCGGGTTCCTCCATTTCCCGGAATCAAGAAAGGAAGTGAGCGAGGGAATACACCGTTATAAATACCAGGAGCTTTTTTCCATGGAACTCGGCATTGCGCGTTACGCCTTCAGGATACGGGAAAAGAGGGAAAAAACCCCTGTAACAATATCCGAAAAGGTGGATTTCCGGATACGGAAACGGTTCCCGTTCTCTTTTACGGATGCCCAGGAACGGGCAGTACGGGATATTGCCGCTGATATGTCCTCTGAAATCCCCATGAACCGGCTTCTGCAGGGAGATGTAGGTTCGGGTAAGACAGCGGTTGCCGTATACGCGATACTTGCCGCTGTTGCAGGCAGGAGGCAGGCCGCATTCATGGCCCCCACATCCATACTGGCTGAACAGCATTACAATACTGTTGACCGGTTGCTTTCAGGTTCAAAGGTCGAGCACAGGCTCCTTTCAGGTGGAATGAGCAGGGCGGAACGGGATTCCCTGCTGGATGAGATAGGAAGAGGAAACGTTGATCTGGTCGTTGGCACGCATGCTCTTATACAGGAGGATGTCGTTTTCAAAGACCTCGCGCTCGTTATAGTCGACGAGCAGCACAAATTCGGTGTGCTGCAGAGAAAGGATCTCTCAGAAAAGGGGTATAACCCCGACATTCTCGTTATGACCGCCACGCCCATACCCCGAACCCTCTCTATGACAGCATACGGGGAATACGATATATCAGTGATAGACGAGATGCCGCCCGGCCGTACGCCGGTTAAGACATATTGGTTTTCTGAAAAAAAACGCGACCTGGGATACGATATAATCAGGGAGCGGGCTGCCAAAGGGGAACAGGTATTCGTCATATGCCCGCTTGTTGAGGAATCGGAGGATTCGGACCTTAAATCTGCGGTTGAAACCCACGTCAAGCTGGGAACGCGGGTGTTTCCTGAACTGAATGTCGGCCTTGTGCACGGAAAGCTAAGGCAGGATGAAAAGGACAGTATAATGCAGCGTTTCAGACAGGGGGAGATCGATATTCTTGTTGCCACGGTCGTAGTGGAGGTTGGTGTTGATATTCCCAACGCTTCAATCATGGTCATTGAGCACGCGGAGCGGTTCGGGCTTTCTCAGCTTCATCAGCTCAGGGGGAGGATCGGAAGGGGGGCGCGCAGTCCGGTGTGTATTCTGTTCGCGTCGCGTCCAACCCAGGCCGCCCTGGAGCGGATAAAAATAATAACCAAGACAAATGACGGGTTCAAAATAGCGGAGAAGGATTTTGAGCTGAGGGGCCCGGGAGAATATTTCGGCACGCGGCAGCACGGCATGCCTTCATTCTATCTTGCCGATCTATCAGCAGACAGGCTTCTGCTCTATGCAGCGCGTCAGGACGCGTTCGGGATCATAGCCGACGATCCGGACCTCAAAAAACCGGAGAACAGATACTGTGAGGATCTGATGAAGCGCAGATTCTCCTACGGCGTGGAACTTCTTGGGGTGACATAATCGTTTAACGCCTTCTGAACCGCTTATTTTTTTTCGAGCGAAGTCTCGAAAAAAAATATCCCTTATAAAAATAGAATGATTTTGTAATTGACTACTGAAAAAAACAGGTATAATTCGGTAGAAATTAATTCGTGTGCCCCTTCGATAACGGGAAGGGTCAGCCGTAAACATTACATTTTTCGCATGAAACAGTTAAAAGCTGTGGTATGAGACGTTTTTAGGAGTTTTTCTGATGATGAGAGAACTGAAATGTATTTTTGCAATTGTATGTCTTCTGATAATAAGCTCTTTTCTTCCGGGGGCGGAGCAGACGAAGAAAAAAGTTATCGTAGAACTTGTGAACGGTGACAGGATAGAGGCGACGCTCCTGAAGCGAGACGAGAACCATCTCTATCTGTACCTCAGCGGTGACGTTATATCCATTGACTGGAAAAAGGTCAAGAGTCTGAAGGACATTGACAAAGGATCCGCTGAAGTGGAGAATGTAAAGGAATTCAAACTGTACAAGACCGCAGACCTGCCTGTAAAGAATATCCAAGCCCTTGCTGAGGAACTGGGCCAGGCTGTTGTGGTGGTCAAGACCCCTATGGGCCTGGGCACCGGATGGTTCTGCAATAAGGAAGGGTATCTTATCACCAACAACCATGTGGTCGCGGGCGAACGGTCGATAACGGTCACCATGTTCCAGAAGAAGGAAAAGGGATTCGGAAAGAAGGTGTTTAAAAAGGTGAAGATCGTTGCTCTGAATGACGATATAGATCTCGCTCTGCTTAAAATAGAGGATACAATCGATATTGAATACCCTCAGCTTTATATCGGTGATTCAACCAAGGTGAAAGTAGGGGATGAATGCTTTGCCATCGGAAACCCCCTTGGGCTGGAGCGGACCACATCGCAGGGGAACGTCAGCAAGGATGCCCGGAATAACGCGGGAAGACTGTATATTCAGATGACCGCACCGATCGCACCCGGCAATTCTGGTGGGCCTCTGTTCAATGAACGGGGTGAGGTGATCGGGGTTACCAACATGGGCTATATTTTCTTCGACGGCCTTGGTTTTGCCATACCGTCAAAATATGTTAAGGAGTTCCTTGACAATGCAGCGGCATTCGCGTATGACGAGGATAATCCGAACAGCGGTACACAGTATATGGAAACGCCTGTCGTATCCCTGGATAAGTCGATCAGCTTCACCGACTGCGAATTCCTGCGCGCGGGCCACGGCATATCCTGCCTCAGCCTGTGCGATATGAACGGGGACGGTTTACGGGAAATTCTCTTCGCTAACAACAACAAGGCGGAAATAGGGATCGTCCGTTTGCGGAAAAAGGGTGAGGAGGAGAAGCAGATGGATGATTTTGAGGACATCAATCAGCTGCCCGAAAGCGAGCTGTTCAAAATCGTGAATATCCCTGTGCAGAGCAAGATATCATCCATGGTTGCTGCCGATATCAATAAGGATAAACGTCCTGACATCGTGTTTTACGGTGACGTAGACTCTCTTGCCGTGCTTGAACAGAAGAAGGACGGCACATTCAAAGCAGCGCGGAAGATAGATGATATAAAAGCGGCCTCGCGGCTCAGGGCAATCCAGGTCTGTGACATGGATAATAACGGGACAAATGATATTTTTGTGCTCGGATCAGATGTGTTCACTGTTTTTTATGACGGAAAGGAAAGAAAGGAATATCCGCTCAACAGATCCTGCAAATCAAAATTGAACCGGATGGAGCTGATAGATTATAACGGAGATGAGCGCAAGGATATAGTGATGTTCGTCAATGACAAGCATTACGCGGTCTATGTACGCCTGCAGGACTCTGACAGGAATTTCGTGGAGGAATTCCCTCTGGAATCATACATATCCGGCCCTGTGCGCGTGTATACGAAAAAGGGAAGAAAGGGGTTCCTGACGCTTGATACGGGCCTTAACCGTGTACGAGAGCTTTTCCTCAGCAAAGCGTCCGGTTCCGCTTCCGATGATACGCTCGTCCATGAATTGATAACCATTCCCGTCGATCCGCAGTCAGGCGTTGCTTCGGAGATCGAAATGGGGGATATCAACGGTGACGGACGGCTCGATATCCTGACAGTTGATGCGAAAGAGAACACATTTGTCGTGTACAGCCTGCGGAAAAAGGGGTTTGCAGAGGACCATTCTCCATCTCCGAAAGGAATATCCCAGTTCAAGCTGTATACCGGTTCTCGCGGCAAGCCTGTTGTGTTCAGTTTCTCGCGTGACGACAAGATATTCGGCCTAAGCAGGATCGAAAAAGGAAAAGTGTCCTTCCCAAGGCCCCTGAACACAGAAGGCACAGTGGAATTCTTAAAGGTAGGCCTTGTGTCCAACGACAAGACTGTCCTTCTATGGGTCGAGAAAAACGGGGGTAAGTACGTAATATATACGGTAGAGGCGGATAATCTTGCTGAAAGAGCCTATGACGGAAGCAAGGGATCGATCGATCTGGAAAAACAGCCGCTCCGGTTCGGAACGGACGAGAAAAACCTTTTTTCCGGTTTTTCAAAAAAGCCCGCAAAAGTAACGTTTGCGGACCTTAATGGAGACGGGAAGAATGACCTGGTGATATCCTGGGCCTACTCCGGGAAACAGAACCTGTATCTCGGCACAGGGGATAATACTTTCCGTGAAATAATACGGAACAAGAAGATACTCAAGGAGCAGAAGGATCAGCCGTTGCTTGTCGAGGATATAGACGGTGACGGCGTCAGGGATGTCCTTCTTGTGCAGCCGGGCTTTATACGGGTCCTTAAAGTTGATAACAAGCTGAAGCTGTACGTGGAAAAACAGTATAACTGGAAATTCGATACGGTCGATTATATATCACTGTATGAGAAGAAGGGGAAAATTCCCCGTTTCATCGCCATTTCCGGCCAGCAAGCGAAGATCGTGGAGCTTGATCCGGAAAAGGGTGAATTCCTTCTATGCGGTAAGCTCGACCTTACCGGAATTGATACCGGAAAGATCATGGTCGGCGATATAGACGGAAATAGAAAGCAGGACCTGGCAGGTCTGGGCCGTGGACTTATATATCTGTTTTTCAACAGGCCGCAGAGTATGGAGGCCGAGGCCGAGGCCGTATTCAGCGCGAAGCTGGACCATTTCACGTATTGGAACCTGTTCGCAGCTGACCTGGACAGGGATAAAAGCGATGAAGTGCTCCTTTTTGATAGGAAAAAGGCGATGTTCGAGATATACCGCCCGGACGCTGCCGGACAGCTCAAAGTGCTTCTCCGTCACAGGCTTTTTGAAAAAACGATTTTTCAGCGCGGAGAACGCGGGTCGTTCGAATTTCCGAGCGAGTTATGCGTCGGAGACGTTGACGGGAACGGCACGCCAGATTTCATCTGCATCCTTCAGGACAGGATCGCTGTATATATGCAGGGGAAGTAGGGTAGAAGAAGTAATTGGTGAGCAGTTAGCAGTAATTGGGAATTAGTATGTAGGGGCGATCCGCTGGATCGCCCAGTCGAAGGTCGAAAGCAGGCGGCTTGACCTGATAGACAGGATTAGCAGGGTAGACCGGGGTCTTTAGACCCCGGATACATGTAGAGCCGCGGCACTGTATATTATCAATAAATTTTATATTCTGCGAGATGCTTAATTAGGAGAGACGTGATGAAAAAACTGTTCGTATGTATTGCTGTTGCCGTGTGTATGCTGTTTCCAGCGGCGATATCAGGAGAGGAAGTCGTTAACATTCTTCCAGAGGATACACTTCTTTACGGTATGGTAGATGTGGAGAAGGCTCTCAGCGGATCACAGGAGTATTGCAAATTCGTTGACGGGGAAATCGCCGGAAACGTGGTTTTTCAGATCAAGGCCATACACAAGGCACTCAAGGAGTTCGCGGCCCGATATGAATTCACTCCCGGTATATTCGATCATCTTCATGAGCTGAAAGCGCACTTTATACTCATGAAGAAAGATGAACCTGAAGTCAAGAAGCATACATTCAAAAGCCCGAAATACAACCATGAAACCGGAGAGATCATCCAGGGGGAATTTGAGGAGCATTCATATACCGAGACAAACTATGTCGCCTTTTTAACAGCATTCGAGACCACAGAGGAACTGGCAGAGGATTTTATTGACCAGTTCAAGGGACTGATGGGACGGATGGCTGAAAAGTATCCCAAGAGGCGTGAAGAATTTGTATGGAAAGAGCTGGAATCAGAAAAAGGGGAGCTGCTTTCGTTTGAAAAAGGTTCATTCGTGATCGGCCGGATGGGCGGATATATAGTCGTTTCTCCGGGAAACCCGAAGGAAATACAGCGGTATTTTATAAGTCCTGCGGATCCTGCGCTGGGGAGCATGCCGATCCATCAGCGCAATATCCTTAAGGAAAAGCCTCCTATCGGATTTCTCCTTTCCAGCATACGGGCCCTGACAGTGCTGCTTGAGGAAAGCCTGACACTGGGGCTTAAGAATGCCATGGAAGAAGCGGCAAAGAAGAAACAGGGGGGAGAGCAGCAAATGCAGGACTGGAGGGTACAGAGAGCCCAGGCGAGCCTGAACCGGTTCCTGATGTTTAAGAAAGCGATCGGTTTTGACACAATACGCATGGGAGGCGTATACACCGATATGTCAATTTCAGATAATACGGCTTCCTCCAGTATGAACATGACCATAGAATTAAGCGAATCAGCCTCCCCCCTGATCAGGCTCGCACTCAACAGCGGTAAACCTTTTGAAGCCCCTAATCTCGGTGATTTTAAGGGTGTATGCCTCATGATGAGGATAGGTTTCAAACAGATGCTGGACGAAACCCTTAAGGCGCTGCCTCCGCAGTACACGCAGGCTTTTAACGGCCAGGTGGAAATGGCAAAACAGTCTGTCGGCTTGGATATTCCGGGACTGATCGCACAGCTGAGCGGAGATATCTACGTGCTCATCGATATCATTCCCGACAAAGAGATCCCCACTCAAAGCTACAATTATGAAACCAAGAAAATCGAGACTAATATAGTGAAAAAAACAGTGCCTGAATTTTTTATCCTTTTCGGGCTTAATGACAGCGGCGCTGCTTCAGAAATGCTGTCAAAACTTTTCACTTCCGTCTCGACCAAGTTTCCTCAGGCAGCCTCTTTAGTAAAAAAGCGGGTTTACCAGGGAACGGATGTGTATCTGTTCGGATCGGGTATTGACCGGGAGGATGCACAGCCTGACGGATTCATGTCATATGCCGCTGTTATACTCGGAAGGCATTTCACTATGGGGAGCTGGGAAAAAGTGACCGGTTTCATACGGCGTGTAAAGAGCGATGCTTCGGGAGGGAGCAAAATAATCGCAGATGCTATTGCGCGCCACAAAGATGCCAGTTTCCTGTGTGTTTTTCCAAAAGCATTCATGACAAAGATAGAGAACATGATGCAGAAGAAGAATGAGGATCCCCTTGGGATGATAATAAAACAGTGGGAAAATATGCAGAAACAGATCCCGGACAAAGAACTTGCCGAACAGCTCAAGACCCCGGTCAAAAAGCTGCTGGAGTCTGTTCAGGCTCTGCAGAAAAAAGCCTCCAAGCCCGAGACAGCGGTTGTAAGCGGTACGCTTAAAGGCAATTTCTATGATGTACACTGCCGGAGTGAAGTGAGGAAATAGACTTCACAGGATGCTTTTCAGGGCTGGAATAGTGGAATAATGGAATGCTGGAATAATGTAGGGGCGAATTGTTTACCCTGTGCAATATGGAGTTATTTCTACTGGGGCAGTCGGTAGTGAATGGTCTTTAGACCATTCTTGTTTTACTAACCCGCCCATTCCTTTTCCATTTATCCACTATTCCACCATTCTGTTTTTAATACTATATTTTCCTTGAAAATATATTTGCAGACAATATAATTTTAAATAAATGGGCCGTTAACTCAGTGGCTAGAGTGCTACCTTCACACGGTAGAAGTCGCAGGTTCGAGTCCCGCACGGCCCATTTTTTATTTATGCAAAGCATAATACAGCCAAAAATATCCTTGAAAATTCCTTCTGCAGGCTATAATGGATAAAGTTATGTGCTGCTGCCGCGGCGAAACATTCGTATTGTGTAACTGCTCATTGTCAGGATGCAACTGGTAGTCTGGGGTCTTTCCGAAGGGCCGCCGAAGCGTCAGCGAAGGAGGCAGACCCCGGTTTTAAGGTTTTATTATAAAAGACAGGTCTTCCCGACACCTTACGGGCCGGGACCGTAGGAAAGACCTGTCACTACACTATATAAATCAGAAAGGATATTGCAATGCCTGAAGAACGTCCGAATATCGTTATGTTCATAACGGAACACTGGAGAGGGGACTCTATAGGCAGGCTCGGGCATCCCGCTGTTGAAACCCCCCATATTGATGGTCTCTCAGCGCGGGGAGCACTGTTCAGCGACGCGTATACTCCCTGTCCGTCGTGCATTGCCGCACGCAGGTCCATCATGACGGGTTGTGCCCCGGATTCCCACGGAATGCTCGGGTACCAGGACGGGCAGCCGTGGCCCTATACACAGACTTTAGCCGGCGAACTTGCGCGTGCGGGCTATCAGACGATCAATGTGGGAAAAACCCATTTCCATCCGAAGAGGCTCCATCTCGGATTCGAGGAGCTGATCATCCCGGACGATTATGATGAATGGATCGAGAAGGAGACAGGCCTGGTCCGGGGAAGGTTCGCGCACGGCGTGCATGCTAACTCATGGATGGCCCGGCCAAACCATCTTCCTGAAACACAGATGGAGGAGACCTGGTTCACAAATGAGGCGATGAAACGGATCGCCAAGCGGGACCCGGAACGCCCCTTTTTTATATGCATCTCCTACAACGGTGCCCATCCGCCGCTGTGCCCTCCTGCTTCGTATTTCAGCATGTTCATGGACAAGGACATTCCCGATCCTGTGGTAGGAACGTGGGCCGAGAAAATGGAAGAGACTGAATGGCCTCCTGATGTGAATGCATGGCGTGCAAACTTGCCGGCCGAGATCGTGAGAAGGGCACGGGTCGCCTACTACGCGTATCTTGCGTATATTGATGCCCAGGTTGGGCGGTTCCTGGAATTCCTGGGAAGAAGGCACCTGATGAGCAACACGTTTTTTCTGTTCACGGCAGATCACGGTGAAATGCTCGGAGACCATTACCTGTGGAGAAAAACATACGCGCATGACGGATCGGCGCGCATACCCTTTATAGCGGCCCCGCCGCAGGGATGGGATACGCGGAACAACAGGGAGATCGATAAACTGATAGGGCTCGAGGACGTGATGCCTACACTTCTGGATGCAGCGGGCGTGCCGGTTCCGGAAGGGGTCGAGGGAAGAAGTGTTCTGCCCCTGCTGCGGGGGGAGGAAGTTGAGTGGAGGGACCGGTATCACCACGAGCATTCCCCCTGCTACACAGGGGACAATGCGTATCAGTGCATCACATCAAAAGAATGGAAATATGTGTGGAACCCGATCACCGGGAATGAGCAGCTTTTCAGCAGAACAGATGACCGGTACGAGCTGAACGACCTGTCTGCAGAGCCCTCGTATGCTTCCGAGCTCGAGCGGTTGCGTATGGAAATGGCGCAGGAGCTTCAGGGTCGCCCTGAAAACCTTTCGGACGGGGAGAAGCTAACTGCAGGAGAAGTCCCTGTATGGAGAGATCCCCGGGAATGAAAAGGAAGGTGGAGAGCCTGGAAGATACGATAGACCGGGTTGTGCCGGGGTAAATTTCAGACAGCGCCGGTCACTCTTTCCTGATCACCAGGATATGCCTGTCCTGATCGATCGTGATATCTCCTCCGTTAAAATCCTGGGGTGTTTCAAGAGGGATTTTTTTACCGTCTGTAAGGGCTATAACCCTGGTTCCTCCCTCTCTCTGCACGTACACGATATGGTCCTGGTTGATAAGGAATTTCTTGATCTCGATAAATTCAGCCATGATAATGCTCCTGTCAGTAAAACAGTTAAAAATTCGAGAGTTTGAAGTATCCGCAAATTGTAATGTGGAATTACCGATTGTCAACACATTTTGCTGATAGTCGGTTCGAATCCTGGGGGATTTTGAGAAGCTTACGTGAAATTCTACGCCCGGAAGGATTCGAACCCTCAGCCTTCTGGTCCGTAGCCAGACGCTCTGTCCAATTGAGCTACGGGCGCAAAATATTTACTTCTTCAGAGATATTATAGTCCAGTTTTATATTTGTCAAGTAAAAACTGGAGGAGGCTTAGAAAACAGAACTGCTTCTGTTTCGGCCCGACGAACAGGCTGAGAGGGCAGAAACCAGCCACAAAGCCTATGTGTAAAAAAATAAAAAACAATTTGCATAAATCGATTCAAAAATTTAAGGGGTCTGAAAATAATTAATTAAGATAGACCTTGACATGAGGAATGGGTTGGGTATATTTTGGAAAAAGCATAGGATTTAGCAGGAGATAGATGTAAAAGACTTAAAAACAGGAAAAATTGAAAAAAAGGAAAAAAATAGGAGAAAACAGAAATGGCAAGAAGACTGAGAATCAAATGTCCGGGGCATGCAGGCAATTACCATGTAATTACCAGGACGAACGGCCAGGATTTCAAATTGGACGATCATATGAAAGATGCCTTTGTAACCATTATAAAACGGCTTCAGCGTCTTTGGTATATTCGGTATGTAGCATTCACCGTCATGACAAATCACTATCATATGCTGGTAAACCTGAAAGACCCTGAGGACGTAGATCCAAAAGAAGCAATAAAGCGTTGGAACGACTATCATGACAAGGAATACAAGTTGAATGCCTCTGTGCAAGCATACAGGGAATATGCGGTGCAGCAGCTCACAGACGTATCAAGTTTTATGAAACGGCTGAACATACTTATGACGAGGGAATATAACAGGCACACGGGAAAAGCGGGCACACTGTGGCAGAGCAGATTTCACAGCACCATATTTGAAAGGGGATATGCATCACTGCAGTGTGCAGCCTACATAGAGCTCAACAGCTTCCGCGCATCCATGGTAAACAAGCCTGAAGACTATGAATACTCAAGTTTACACTATCTCAAACAGGGAAACAAGGAAGGCCTTATAGATATAGAATTGCTTGAAGAAGGGCTGGATATATCCGGTTTATTCAGAAACCTAACAGATAAACAGGCATTCACCTGGGAGCTCTACAATACCTACTTGGCATACGTATATGAGGCAGGCACAGAACCCAAGGGTGGAAAAGAGCGGGGTATAGTAGTCACCCCGGAAATGCAGGAGAGGCTAAGCAAATACGGAATTCAAGGAGAAAAGGGGAATTTGGCCACAAAGGCATGGGACTTTTCCAGGAGCATATTTGTAGGCAATTCAGAATATGCGCAAAGGTTATATGATGAGTACATAAATCCTGGATACAGCGGAAAGGAGAGGCAAAATCACATAGCCCAATGGCTGCACATAAGCAGTAAAAACCTGTGGAGTATATTCAGTGTATTTCACCAAGGGCTCCCGGCAGGGCAGAGAATAAGATTGCCTTCCCGTGACGGTCCGTAAACTTCCTTGCATAAACTCGGATAGATCAACATAAAAACAAGCAGAAGAATTGTCGGTGGTGTATGTAGGGGGAGGAAATAAAACAAAAAAAGGTTGAAAAAAACAGTAGAAAAGGTTAAAATAACAGTAGGTTTTAGTGCAGGGGAACAGGAAAAATAGAGATCAGGAAAAATAGCAGGAACTTTAATGATACTTGGTTTAGATTTTCTGACCCCCTAAAGAGATTGGTTTAGATTTTCTGACCCCCTAAGGTTTAGATTTTCTGACCCCCTAAAGAGATAGCATTGAAAAAGCTTTGACAAACGGCAGGTATATGCTATAATGTTTTTATTCAGGGATTCGTAACGGATTCCCATTCTGAATAGAGCTGAAAGGTTGACGTATGGCTGTTAAAGGCGTATGGTTCGGTAATAAACAGTGGCCCAGCGGGCGTTCACCCGGGGATTTTGCAAAAGACGTTTTCCGTATAGAGAAGTGCAAAACCGACAAGGAAAAAGCTTTTGCGTTTTACACGTGGCTGCAGCGGTGTATGATGCGGGGCCCCAACATCTATACAGCTTCGGCAAGCGGCGCATATTCCAGGTGCTTTGACCCGCTTACCATCTTTACATGGGGGTCGCACGAGTGTACAGGCTGGGGCTGGGTCGCAGCCGAGGCACTGAATGCAGCCGGCCTTAAAGCCCGCCGCATGGTCGCCAATAACAACGGGCATACATTCTATGAGGTGTATTATAAGGGGGATAACGGAAAAGAAGCATGGCACGCATTCGATCCTTATATCGGGTGGTATTTTTTAAACAAGGAGGGTGAGGTCGCATCAACCGAGGAATTGGGAAAAGACCATAACCTTGTGCATGATCCCTATCCCGGGCATGCATTACCCTGTTGCCATGACTGGATCCGCGGTATCCTGTCACGGCGGTCAGATGTGAGTGACTGGGTGGACGTGGTGCAGGAGCTGAAAGGTGAGCAGCTTTCATATAATCTTGACAGGGGGCAAGCCATTTCCGCTTTGTGGCAGCCGGCTGACGGGGAAAAGGCGCTTGTAACGTATGACGATGCACCACCGGGCGAGCGGGGAAAATCGTATATCCGCGGTTCCCACTGTTCGATTACACCTTATGACCATGAAGGAAGAATACGATTTCCTGATCATGAACCGTATTGGAGGAATTACAGGTGGGGATCAAGCCTAAACCCTCATGAATCTGTCAGGTGGCACGGATGCGGAAACCTCAGATGGACACCTTTGCTTTATGGTGAGGATGCTGTTCTCGAAGCACATAATGCCGTGTTTGAGAACAATACTGTACGCGTCAAGGGAAACAATACATATGCTGAGATCTGGTACAGGATCAGACTTCCATACCTTATACATCACCTGTATGCGGACTGGAGCGTTAAAGGAGCGGGTGAGGCGGGGCTGAGCATATCTGCGGACGGCGGAAATACTCTTTGGGACCTTAAAAGGGGAGGTGCCCCGTGCGGCGGACTGGTTCAGAACGGCAAAGCGGATTATCTGGCAGGCAGGGCATCGGTCCAGGGTTTACGTGAGTTCCTCCTCAGGATCGATCTGCTCGCTTATGACAGGGGCGAGGAACTCAGGGTAGACGCCCTCAGAATTCAGGTCGGGTTTCACCACAACATGCACATTCAGCCGCGCCTTCTGCCGGGAGAGAACGAACTCTATATTGAAGCTGATGAAGTTGATTCCGGAGACAGCCTCGAAGTGCGCTGGGCTGCCACAGCCGGAGACAGGGAAATCACGGAAAGGCTTGCCCTTGACACAACAGGTAGGACGGAACGGAAAATCGATGTGGGATGTGAAAAGCCTGAAGATATTATAATGAGGGGGGTCACCCTGGAAGTCATATGTGAGCCGAACCAGGTACGCTGAAAACGGGATTCCTGAGGATACATAATAACGATAATGGGCACAACAGACATAATTCACGACAGGGAGATATATAAGCGGGTGATCTGCGAGGCTGTGCCTAATGCACAGAAGTATGTATGGATCGCCACGTCCGATATCAAGGACATGCATGTACACAGGGGAAAAAAGATGGTTCCTTTTCTCAGTGTGCTCTCGAAACTTCTTGATAAAGGCGTATATGTACGGCTTATTCATGCACGGGAGCCGGGTCCCATGTTCAGAAAGGACTTTGACAGGTACAGCAATCTTGCCCAGGGGCTTGAACGGCTACTTTGCCCCAGATCCCATTTTAAATGTGTGGTCGTTGACGGAACCTTTGCATATACGGGAAGCGCAAACCTGACAGGTGCCGGCATGGGGGCAAAGAGCGATAACAATCGTAATTTTGAGACCGGCACGGTTACCGAGGATCCGGAACTTGTGGAAAAGGTAATGCACCAGTTCGATGAGATATGGAGAGGCGCTTTCTGCAGGACGTGCGGGAGAAAGGAGTATTGTACCGACGGGGCTATCGAATAATGAAGAATGGGGGCATACCTTATTTTTGATTTTTAATTGTCGAAAATAAGTAAAAAAAAATCGAAGAAAATGTGTAAGATTATGCAATTTTCTGCAATAGTATAGTAAATATGTTATAAAAACCCTGAAAGCGGAGAATAATGGCAAACGGAACTGACGTAGAGAAACCAGAGGAAGAAGCATTCAGAAAGGTGCTTTCCCACCGCACGATGCTGCTTTCGTACATATGGGCGATCGTGAGGGACCGAGAACTGCTTGAGGATACGTTCGGGGATGTTTCAATAGAGATTGCACGAAGCTGGGGTTCATACGATGCGTCGCGTCCTTTCGAGCCCTGGGCCCGAGGAGTCGCGCGGCGTGTTGCCCTGGCTAACGTGCGGAAATCAAAAAATAAGCACGCAGTCCTTGATTCGGATGTACTTGAAAGTATCGGCGCTGAATTCGATTCCCTGGGCAATAGGGACTGGCTCAACAGACGCAGGGAAGCGCTGAAAAAATGTGTGGGCAAACTCTCCGGCTTCGGGAAAAAGCTCGTTCACCTGAGGTATTCGGCAAACCTCAGTTACGAGGAGATCTCAAATACAGTCAAACGGAGTGTGAATGCGCTTTACACGGCTTTTACCCGTATTCACAGCGCCCTGGGAAAGTGTGTAAAAAAAGAGATGGATCGTGTATGAACAGAACATCTGACAGCGGCAGGCCCGCAGGTATTGAGGAAGTACTGCTTCAGTACCTTGACGGAACTCTGTCAAAAAGAGGTGTTGAGGGCCTTAATGTGAGGCTCGGGAAAAGTCCCGGGCTGCAGCGGGAATTTGCCGAGATGCTCCTTAATGAGGTTCAGCTTAATGAGATCGGCAGGGAGATCAGGGAGGGGATTGAGGAGTCTCCTGTTGTGCACATGCGTCCGTTCTATACTGTTTTATGGCGCATAACAGCGGGCACAGCCGCCGCCGCCGTTATTACTGTTGTGCTGGGCCTTTTATGTATGACGGGGCGGTATCCGTCACCGCGTGCGGCAGGGGATTTTATTGTAAGCGGGGGTGATACGGTCGAACGGGGTACTGTGGTTGAAACCCGTTCAGGGGAAGCGGAACTTTCCCTCGGCGGCTACTGCAGGATAGCAATTAAGCCGGACAGTGCTGTAAGGATAGAAGGAGAGGAATATGCTGAGAAGGTATTCCTGAAACGCGGACAGGTCCTGTGTGATGTAGACCGTGACGCAGGGACATTCGATGTCGGGACCGATGCAGGAACGGTCTCTGTCACAGGAACCAGGTTTATTGTCAAATATTTTAACGAGAAGGAAAGTAACAAATCTTTACATGTCAATTCAGAAAAAGGAGAAAAGGACATGAATGCGAAACGTATATTTGTCAAGGTGCTTGCCGGAGCTGTGCTGGTGAGCGGTGCGTGGGGCAGCATGCCCCTTACAGCAGGTGAAGAGGGGGTCATGCCCAGGGAAACGAGAGAAACAGAAAAGCCTTCACTGCCGAAATCCCTGTACGGCTTCAGCGGTATGGTGCAGGGGGCTGTTGTTTCAAAAGGGGACGGTCACACTTTTACATTCAAGATGAAAAAGCTTCTGCGTGTATGGAGGGACAACAAAGCATCCAATCCCGCTGCTATTGTAGGCCGGACAGTGCATGTCGGATCCCGGTGGGTAAAGAATAAACGGGGCAAATGGCATAGAGTTGAAGCACATGTTGCCTTTATCCGGACACTCAAGCCGGGACAGGCAATGACACTGGAGATCAAACACGCGGAACGTCATATGTTCGCGATACTGGAACTATCTGAAGAACAGAGACAGCTTGTAGAAAAAGCCAAGGCCGAGTTCAGGAAGGGGGACCGCGAAGGCGGCAGACATGATGAAGAAGGCCGTGACATCCGGCACGATGAAGGGAAACATGAAGGAGACAGGCATAAACAGGAGATCGAAGCCGAGATCAGGGAGCTCAGGAAACGTCTGCACGAGCTGGAGGCCAGGCTTGAGAAGCTGAAAAAGCATGGGGGCGAACGTGAACGGGAACTCAAAAGGCGCGATGAAGAGGAGAAACCGCGGGCCGATCGTAACAAGGGTGAGACCGAAGGGGTAATCAAAGTCGGTAAAGCTCATTATAAATCCAGAGAGCATGAGGCCTGGACAAACAGGGGACGGATCGTCGGGCACCTGAGCAAGGCTCCGAAATGCGTCATCAAGGTCCTTAACGCCTATGGAAACATCGTTAAGACTGTTGAAATACGCAGAGGCTCGAAAGTCTATGAAATTGAGTGGCTCAACCCCGGAATGTATACAATGAGGGTGCAAGCGGAAGGATACAGAACGTTTAAGGTAAAAGTCCGTGTGAAGTCTGGCAAGGATCTGTTCCTGGACCTGAATTTCAGCGGTTCAAAAAAACAGGAGGGTACGGTGCACAAGGAGGTCGAGCTGTTTTAGGACAACGGTCAGTAGACAGGGATTAGGATACAGGGAACAGTAGGGGCGAGCCGTTGGCTCGCCCCGTCCAAGGCAGGTCCAGCTTCGCTGGGGGGCAAAGTGTCGAGAATCATTCTTTCCACTTCATAATTCGACATTCCTTGTTCGATATTCTTTTCTTCCTACCCCATAATCCCCCTCTCGCCGGCTCTGCCGGTTTTTTCCTTGATATTTCCCGAATTGTGATATAATATATGATTTACAATATTACTGTACTTTCCGGGGGACAAGGAAGATATAATGAGTATAGAGGCCTGGATCGGTATTTTTGTATTAACAGGCGCTCTCGGCCTGCTGACGTTCCTCACTCTATGGGCTCGAAAAAGTATTGATGTGATGGGAAAAAACGGATATATTTCACCCCGGAAAAAGTACAGGGAAAACGGGGATGAGTGAAAAAAAAGCACTGACAACCGAACTGGCCAGGGACCTGTCCCTTTTTCATGTAACCATGATGGGGGTCGGGATGATGATAGGGGCGGGCGTGTTTCTGGGTATCGGGAACGCTATACACCACGCGGGGCCCGGCGGAGTCGTGCTTACGTTCGCACTCAACGGTGTGATTGCAATATTCACGGCGATGTCATACGCGGAACTCAGTTCCGCCGTGCCAAGAGCTGGAGGAGCTTACAATTTTGCCCGTATAGGTTTCGGCAGGCAGGTCAGTTTTGTCAGCGGCTGGATCGAGTGGTTTGCTTCAAGCATTGCGGGAAGCGCGTATGCTATCACATTTTCACTGTATATCTGGAGGTTCCTTGAGGGGACCGGGTGCATGGAGGGGTATTCCTCCTATCTTCCCGGTATCGAGAAGGTTACCGCTGTGCTGATCACGGCATTTTTCATATATATCAATTTTAAAGGTGCGTCGGAAGCGGGAAAAGTGGGTGCGTTTTTCGCATTCGGCCAGACCCTGTTCCTTATTATTATCGGTATCGTGGGTATTGGGTGCGTGCTGAAAGATCCCTCACGCCTTCAGAATTTTGTTCCTTTCATGCCTAAGGGATGGGGGAAACTTTTCGTGACCATGGGGTTTACATACGTGGCGTTTGAAGGGTTCGAAGTGATTGCCCAGGCAGGGGACGAGACAGTCGAGCCGAAAAAAAACCTTCCAAAGGCGATGATCTATTCGGTCTTTATTGTGACGGCAACGTATATTCTTGTGTCATTCACGTCAGTAATTGCAGTAAAAGCGGGGTCCCCCGGAGTGAAGGGTGAAGTATGGCAGTGGATCGGGAGTTTCGGTGCTAAGGGGTTCGGTGAAGCTGTCGGCCGTATCATGCCGTATGCGAACCTGTTCCTTACGCTTGCCGTTGTATTCGCGTCCACTTCAGCCCTGAACGCCACTATCTTTTCAGCAACCCGTGCTTCGTATGCACTCGGGCGTGACGGTATGCTTCCGGCCTTTATGGCAAAAATATCCCGGAAGAACAAGATCCCCTTTATTGCCCTCATTTCAACGGGAGGCCTTTGCATTATTGTCGCTGTTTCGCTTGATTCCCTTGATATAGCTTCAACAGCAAGTATCATGTTCCTTTTTCTCTTTTTCCTGGTCAATATCTGCGTTATCCGGATCCGGCGGACCATGGCTGACGAGCTTACGTACGGATTCATGACGCCTCTATTCCCTCTTTTTCCTGTAACTGCTCTGATCTGTCAGGTTATCATGGTGTTCCATCTGCACAAGGTAAGCTATGCCGCTCTTGTGATCGGACCCTCCTGGGTCGTACTCGGTATTCTTGTATATCATTTCTATTCCAAGTCCCATGCCAGAACAACGGAAGAGGAAGTAGTCGTGCTCGAAGAGGAAGCTGCAACGGAAACGGAGCACAGTGAACGGAACTATAATGTCATGGTCGCGGTTTCGAACCCGGAGAATGCCCTGGGCCTCGTAAAAAACACGTATAAAATATGCAAGGCCAAGGATGCTCACGTGGACCTCGTGCATGTAGTATCGGTCCCTTCGCAGATCCCGCTGAGGGATGCTGAGGAGCATATGCTCGAAGGCAAGGAGGGGATCGTTGAGATGATGCTCTCGCTTACCTTTCATTATCCGGTCCATACGAGCATCAGGTACTGCCGAAACATCGCGCGGGGCATCCTCAGTGCTGTAAAGGAAAAAAAAACCGATCTTCTGATCATGGGATGGCACGGAAAGACTTCCCAGACCGAGTTCAGCATGGGAAGCACTATCGATCCCCTTATTGAAAGAAGTTCATCCAATGTTGTGATCTTCAAGGACTGCCATAATCAGGAATTCAAAAATGTGCTGGTTCCTGTTTCAGGGGGTGCCCACAGCAGTTTCGCACTGGAACTTGCCACAATACTTGCTGATAAAGAGGAAGGGAGAGTGGTTGCCCTGAATGTTGATACCGGGAAATATCATTTCAATGTAGAGGATATGATCCGGAAAAATGAGGATAACCTGTACCTGCCTCCGGATCGGATTTCAATTAAATTTGTAAGGTCCCAGGACCGCCTTCAGGCAGTTCTCTCTGAATCGGAAAATTATGACCTTGTAGTCCTCGGATGCACCAAGAAGGGGTTGATCCAGCAGTTTCTGCAGACGTCCTTTCCCGAAATGGTTGCCAGGAAGTGCTCCAAGCCGCTGGTAATGGTAAAGGCAAAAGGGATCGGGTCCTGGATAAACAGGTGGATATAGGCCCGGAGGCCGGCAAAGCCGGCGGGGATATGAGTGATGTGGTATGGGGCAGGAGTTAACGTTGCCGGCGGTCAAAGGGTAAAAAGGTTTAAGAGTTGAAGAGAATTCAATGTCGAATTAGGAATTAAAAAGAATAATTTTCAACACTTCGCCCTTCAGCAAAGCTGGGCTTGCCTTCGGCCGGGCGATCCAGCGAATCGTTCCTACCCATATCCCATACCCCATACTCCCTATCACTGGCGGCTCTGCCGGCATGCCTTTGACTTTCGACTTTCCAGCTCCGCTGGTCCCGAGTATCCTTCGACTGCGCTCAGGACCTTGAGCGACGTCAGGAGTCGAAACGGTTCTCTCGGGGCGACCTTTGACCCTTTATTTTCTCTTTTTTCTTAATAAAAATCCTGTTGATCCTGTGATCCTGTCTATTCTTTTTATCTTGTCTTTTTTTCTCTAATTACTAAATACTATTTACTAATTACTTATTTCTCTGTGTCTCTGTGGCTATCTTTCTTCCTCGGTATGCTCAAAACAAAGCATGCCCCTGTTTCAGCCGATCTGTCCAGATCGAGATCTCCTTCCATCTGCCTGGCAAGGCGCCGGCTCAGGGCCAGGCCCAGCCCCACACCCGGTTTTGTCACTGCTGCCTCCTGTGCGGATTTTGAAAAGGGGGTGAACAGTTTTGTCCGGTCAGCCTGTGTGATGCCGGGGCCGTTGTCTTTGACGCGGATCCTGATGTATCCGTTGTCGTGATCGGTTGCTATATCAATACGGGAATCTTCCGTATTGACCGCATATTTGCACGCATTGTCCACAAGGTTGAACAGTATCTGTTCAACAGCCCTGATATCCGCTCTGACTTCGGAACTGCTTTCTTCATCCCGTACAGTACACGTAAACTCAAAACCTTCCTGTTCGGCCCGTTTCTTCAATACTTTTTCTGCCTGGCTGATAAGATCCTTTACAGATATATCTGTCCTGTTCAGTCCTTTTCTGTTTTTTTCCAGGCGTGCGTATGAGAGCACGTTTTCCACCAGATGAGAAAGGCGGTCCGATTCGGAACAGAGATCGTCAAGGTACTGTTTCCTTTTTTCAGGAGCAGTGACCATGCCTTCAGCGAGCATTTCAGCATACATGCGGAATGTGGTAAGCGGAGTACGGAGCTCATGTGTGACAGCGGAGACAAAGGCGGCCCGCCGTTCACTGAGGCTGTGAACGCCGTACAGGAGAAACCCCACTGCCGTTACTGCGATCAGAACGCAGGCCCATGCAAGGAAGAGAGGGATAATTGCCTGAAGAGATGACAGTTTGGGATCCAATAAAGGGTGACCCGGTATAAGCCTTACCGGAAGTGATGCCATTATTTTCCCGGTTTCTCCGGATTGATCCTTCATTACAGACACAAGTTCAGCTTCAGGCAGGATGCCCTGAATACGATTCTTGAGCATTTTTTTCAGTTCTTTCCATTTTACTGTGCATCCCTGTATGTATTCCCTGTTGTTGATCCGGACGCGCCTTGCAAGCACAAGGACATTGCGGATCCAGATGCTTTTCATTACTCCTTCGCTGATATCCGACGAAGGGATAGACGGGAATGCATTCTGGGACGACATCTCCTGGACCGTCTGGGCACGGGCCTGCTGCTCCATCATGTTGCGGGCATTCTGAATGGAGTTGAGTATTTTGCCCTGTTGTGCCGGCTGGTTGTCTATCTGTGAGATCAGGAACTCCTGAGAGAATTTCTGCTGTCCTTCTTTTTTGTCAATTTCAGGGAGGAGACTGATAAGGTCTTCTTTTTTTACGGCAACAGGTATCTTAATATCATTGGAAGGTTCATGTTGCGGAACCGGTTTATTTTTGCTGTTCCTGGCGAGGTGTTGTTTGCCCGATCCCGTGCTGAATTGCGGTGAGGTCAGATTTCCGTCAGGATCGAACTGAAAAAAGATATCAATGAATTCCGGTGTCTCGAGAAGAAGGGGAGAAGGGATCAGGATTTCCCCTTTTGCAACATTTTCAAACATGCGCGTATATGCGCGTTCCGCAGGATAGTAGGAACTGTATTCAAAATAAGGGCGGGCTGTTTCCCTCGCAATGATAGGAGCTGCTGCAGAGTCGAGACGCCACATGGCCAGACGGATGCTTTCTTCGAGTTCTGCTTTCCGGAGTGCCTGCGTGTTTTCACTCTCAAGCCGTATTACGATAATGCTCGCCCATACAGTGACGCTGAGGAGAAGCCCGGCGCATATGCTGAAAAGAAGCCAGATATGTAATGACCGCTTCACGTTTTATTCCCGGGATCTTCCGGCAGAGCGATCATATACCCTTTACCCCGTACTGTAATGATGATCTCAGGTTCAGATGGATTGTCCCTGAGCTTATCCCTGAGCCGCGCGATATGCATATCTATGGTACGGGTATTCATCCCTTCCGGATTTATCCGCCAGACGCGGGAAAGGATTTCATCCCTGGATACAGCACGTTCCGGATGAGATGCGAGATAGCGGATAAGGTCGCATTCCCGCTGTGAGATATCGGTGCGCGTGCCGTCTGAAAAGCAGATCTCGGACCTGGCAATATCAACGTATCCTGCCGGAATAGGGATCCTGTCCACATTACTCGGCCGTTCAGGCGTACGCCGTATCACGGCTTCAACCCTGGCAAGGAGCTCTTTGACTGAGAATGGTTTCACTACATAATCATCGGCTCCCAGCTTCAGCCCTTTTACCCTGTCATCCTCTTCACCTTTGGCAGTGATAATGATGACAGGTACGGACGGGCGGGACTCCCGCACCTCACGGAGAATATCAAGCCCGTTCATGCGGGGAAGAATAAGGTCGAGGAGTATACAGTCGCAGTCGGTCTCGACCGCCATGGACAGGCCCTTTTCCCCGTCACCCGCTTCAAGAGGTTCATACCCGTCGAATTCCAGGGCATCAGAGATTCCCCGTCTGATGGCCCGGTCGTCTTCAATTACAAGAACTTTCTTTTTTTTCATACAGATATTTTACCTGTTAAGACAGTCTTTTCAAGGGCAAAACGGAAAAATAACAGTCTTTTGATCCATCAGCATTATAGCATACGGCGGAGCAAACGGATGTAACAAGTTTGTAAAACAGCCACAGAGACACAGCCTCCGGCCCCGCTTCCAGCCCGTAGGGTAGGGCCTACGCCCCAATGGGAGACCACAGAGAATGTTTCAGGTAAAAATACCGTTTTTCTACTAAATACTAGCATACTAAAAACTAAATACTTCTTCCTGACTTCTGACCTCTGTTCCCTCTTCCATGTCCCCTATTTCCTGTCCTCTGTTCTCTTTTACTAATGACCGATGCCAAATGACTAATGACTACGGCAACGCCGGGCCGTGTCTCTATGGTAAAAATAAATTGACATAATGCTTTATTCGGTTACAATCCATTCTTTTATCCGTTATAGGGGACATGTAACGGAAGCGCAGGCCCGCAGGGCCGAGAAACGTTTCGACAATGCTCAAGTCCCTGAACGAAGTTGAAGGGCGGTACGTGTCCCCTGACTGAACAGTGGGAGATATATGTGGCTGAAAAGAAGAGGCGGGGGCATAAAAAAACGCTGTACGATCATTCCGCGTCCGAACGTGAGAATATCATTGCAGACTGCGGCGGCCGCAGCTTTGTTTCGAATCAGGTCAATAACTGGGTGTTCAGAAAACTGGTCTATGAATACGAAAAAATGACAAACCTCTCCAAACCGCTGAGAGGGGAGCTCGACAGTCATTTTCCCATTGTAACAGGACATATTGAAAAAACACTCACATCAGCCGATGATACGCGCAAGGCGCTTGTACGGTATCCTGACGGTACCGGAGTTGAGTGCGTGTCCATACCTTCTGACAAACGGGTCACATTCTGCATATCCACCATGGCGGGCTGTCCCGGCCGGTGCCTGTTCTGCGCTTCAGGGAAGCACGGGTTTATACGGAATCTGAGCAGAGGGGAGATGCTGTCGCAGTATCTGCTTCTGTCAGAATCCATCAATGACTATCCTGCAAATACGGTGCTCATGGGAAGCGGGGAACCCCTGCTGAATTTTGACGAGACCAGAGGTTTTCTTTTTATTCTGAATGACCAGAAACTCGCTGATCTTGGCGCGCGCAGGATAACGGTTTCCACCATCGGTATTCCCGAAGGGATTATCCGGCTTGCCGAGGAGGAGCTTCAGTTCGAGATAGCCTTCTCCCTGCACCATCCGGATGAAAAGCAGCGGAGGAAACTGATACCATTGAGCAGGAAATATCCTCTGGCTGCCGTGATAGAGGCTCTTTTAGTATATAGAAGGAAAACAAACCGGGTTCCGACATTCGAATACTGTCTGCTTGAAGGGATCAATGACACGCTGCAGTGTGCGCACAAAACAGCCCGCTTGGCAAAGCGTGTCCGCGCAAAGGTCAACCTCATTCCCTACAATACGTTTTGTGATGATTTCAGGCCTCCTGACAGGGACACGGTCTTTACGTTCAGGGGTATACTTGAGCAAGAGGGCGTAACAGCCACCATACGCCGCCAGAGGGGGGCGGACATAGACGCTGCCTGCGGTCAGTTAGCAGGGAGACGGTGATGAGCAGGATCAGTAAGTAAGCAGTGAGTAGTAAATAGTAAGTAGTTAAGAGTTACAAGTTTAGAGTTTTGGGTTGTGTGGTAAACGTGGAAGTCGGAGCGCGGAGTAAAACAGAAAAGAACAACTGTAGAGATAAGAAATAATAGGATTCGCTGAAGATCAATGGGAATACATACTACGACACTTCGACAATTGTCGAAATGTCGTAGTATCAGAAAGCAAAGGTAATGAACAGTCTTTAGACTGTTCGCAGCTATTTAAGTATTTAAATAATTATTTAAATACTTAAATAGTCTGGATATACTGAAAACAAGTTTGACATAAAAAAAAGACGGGTTTGACAGACTGTGTAAAAACTTCCCCCTCCCCCTATATAGAAGGCGCTACGTGCCTAGACCCTATTTTTTCCGGATGAGTTCCTTCAGGGCCGGATCAGTATAGTCATGTACAATGTAGTTTGTACCTATATCAATATGGATCTCCCTGAGACGGTGAGCGTCCGCGGGAAGGCGGCTCATTGTGATGCTTCCCATTTCCACACCTGCCATTATTTCCCTTCTGCCGTCACCGATGATAAGCACGCTGCATGGATCTGCGGTGAGTTCCTCCAAAAGATTTTCAATAACTTCATCCTTGGGCCGTTTTTTGTCCAGCGAGGACCCTATAAGACGTTCTACCATCTTGCCGGGGCCGGTTTCGAAGCCGAGGGCTTGTACTTCTTCGGTCATTCCTCCCTGTTTGCGGATCACGCTCCCGGTCACAAAATAATTCTTCAAGCCCAGGAAATGGAGATATGTGATAAATTCAAGTGACCCAGGAACCCGGAACTGTTCAGGATCCTTCAATGCAAGAGCCGTATTCCTGTCTCTGCACATTCTGTCGAGAAGTTTTTCGTAAAGCAGAAAAAGGCGCGAGGCTCGCTCGCTGATAAAATCTGTGAGCTCAAGCGGTTCAGGAACATCGTCGAACCGCTCCTCGCCCTTTAAAATTCGGCCTGCTACATCGGCGTTGTTCTTCAGAACGTCCGGCGTCAGGATCAAGCCGGGAATGTCCGGTATATTTCCCTCCTGAACAGCACGCCTGATCCCGTATTCCATCTGCGTGAGCGATGAGAGTCCCGCAGATTCGATGCAGAACCGCTCAATCTCCTCAGGAAGTTCTTTCCCGGCATGTTGTGGGAGTTTTCCAAGGTTTTCATCCGAGTCAAAGTCCTTGTCCAGCCCTGACGTCATTGCCCAGTCTATTATGAGGCACATCACGGGGATCCAGTCCCGTATAAGGGAGTGGGTGCCGTCAATGTCGTGGATCACGTGGCTCAGTGTTCTTTTCCCGGCAGGATTGACTATTTCTATGTTCGCATCATCAGGAAGTGATGTGTCATCGAGAACAACAGTCATTTCGGTTCCTTAATGAACAGAGGTCAGAGGACAGAGAACAGATTTGTAAAAGCCCTAAATTCCAATATTCTAAATCCTAAACCGTCTCGACAGAGCTCGAGGCCTTGAGCCGTTTCGATTTCACTCAAGGCCCCGAGCACAGTCGAAGGGCAAAGTCGAAAGGCAATACCAAAATACTAATGACCGAAATTCAAAACAAATATTTTAGACGGGATCACAGGATCTACGGGATATAAAAACAAAGAAGACGAGAGTTAAGGGAATCAGATGACCGTATACATTTTCAGGTCCTTATACTTCTTAAAATACTTTCTATGTTTCATAAATAAAATCCTGTCAATCCTGTGATCCCGTCTATTCTTTTTATCTTGTCTTTTTTTCTCTAATTACTAAATACTATTTACTAATTACTTATTTCTGTGTGTCTCTGCTGCTACAGCATGGAAAGGGGATCGACATCAACAGTTACCCTGATCCCTCGTTTTCCTTTGAGTATATCACGGTTCCTGAAAAGGCCGCTGCGCGGTATTTTATCCGGGATTTTCAACAGTATATGATGCCTGTATTTCTTGTTGATATAGGAGAGCGGGGCATCTGCAGGCCCCAGAACCAGGACCTTCCGTTCAAACTTCATACGCTTAAGCCGGGTGGCAAGATTTCCAGCGTGTTCAGATACTTTTTTCTTATGCGGGCCTTCTATAATGATGCGGACAAGGCTTCCGAAAGGGGGATATGAAAGTTCTTTTCTGTTCACGCGTTCTATTGAGTAGAATGTCCTGAAATCATGGGATGCCGCGCATTGAACAGCGTAATGGTCCGGGTCGAACACTTCAAGGAACACGTGCCCCTCCCGGGCTCCCCGTCCAGCCCTGCCGGATACCTGGGAGATCATCTGGAACGCCCGCTCAGGAGCCCTGAAATCGGGAAGGTTAAGGATGTTTTCAATGCTCAGGATCCCGACAGTCGTAACATTTGGAAAATCAAGACCTTTGGCAACTATCTGGGTTCCGACAAGAATGCTGATCTCATTTGCAGCAAACCTGGTGAGAACGCTGCGGTATGCTTTTTTTGAGGTCATTGAATCGGAATCCACCCGCTGTATTGCTGCCTTTGGAAAGAGGGAAGCGAGTTCCTTTTCTATCTTCTGGGTTCCTGAGCCCATGGGCTTGAGACCGCTGAAACCGCACACAGGGCATTTTGACAAAGCCTGTGTGCTGTAGCCGCAGTAGTGGCAGAGGAGACGGCTGTTTTTGTGCAATGTGAGCGTGATATCACAACGGCTGCAGCGGACCGATTTCCCGCACACCGGACAGTAGACAAAGCGTGAAAATCCGCGCTGGTTTATGAACAGTATTGCCTGTTCTCCGTGCGAAAGGGTTTTTTCGATCCTCTGCTTGAGTGGAAGGGAAACAGCTGAGCGGCGTTTTTTTGCTGATATTTCCTCTGTCATATTGATGATGTGCGTCCGGGGAAGCTTATATCCGGCTACCCGTTTTGAAAGGGTAACAAGCCTGTATTTTCCCGATTCAGCGTTTCGGAATGATTCCATTGAGGGGGTTGCCGACCCGATGATTACAGGAATGCCGTACATGCTGCCCATCATCACCGCAAGGTCCCTGGCATGGTACCGTGGTGCGTTTTCCTGCTTGAATGTGTGTTCATGCTCCTCGTCAATTATTATAAGCCCGATACCGGGAAGGGGAGAGAAAAGGGCTGAGCGGGGGCCGATTACAACATCGTACGTCCCTTTTCTGATCTCGCTCCATACTGCGGCCCGTTCTCCTTCACTAAGGCGGCTGTGAATAACGGCCACACGGTCGAAGCGTGCGCTGAAACGCGCGTTCATCTGAGGTGTAAGGACTATTTCGGGCACAAGGAGTATAGCCGATCTTCCCTTCCGTATCACGGTTTCGATCGCCCGTATATACAGTTCCGTCTTTCCAGAGCCGGTCACACCTTCTATGAGGATGACACTGAATATTTCTTTTTCAATACATTCCGATATTGTGCGAAAAGCCTTTTGTTGTTCGCCGGTTAGTGATTGAACATCTGTTCCTTCGAGGCCTACGGGTATTTCAGCTTTCGGAAGAACACGTGCTTCTTCAATGAATCCTTTTTGTATGAGGGCCTTAAAAACAGACGTAGAACATGATACTGCCTGTTCTATGCTGCTTTTCAGCAGGGGCCCCCCGCCCATTCTATCAAGGAATTCCACAACCTTTCGCTGTTTAGGGGCGCGTGCAAGGAGATCAGTACAGTTTTTTTTAAGCATATACGATGTTTCCATACGGGCCTGCACATTGTGTCTGATTCCCGGGGGGATAACACGGAAAAGCACCTCTCCGAGAGGGCATTCATAGTAGTCGCTTATCCATTTGCAGACTGCAAGCATGTCAGGGGTCAGGAGAGGGTATGAATACATAGTCTTTTTTACAGGTTTTATGTTTTTGACCGGTGTGTCTGTAAGCCCAACACAGAATCCATACAGAATACGGTTCAGCTTTCCGAACGGAACACCAACATAACTGCCCGGTGCCACACTGTCTGCGAGCGCGTCAGGTATTGAATATGTGAATATCCTGTCAGCACCTATATCAAGCGCTATTCGGGCATATTTTGTAATATTCATGAAAGCATCCAGCGGGAAATATGTATAGATTACGGCATATTACATTGAATGGAATTATATAATTCAAAATAAAAAATCAACTGTAAAATAAATTTGTTTAGCATAATCACTTGACATGTACGGTAATTATGCTAAAATTTCTATGCGCGGATGTGTGGTTGTATTTTACGAAATCCGCCCGATATAGTGCAGTATTTCTCTTTAAGCGGGTATTGATGGCTGAAACATACACCATAGTACTTAATTCATGTGATTCCGCAAGAGTCGAGGAAATTACTGTTGCTATGGCTTCTGCTTTTCCGATACGAAAGGAAATGGCACTTCAGCTCGCGTCATCGGCTCCCATAGCGATACTGAACGATCTGAGCGAGATAGAAGCCAATGCTTCTTTCAATGAGCTTGCCACCCTTTCCGAGGCCGGGGCCGAGCTTACAATCCTGAAGACGGATGAGCTGGGTTCCGCGGTTTCAAAAGTAAAATGGCCTGAACAGCCCACTATAAACGGCAATACGGTCGATCAGCTTGCTCAGGAAATGGCTATGGAGGAAGCTGGGGGAGGTGCGGCAGGGCAGGCTCCTGTTGAAAAGGCATGTCCTCACTGCGGCAACCCGATCAGTATTACAATGGACGGTACCGGGAATGTATCAGTTGAAGCTGCGGGCGGAAAGGCGGTATCTGTAGCGGGAACAGATTCGGCTGTTATGGGTGCTGGGGTTGCTGATTCGGGTGGAGATGATTTTATCCTTTCAAATGATGACCTGATCGCTGAGATAGAGGAGCCTCATATACCGAAGACCGAAGAGATAACCAGTGTGCTTGACTCGCTCCTTCCTGAAGATCCAGGTGCAGGAGTGCAGCAGGCTGTTGGGGTTTCCGCGCTGGAACCTGTGTCTGCAGGCCCGAATACTCAGCAGACAATACCGCAGGTGCCGGTACAGAATACACCCCCGCCTCCTCCACCGCAGGCTGCTCCCCAGAGGGGCGAAACGGCTGATGACAAAAAGCTCTACAACGTGTTTCTCCCGAAGCTGAGCACGGATGACAAGAAGGAGAAGGCTATTCCTCTTATGGTTGAGCTGGCAGGGATCACGAATGATGAAGCTAATAAGCTGGCTAACAGGATCGTTATTCCGCTTGTAAAAGGGGTTGCAAAGGACCGTGCGGACGAAATAAAAGAACGGTTTATGGCGGTCGGGATTCTGCCGCGTATCAGACAGCAGGTATAATAAAGGACTTAGTATGAATATTAAAACATTTTGTCATGTGGTCATCTGTTATTCCTTAATCACATGGGGCGTATCGCCTGAACTGTACGCTATGCCTGTCTCTTCATCCTGCACACTGACGCAGGCTGAACAGTCCCAGGCAGAGGGTATCGCGGCAAAGCTGTCGCGCAGCAGAATACATACTGATCCAGATGAACTGTACCGCCGCATGGGGGCACAGGAGCTCAGAAAATACAGCGTTTCCGATGTTACCTTGTACGGGGGAGGATACTATGGGGGCAGACAAACGGGACAGTCATCATTCTTCTCGAATGTGGAAAGCTTTCTTATTGAACTGGTCGAATTCTTTCTTTTCCTGGCTATGCTCTCCTATGTTGTGGGATATGAGGAATGGCTTCCATGGGAAAAGAAAGACGATTAGCAGGATTGTGTAATGCTGAAATACAGAATGTATGTCCTGGCAGTTTTTTACATTGCCGTCATTCTCGTTGTATTCAGTCTGGTAAACTCACGCGGCTGCTACCTGCATCCGAATACCGATATGTCAATGCCGCTGATCAATCCGGAACAATTCTATTATATCGGTAAAAAATTCAACACGGTGGAGTCACTGAAGCGGGGGGATATCGTTCTGTATTATGACCCTGCAGATCCTGATACGTTTCATCCGATACGGGTTATAGGATTGCCCGGCGAAACGGTCGAGATCAGGGATAAGACCTTTGTTATAAACGGCGAAAAGACGGACTGTTCGTTCGGGAATATTACAGACCCAAGGAACCGTAATAAGTCGGTACTGCCGCGTATAACAATTCCGCGGAATATCCTGTATGTGCTTCCGGACAACAGGGAGCATATTGACTTTTCGGACCAAAAGTATTTCATTCATATTTATCAGGTAAAGGGAAAGATGCTGGGTTCAATTTTTAAGGATGAGTCCTACTGATGATCTCCCCGCGTTCATGGTGCTATATAGCCGGATCTGTGATTGCCTGTCTGATTATGGGTATGCTCCTCAAGACAACAGTTAAGCGTGTTACATACAGTAGAATGTATCGGGAGGGGTACAATGAATTTATAGAGTGCAGATATAAAAAGAGCACCAGGGCATTTGCCGCATTGAAGGATATCTATCCCGAGCACACAGAAGCTGACCCGCTTCTCGCTGCATCCTATTATTACAGTGAAGACTATCAAAAGGCGGGGATACTCTTTGAGGGCATGCGCTCCGTTTCGGGGAGGTCCGGAGCTGTACTGAGTGAGTTTTCCCGGCTGTATTCAGAGGATAAAATAACGGAGGCTGATATTCCGAAGTACATCAGCAAACTGAAGATCATTGATGAGGACGATCCGAATATTATTGCCAACGCGGTAGGAATATCCCTGCTGAAGGATCTGTCGGAAAAGGAGGCCGAGGAGGGTGTTGCCCTGATCGAGAAAAAGGTTCTGGGCAGAGCGGATATCAATCCGGGGCCCCTTTCCCTGGCATATAATTCAATGGGATGCCTTAAGGTGAACCAGGGGAAATATGCGGAGGCTGTTGTTGATTTTGACCGGGCCCGCACATTCACGACTATGGAGAAGATCTCATCCGTGCTTGAGGGGAACAAAGCAGTTGCATGGATACTCAAGGAGGCTGCCGCCGGGGTGCCTGACGAACAGGGGCTTGGTAAAGCACGGGAATACATGAAAAAGCTCACTCGCAAACAGAAGATTCTCGCCTATATCGGTTTTGCCCGTGCCTATCTTTCACTGGGCAAGATAAAAGAGACAAGGAATTTTATCGATTTTATCCATAACCCGTCACCAGACATAGAACGGAAGCTTATCAATATGCAGATGAAGATGCTGAGGCAGGAAGGAATGGAGGGGGGTAAAAAAACAGAGGAAGCGTATGCCAAATTGTCGATTCTGATCGAAAAAATACTTGAACGGATCGAAAAGGGTGAAAAAGAACTCGCTTCTTTTTATGATGTAAAATCGATGCTTTATTTTATAATGGGGTTTTATTACGCGCAGGAGAGGCAGGATAAAATGCAGGATGTGCTTAAAAGGGCAATCGTGCTTTATCCTGACAATTTCTCTTTTCTGCGCAACGAAGGTATTCTCAAGCTGCGGAAAGGAAAATTCAAATCGGGGTTTTCTCTGCTGGAGCGTTCATGTAAACAGAATCCCGGACAGGCTGATGCGGCCTCATTTGTGGATAAGGCGAAAGGTCAGGTCAATACAACTTCATTCCGTATTTTTACAGGAAACAGTTTCAGCCATCGCAGTCCTCTGGTCCATATCACGTTTGAAAAAGATCCGTTCCAGCCCTGCCCGAAGGTAGAGCAGATGACCATGGGAGGGGTACCCCTTGAGCCTGTTGTTTTCGGAAATAGTATTATTGCAGTTCCGGATAAACCGCTTCCGAAAGGCTTTTCCGACTACAAAGTGGTTTTTACAACAGTGAATCCGTTGAGCGGGACAAAGAAGTCCCGCACGCTCACGACCGATCAGGATCTTACGCTGCCTGAGATCACAGTACATTCCCCGGCTGCAGGTGCAGAAGTTTCCCGATTCAATTTCCAGATACATATATCCGTTTCTGATAAGGATTCCGGCATTGACATATCAACACTGAATATTTCTTTCCGGCCTTCATCTGAACAAGGGAACCGATTCGTATCTTATATTGTCAAAAAAGGGATTTACAGTAAAGTCAGGCGAAAAAGAGGGGAAAAAGTCGATCCTTCCGGAAAGGTTACCGCAATCGTTCCAGTCCCAATGGCTGGTACGTATAAGCTCACTGTTGAGGTCTCGGACAAGGCATTCAATACAGGGAGGGTTTCAGGGTTTGAATTTACAGCAAAGTAAGTGTTTTGCTGCTTCCTGCGATAAATATATTTTTAGTAGCGGCAGAAGCCGGGGTATGAACAGATCATGAAATGCAGACAGTGCGGATTTGAGAACGCTATTTCAGCCCAGTACTGCGCAAAGTGCGGAATTATGATCAAGTCCACAGTCGAGGAAATATCAGAAGCATCGCGGGCTGAATTGAAAAAGAAGCGGAGAGAAAGGATCGAAAAGGTCCTGCACACGTCTTTTATCATATTCTGCATCCTGCTGATACCTCTTTTGTTTTTTTATTTTTATCTTGATGACCCGAAAAAAATCAATGCGTTCGTGACCGGCCCGTATGCAACCGCTGAATTTGAAGATGTTTTTACGCTGGAGGCTGTAAAGTTCAATGAAAAACCGTTCCTCCTGGAACTGCCCGATACAAGCTTTACAACCGCCGGGTATATTTCAGCCAGGCTTTCTGACAGTACACGCGGCAGGCTTATATCATTTTTCAATCCGGACAATAAGGATCAATATAAGGATATCCTTGCAGCATTGAAACGGCTCGCAGAATTTCGTAATGCGGAAGGGACATGGCACAATGAAGGCGGGGATTTGAGAATGACGGCGCACGTTCTTCTGGCCCTTACTGCACACGGGTACAGCACCGGGCACAGTGAGATGGGAGCGCTTATAAAAAAAGGGCTTGATGCATGCCTGGTGAAGGACACCCGTGAAATAGCTGCTGATACAACAGAGGAATACTCACTTCTGCTCCTTGCGTTTATTGAAAATTCTTTGCTGGACCCGGATTGTGCATATACGGCAAGGGTTTTTGACATGATCAGCGCCCTTAGAAAAAAAGGGAGCCGGAGCGGAGAGTGGCAGAAATTCTTCAGAAAACGATCATCAAACATTATTGACCTATACGGAACTCTTTGTGCTTCGAGGGTGCTTGCCGAAGCGGAGCAGGCAGGCCTCTGCAGGCTGAGCGTGGAAGAACGGGGAATAATTATTTCAAATCTTAAATCCCAACTGAAAATAACCAGCAAAAAAGACACAGAAAAAGACATATTCCTCAGGCAGAACTGGATGCTGTATATTATCATGCTTCTCAATAACGGCGAGGTCCCTGATTACGGGAAACCAGTGCTTGACAGACATGTGGGTAAAGTTATGGAACTTGACAAGACACTTCCCCCGTCTCTACTCGGGATGCATTATATGCTTCTGGCCCTGCACAGGAGCTCCGACAGAAGAACAGCGGATGTACGTGCGAAAGTGATGGGCTTATATAACGGATCATTCAACAAAGACCAATGTACATGGCCTGAAGCTTCAGAAACGCATATTAGCGGCAGCGGCGAGGCTGCAGCAGCTGCGGTGATTGTGCGCACATACGCACTACCGTATCTTTTCCCGCTGTGCAAGTGAGCCACGCTGTGCCGGAGATGGATACTCCTTTCCTGTCAGTCAAGAATATCGAAAAATCCTTCGGAAGGAAAAAAGCAGTAAAGGGAATTTCACTTGATCTTTTCAAGGGAGAGATCGTGGGGCTTCTTGGGCCGAACGGTGCAGGAAAATCGACAACATTCAAAATAACAATAGGGATTCTGAAGCCGGACAGGGGGGAGATATTTATCAGAGGCAAAAACAGTACCATAATGCCGATGTATAAAAGGGCACGCATGGGTATCGGCTATCTTTCTCAGGAACCGGCGGTATTCACCAGAATGACAGTCAGAAACAACCTGCTCGCGATCCTTGAGACTATGAGGCTCGAAAAAAAGGAGATGGATATCCGGCTTGAAAAGCATCTTTCCAGCCTCAATATCGCGCATCTCGCTGACAACCTTGCGTCAACGTTGTCCGGAGGGGAACGGAGGAGGCTGGAAATTGCCCGGGCACTTCTCACCGGTCCTGATATTCTTTTCCTCGACGAACCCTTTTCAGGTGTTGACCCCATTTCTGTGGCAGAAATACAGGACATCATAAGTGATCTGAAGAAAAAAGGCATCGGCATTCTCATAACCGACCACAATGTCAGAGAAACGATGACGATCACGGACAGGGCGTATATCATCCAGAACGGAGATATTCTAATGTGCGGAACGCCTGCCGAGATAGTGCAGAATCCCGTTGTAAAAAAAGCCTACCTGGGGGAACGGTTTACACTGTAATGAAGTGGGGAAATATTGAACTTGACATTATTGATGACGGCCTGTTCCGGCTGGACGGAGGCGCAATGTTCGGTGTTGTGCCTAAGGTTCTGTGGAACAGAATACACCCCGCTGATGAAAAGAACAGGATACAGCTTCGCGCGGCCGGTCTCCTCATCAGAACTCCTGAAGAGAATATTCTTGTTGATACGGGGATCGGCACAAAACTGAACGCGAGAGATGTTGGCATTTACGGATATACAGGGCCGCGTCTTCTGGAATCCTTGAAAAAAACAGGGCTTTCACCCGAGGATATAGACAAAGTCGTATATACGCATCTTCATTTCGACCACTGCGGGGGAGGCACCCGGTTAAACGGCCGGCGAGGATCGGTTCCCGTGTTTGAGAACGCGCAATATATCATTCAGAAAAGGGATATGGAGGAGGCATCGCATACGAATGCACGTACAAAGTCATCGTATTCTGATGAGGACATTCTGCCGCTGCAGGATGCGGGGCAGGTGATGATCATTGAGGGAAACACTGAAATATGTCCCGATGTATGGACCGAACATACAGGGGGGCATACCGGAGGCCATCAGATCGTATATATTGAATCCGGGAACAAAGACGGAACGGCAGTATTCCTTGGCGACCTTATTCCAACAGTTGCCCATCTCAAAGTGCCCTATATCATGGCATACGATCTGTATCCGGTGGACGTGATTGAAACAAAGGAGCGGTTTCTGCAGGAGGCTCTGGAAAAGCAGTGGCTTCTCATATTTCAGCATGATCCGCACGTGCAGACCGGATACCTTCAAAAAAGCGAGGGAAAATATACGCTTAAAAAGGCGTGAAAGCCGGAAAACACGGAAAGTAGCAGTGCTGCAACGGCTCTTCACTTCACAAAGGAGATATCAATGACAGATCAGGGGATCGGCAACAGGTTTCAGCAGGAGACCAAATATATCCGCGGCAGCATGGATCAGAGAAAACTCAGCACAGAAGCACAGCCCGAACAATATAGGCAATACCCGGAAGCTGACACTGTGCATCTGCCGTCCTTCAGGGACCTGGAAGACAAAGGATTCAGTACACTGCTCACCCTTAGAAGGAGCGTGCGCAGGTTTTTACCGGAACCCCTTACCGGGGAGGAACTTTCGTTCCTTGCATACGCGTGTGCCGGGATACGGGAGGAACGGAACAATTTTCTGTTCAGGACCGTACCGTCTGCAGGAGCACTGTATCCTGTAGAGAGTTATATTGCAGTACACGCTGTTATGAACATACCTATGGGCATATACCATTATAACGTGAAAGCACACTGCCTTGAATTGATCGAAAAAGGGAATTTCAGGGACCGAACGGCAGAAGCGGCCCTGGACCAGGCAATGTGCGGAAACGCCGCCTGTGTCTTCATATGGACAGCGGTTTTCGCGCGTTCGGCATGGAAATACGGCGAACGCGCATACAGATACGTCTATCTTGATGCCGGTCATATCGGTGCACACCTTGCCCTTGCTGCCGCTGCCGTTAATCTGGGATCCTGCCAGATAGGCGCACTGTACGATGAAGAAGTGAACAGGATCGTGCACGCGGACGGTATGCATGAAAGTATTGTATACATGAGCGCGGTCGGCCGCCCTGTGCATTAATTTAAAAAGGCCTTGCATATTACCGGAAAGATGTATAATTCCACATCCTATATTTTTTATTCAGGAGATAAGGAATGAGTTCACATATGCCCACACGCGAAGAAGCCTTTGAGCTCTTAACAGAATACAATACGAAAGAAGGCCTTATAAAACATGCCCTGGCTGTTGAAGGTGTGATGCGGTATTGTGCGCGGAAACGGGGTGAAGATGAGGAGAAATGGGGAATTATCGGGCTGATCCATGACCTCGATTATGAACAGTTTCCGGATCAGCACTGCACAAAGACGGAGGAAATACTGAAGGAGCATTTGTGGCCCCCTGAATATATACGGGCGGCTGTCAGCCACGGGTGGGGGATCTGTACTGACGTCGAACCGGAGACAGAACTCGAAAAAACCCTGTACGCTATTGACGAGCTTACAGGGCTGGTGGTTGCTGCAGCCCTGGTCCGTCCGTCCAGAAGCGTAATGGATATGAAAACAAAATCCGTGAAGAAAAAATGGAAGGATGCGAGATTCGCTGCCGGCGTGGACCGTTCTTTGATCCAGAAGGGGGCTGACAGGCTGGGGATAGAGCTTAAGGACCTTATTGCAGATACGATCATGGGCATGCGGGACGTGGCTGAAGATATCGGGCTGGCCGGGCAGTAGCGGCGAAGCCGGAAATACGGCTGCACGGAGCCGCCCAGTCGAAGGTCGAAAGTCGAAGGTAGTGCACGGTCTTACGACCGTGCAAAAGGGAAGCCGCAGGCCTAGAACCGCTACAACCTTTATAACCTCTTTTGACTTTTAACCTGTAACTTTTAACTACTTACTGCTTACTAATAACTGGATTATTACTGTTGTTCCAGAAACTCTTTTCTCATGGCCTCGACATACTCCCTGCGCTTATGATATATGCCCTTGTGTTCCCGTTGTGGCCCGTTCCTGAGCGCATAATGGGTAAGAAGGGGAAGGGCTATTGTTGAATCGGTGTAACAGACAACGGTGCCCGGAAGCTGTGCAGGATCGACCTTGCCCCAGCTTACCGCTTCAGCAGGTGTTGCACCTGACAGGCCTCCGGTATCGGGCCGGGCGTCCGTGAACTGCATGAAATAATCGTGTCCCGATTCCTTTATATTAAGTATGTCCTGTATCTGCGGCTCAGTCTGAAGGGCGAAGTTTTTGGGACTTCCTCCACCCACCATTATTACTGCGGATTTTTTTCCGCTCCGTTTGGCAGCAAGTACTATAGCCGCTGTTTCGTTGACGTCTATGAGCGGATCCAGTGTTGTACGTCTTCCTGAAAGCGCGATTTCAGCTTGCACCAGGCCTATAGTAGAGTCCCCCGGGCTTGAGGTATATATGGGCACTCCGGCCCTGTATGCGGCAGCGAGTACCGATACATGTTCAAGACCGTTCTTTTTTTCATGTTCGGCCGCATGTTTTCCCAGCAGATAATGAAGCTCAGCCGTGCCCATGGTTGTAAGGAATTCATCCCTGGACAGGATCTCCCTGAGCAGTCTGTCGGTCTTTATAAGGCAGTCCTTATGGTCAAGGAATATGTCATAAATGCGTACGATATTTTCTTTTTTGAGCTTGGTATCATCAACGAAAGCAGAACCCGAGTGCAGGGAGCAGTTGAAGGCGAAATGGAGGTCGTGGTACAGGTTCGCGCCTGTGGAAACGATCCAATCCGCATACCCCGCCTCTATCAGCGGGATAATGCATGAGCACCCCAGGCCGGCAGGAGTTAATGCTCCGGAAAGTGTCATACCGATAACAGCATTATCAGCAAGCATTTTTTCCGTGTAGAGTCTGCAGCATTCCCTGAGGCGCGCGCTGTTATACGCGCAAAACGTACTGTCAATAACCCGGGAAAGGTCCTCTGCTCCTGTAAGCGGTTCAGGCATGATCCTTGCGCCTGACAGGTAGGATATTTTTGGTCCGTTTGCGCTGTTCATGTGTTTCGGTCTCCTATATAGCTCAGAAGTGTGTATATCAGCTTGGCAGCTGTGAAGTCGGAAGCTCTGTTCTCACCAGGGCACAGTTCCACAATATCGAATCCCACGATCCGTTTTTCAAGACATATATTCCTCATCAGGCCTGTTACTGTATACCAGTCCAGCCCTCCGGGTTCGGGAGTGCCGACGGAGGGTACGAACGCGGGGTCGAACACATCCATGTCAATGGTTGCGTATACGTGGTCCGAGAGACTGCCTGTAACCCTCTCGATCCATCCGGAAGATTGTACAGCTTCGTGCGCGTACACGACCGTTTCTTCCGCTGCACTTTCCTTTTCGGAATAATCCATGCTCCTGATCCCGACCGATACAACATCAGCCGGAATATCCTTTATCCGGGCGATGGTGCTTGCGTGACTGTACGGGTCATTGTTATACGATTCCCTTCTGTCTGCATGTGCGTCAAGATGAAGGATGCTCAGATCGTTGAAATGGTCTCTGCAGGCCATGGCAGCGCCGATGGAAACAGTGTGTTCCCCGCCTATCAGGACGGGGAGTTTTCTATCGTTGAGGAACAGGGCGACTTTTTTGCGTACAGCCTCGATCATTGATTCGGCTGTCTCTTCAAACACAGGTTCGGCAGTATGGATCCCTTGTGTATATATCTGCGAATCTGTTTCAATGTCGTAAAGCTCAACCTGTGCTGAAGCATCAATTATTGCACCTGCCCCTTGTGCTGATCCCCTGATCCATGAACTTGACCTTTCGAAGGGAACAGGAAGCACAGCAATGCGTGATGTTTCATATGCTGAATATTCCGGGTCAAGACCGAACAGGTTCGACATGTGCTGTCTGCTTATTCGGTTATAAGGACTGCGCCGGCAAGAACAGTGGTCCATAAGCCGTTCTTATTGCCGGAAGCGGACTGGCATATATGGCTCGTTTTGAAGATATGCCCGCTCGAACGGTACACACTTTTTCTTTCATCCCATGCAGTGTCCGGGTTAAACGGGATTCCGAGCGTGGTGGCAAGCATTGTGGCTGCGAGGTCTTCGGCATAATCACCTGCTTTCTGTGCTGTTTCGCCGAAACCTTTATGCTCGGAAAGGTATCCGTAGTTTTTTTCGTCCTTGGGTATTGCAAGCCCAATGGCTGAGGAGATAAGTCTGTGCGGCTCGTTAGTTTCGTTGCGCGCCATCACGATAAACGTGATCTCTCCTGTGTGCAGTTTTTCAATTCCCTTTACTCTGCTTATCATCCTGCACCCGGGAGGGAATATGCTCGAAACGGATACAAGGTTGCATCTTTCTATCCCAGCACTGCGAAGTGCAAGTTCGAAAGACGCTAGCTTGTCTTTACTGACACCGACCCCTTTTGTAAAGAAACATTGTTTAGGAATCATAATGCAAATCTCATCTGTACGAGTAAAAAATAGGTTGTTTAAAGAGACCGTATTTAACCATATTTTCAGGAAAAGTCAATTGATTTTTGAAGTATGATTAGGGAATTTTTCTTATTTTTTTCTTGACACTATTTGAGATATATTGTATGATATATCACATGATATATAACTGTTTCGGAGCATGACGTATGAAAAATAAATCCCTTTCAGACAAAGCTTACGACTTTATCCTGGAAAAGCTCTTCAGCGGGAACCTTATACCGGGAGACATAATCAATCGAAGAGAAATAGCCGCAGAGATCGGCGTGAGTATCTCCCCGGTACTGGAAGCAATGGTCAGGCTCGAATCCGAGGGTTTCATCGAAACTATCCCCAGAAAAGGAACACAGGTCAAACCCTTGAGAAAGGAGCATCTTAAGAGTGAGGTACTGGTGCGGGAGGCACTTGAATGTCAGGCTGCACGGATGTGTTGTGGAAGCAGAGCAAAGGAAAATAAAGAGGAACTAAGGAAGCTTGCGGAACAAGCTGACAGTTTCGAGGATACTGATGAAAGATTGCGTGCTGAGGTAGCGTTCCACCGAAAGATCGTGGCTTTGATCGACCAGAACGTATTTCTCAGGATATTTGATCAGATAATGCAACGGGGCCTTTTTTACAGAATCAACCGTTTACTTGATGCTCATGATAAGGAGCCCAAAAACTCTCACGTTGTTCTGCTTAAGCAGTTGATGACACCCGATCCGGACAAAGCTGAAAAGGCGATGCGGGCACATGTCAGAAGCGGAAGAAAAAACGAAATTATCGAAAACTCTTTTAATGTATTGAGCCGGTGATGGATATCCCGACTGCTATGCAGCAGAACAGCCCGGTCTTTAGTGAGACAGACCTGTTTGTGCAGGGTGATTCAGGGTATCACACCTACAGGATACCTGCACTGCTGGCTACCCCAAAGGGTACACTTTGTGCCTTATGCGAGGGCCGCCGTGACAGCGGGAGCGACACCGGGCATATCGATATAATGCTGCGCCGCAGCACAGACAGGGGAGCAACCTGGTCTGATATCGAGTGTATTGCCACTGAAGAAGGTATGACAACGGGAAATCCGTGTCCGCTCTACGATAAGGTCAGCGGCACAATATTGCTCGCACTGACCCGAAATCCTGCTGACAGGGACGCGAATATCATCAAACAGGGGAAGGCGGAGCGGACAGTATGGATAACCGGGAGCGAAGATGACGGCATGACATGGAAAGCACCGCAGGAAATTACCGGCCAGGCCAAGAAAAAAGGATGGACATGGTACGCCACCGGACCGGGCCACGGTATTCAGCACAGCTCCGGCCGTCTGCTCGTTCCCTGCAACCATGTGGAGCCCGGGAATTATAATTCAGAAGATCCTTCCAATTCACATGTCATCTATAGTGACGACCACGGAAAATCCTGGAAGCTCGGCGGCACTGTGAATACGCTGAGCAATGAGAGTGCTCTCATAGAATTGACTGACGGCTCCGTGTATATCAACTGCCGCACGCGTAGGGAAGTTGGCTGCCGCGCGTACGGGATCAGCAGGGACCGGGGCGAGACATTTGAGGAAGTGGGGCATCATGAAGAACTTATAGAGCCTGCGCAATTTAAGGGCGGGTGCCAGGCTTCTCTGCTCCGTGTGTCAGCAGAAGAAAGGTGCGGCAGGAATTGTGTGCTTTTCTGCAACCCGGCCTTCAGCGGGGACCAACGCAGAAATCTGACCATACGTATCAGCAAGGACGAATGCAGGACCTGGAGCAAGGGCAAAATCCTGTTTCCCGGTTTCTCCGGATACTCGGACATGGCCGTGCTGCCTGACAATACCCTTTTCTGCCTGTATGAGTGCGGCGAAAAAGAGTATAAGGAAAAAATACGCCTTGCACGGTTCAGCCCGTCATGGATGGAAAGTGAGTGAAGACATATTTTTTACAAAGGAAATGACGTATGAATATCAAGCCGGAAACACCCTGGCGGGGGATCTATGCAGCCATGCTCACACCCCTGATGGAGGACGAGACGCTCGACGGGGAAGCCTGTGCCGGTCTGGCTTGCCGGCTGCTCGATGAAGGTCTGGCTGGCCTGTACCTGACTGGCGGTACAGGCGAAGAGTATGCCCTTGACGACGAAGTACGCGCCAGGCTTTACACTGTAACGGCACAGGCAGCCGGGGGACGAGGCAGGCTTATCGCACATATAGGGGGTGTGCCCACGCATCGGGCGCTGGGTCTTGCCCAAACAGCAGCTGAGGCTGGTGTTGACGGGCTGGCCGCACTCCCGCCGCACGGGGGCCGTTACACTTTTGAGGAGCTTTTCGGCTACTATCGCGAAATCGCTGCAGCGGTTCAGATGCCCCTCTTTGTCTACCATATCCCTGCATACAGCGGCTATGATCTGTCCCTGGATGAACTCTCCCGGCTGCTGGAGCTTCCAGGTGTGGCTGGGATGAAGTTTACCTGTCCGGACCTCTACCTGCTGGAGCGGCTTATAAAACGGTTCCCTGACGGTATCTTCTTATACGGCACAGACGAGATGCTCCTGCCGGGCCTTGCCGCCGGAGCGGCAGGAGCTATCGGCAGTAACTATAATCTGCTCGGTCCTGTGGCCGTGGAACTGGCTGAGCGGTTCTGGGAGGGAGACCTGAGAGGAGCCCGTTTGGCACAGGCAAAGATCAACAGGTTTGTCAATGCAAAAAGGGATGTTCCCGGCGGACCTGCGGTGCTCAAAGCACTGGCAGGTGAGATCTATGGCTGGAAACGGGCGGTTTCACCGTCACCGGCACAGATGCCGCGGCCCGAAGAACTTAAAACGATGCGCCGTGTACTTGATGAGGTGCTGGCACCTACCGAACCTGCGGATCGTTAAATGTCATGACGTGTAATTTTCAGGAATTCAAAAGTGACGGTCTCGGAAAAAGGCTCGTGAATGGATGGCTGCGCTCTGTCGGGCCGTAAGTGGTGTCAAAACGGCTGAATAATGGCGGACGCGTGATTGTAAACCCTGTAATGCTGCGTACCTGTGGACGAGGATAGTCCAGAGACTGTTCCTGTTTTTTTTTATTTTTATTTTTATTTTTATATAAAATCTTGACATCTCCTGTGCCGGGGCTATAATGCTTTATATCAAATTAAATCAAATTTCATTGAGGCGGCGAGTTTGTTTTAAGGTGTTTTTAATGTTGTTCCCGTTTCTACTATTGAAATGGGAATTTTGCGATTATGTATGGCATGCATTTTTTTAAGGAGTCTACAATGAGACATCGGTTAATTATGCTGGTATTGCTTTGTAGTGCAATTCTTTTTGTTTCATGTGGGGATAGCGGAGGAGGCGGTTCTTCAGATATATACGAGATAGACGTAGGTGTTATGGTAGTATCAGGAACCCCGTGGATCTTCGCAGAGGTTCTGAAAAGCGGTAGCCCCGTTTCTGACTGCACAGTTGAAGTAAACACTACTGACATACCGTATGATGGTGGTTCAGGAGAATATAGAAAAATGGGTGCTCCTCCGACTATTATTGCAGGCGATACCGTTAATCTGATTATTACGAGAGGGGGCAAAACATTAGTTAATAAAACACTTACTATGCCTGATGCGCCTGTTATAACTGCTCCGACTGCAGGTACCTATAATGCGAATCAAGTAATGGATGTTACATGGAATTCTCTCGCAGGTGCAAACGAACCTGAGTTCATTATGATACAAGTTGAAGAGACTGATACAGCAAGCGGCAGTGAATATAGCGGTATGGAGATAGGAACCGCAACATCACACACCATACCTGCAAATACTTTTGATGCACCAAAAAGTAATATTCAAATAATGGTTTTTGCAGGGAACAGGACTACAAGTCTTGGCGAATATGCAAAGTCAGGATCCGAGTTCGGTGTGGCCTATGTTACAATGAGCGACCTTTTTGACACAATCTAAAACAGAAATACGTATATTCTAAGAAAAAAAGTGGCACGGTACACCGTGCCACTTTTAGGGCTAGGAGGTAAGGGACAAGCCCCCTCAGAGAAAATTGCGGGAAATTTGGTATAAGGTACAATATTTACTTTTGTATGGTTGAAAAAATACAGAAAAACGGAAAGAAGTCACTAAAAGGAAGTGCAATAGAAAAATTTATTAAAAATCAAATAAAAATAGACACTGACTGAAAGGACAAACAATGGCCCGAAGACCCAGGATCAAGGTA